>ULVM01050375.1_pt1 | contig 21999 bp, 13 predicted proteins | sample 1959451 | NCBI WGS metagenome assembly ULVM01 (sample SAMEA4835786, study PRJEB28245) | human gut metagenome | biome: gut microbiome; material: fecal sample | place: Denmark | collected 2008
CCCCGGAGAGCAGAATATAGATTTCATAGTTGGTGTGGTGATGCGAATAGGGCATGGACCATCCTTTTTTTGTATCTTCATAGGAAATTTCAAAATCTTCGCATAAAAAAGTTCTTCTATCTGTCATTTCTGATTCACTCCTCTCAGGTATTATGATGTCGGGGTCAAAAGCCCTTAACTTTGATGCCTACGGATTGTTCCGTGCTTATGGGCTTAGACCTTTCGCCCCTGGCATCATATTATATCAAAAAGGTTCAGAACAATGCAATGAATATAAAAAATAGTTCATAATAGTGAATTTAAAACACTAAAGTTAAGCTATATAATGATTCCGTGATCAAGGAGAAAACATCAGAAAATTTACTATGGATCTGCTAGGGGATTTTCTGTATGGAAAAGGGTCTGTGGGATGGAGCTTATATGAGAATATTGTTGAATGGAAAATGGCATGTAGTACTGGAGGACGGAACCACGGGACAGATGGATCTGCCGGGGACGTTGGATGAGAACGGGATCGGACATAGAGATGTGGGGGCGAATCAGTGGCATCCGGATGCGGTACTGGGGAATGCGGCGGGAGAGATAGACAAAGATGCACCGATCGCTACGAGATTTACCAGGCGGCATACCTATGAGGGAGAAGCCAGGATCAGTCGTAAGATAACGGTACCGGATTACGGAACCGACAGGCTGTTCGTACTGGCGGAGCGGGCACGGGCACTCCGGCTGCTAGTGGATGGAGAAGCGTGTGCGGTGTTCCGGCAGGGGACACTAAGTACACCTTATATTTTTGAACTCACCGGGGCGGCACCGGGAGAACATGAATTTACGTTTCTTTCGGATAACAGCTATCCGGGAATGCCCAAAGCTGCCATCTGTAATTCTTCCGCAGCGACGGATGAGACACAGACGAACTGGAACGGGATACTTGGCGAATGCAGCATGTATACCAGACCGCAGAATTTTATAGACAGCCTCCGGGTATATCCGAGAGCGGTGAAAAAGGAAGAGAAAAATAAAGCAGGCGGATATGTGCTGGATGTATGTGTGGAACTGGCACCTGGCGCAAAGAAAGTATATAAAGATGCGAAAATCATATTACAGTCAGAGGCTCTGGCGGCAGGAGAGTTAGAAGACACACAGACATTGACGGAAATTATCAGCTATTCCGGGGAGGGATTAGCGGAAGCCGGAACAGATAAAGAGGAGAATCCGAAAACAATGGAAATCTGGTTCCGTGATCTGCCTCTGCGGGAGAATGTGAAACTGTGGGACAAAGATGAGGGCAATCTCTATGAGATGGCTGTAACCCTGGACAACGGTATGCCAGCAGAAGATAAAGGCGGTAGCACTGCTGAGTGCAGGACCCGTTTCGGCATCCGCTCTTTTGGTGATAACGGCAGCGGCAGACTGGCACTGAACGGCAGGGCAATTTTTCTGCGGGGTGAGGCAAATTGCGCAGAATACCCGGAGACCGGGCATCCACCCATGACAATTCCGGAATGGAAAGAGATGTTATTAAAATATCGCAGTTATGGAATCAACTTTGTAAGATTCCATTCCCACTGTGAGCCGGAAGCTGCGTTTGCGGCAGCGGATGAACTGGGAATGCTTCTGCAGCCGGAGCTGTCTCACTGGGATCCGAAGGATGCCTTTGGAACGGAGGAAAGCTATCGGTATTACCGGGCAGAACTTGTGGACCTATTGAAAACCTATGCCAATCATCCCTCTTTTGTAATGCTGACACTGGGCAATGAATTGCAGGCACAAGATGAAGGCAGAGAACGGATGCGGGAACTGGTCAGAACGGCGAAAAGGATGGATCCGACCAGACTGTATGCGAACGGATCCAATGCCTTTTATGGTGAAGAAGGATGTGACCCAGAGAGCGATTTCTATACATCGCAGAGTTGCAAGGATGTGGTGATCCGCGGAACATTCTCCGGCATGCGGGGGTATCTCAATGAAAACTATCCCTCCGCAGATCGAACCTATGATGAGGCGATGGCAGAGATACGAAAAGAGTATCAGAAGCCGGTATTCAGTTTTGAAGTGGGGCAGTTCGAAGTGCTGCCGGATTTTGAGGAGCTGGAAAGCTTTCATGGAATATCGGATCCGGTGAATCTGAAACTGATCAAAAAACGTGTAGAGGAACGGGGACTTTTGCCCACATGGGAAAAATACGTGGAAGCCACCGGAGAACTGTCGAGGCTGGCATACCGGGAAGAGATTGAAGCAGCTATGCGGACGAGAGAGCTTTCAGGGATTTCGCTCCTCGGACTGCAGGATTTCCCGGGGCAGGGGACGGCACTGGTAGGCATGATGAATTCCCATTTAGAACCGAAGCCCTATGATTTTGCCAGACCGGAAAGGTTCCGGGAATTTTTTCAAGAGTGTAGGATTTTGGTAAAGCTGCCACATTATACCTATGAGGCAGGAGAACGGCTGATCGCAGAAGTGGAAGCAGCGAATTTCGGCAAGGGAAATATCGAAGGAGTATTTTGCTGGACCCTTGCGGGAAAAAAGAGTGTGTCTGAGAATGGAAACTGTGAGCCGGCGGAGATAAAAAGCAAAAATACAGTTATCGCAACCGGAGAAGATACAGAGATAACAATCTGCCGCCCGGGAAGTTATACAGAGGTAGGAAGTCTGGATATTCCGCTCGACTTTGTGGAGAAGAATACCGCACTCACGCTTAAGGTGCGCATCGGTGACAGTATCAGTGCTTATCCGATATGGGTGTATCGAAAGACCACTCCGGTATGCCCGGAAAATGTATATGAGACCAGAGCCTTTGATGTGAAGACGAGAGAAATCCTTCAAAATGGTGGAAGAGTCTATCTGTCTCCGGATGCAGACAAAGAGAGTCTGCCCAATTCCATTAAAACACAGTTTACGACGGATTTCTGGTCGGTGGGAACTTTTGCAGATCAGGAAGGCGGTATGGGGCAGCTGATCGATACGGAGCATCCAATTTTTAAGGAATTTCCGACGGATTTTCACACGGACTGGCAATGGTGGATTATGGCAACGAAGCGGGCGGTGATTCTACCGCATCCCATGAAGACGATCATTACGGAGATGGACAGCTATGCATTCTTACGTCCCATGGCACAGATGATAGAGTTTCGATGCCTGAAGGGAAAAGTATTGCTATCCACCATGGAATTGCATAAGAGTCAGCAGTATCCGGAGGTGAGGGCACTGCAGGCGTCAATTTATACGTATCTGTCGGGAGAGAATTTTGAGCCGGCGGAGGAAATAACGGAAGAAGAGTTAAGCATGCTGGTGCGAGGTTAAAATAATATCGGGCGGCGGAAAGAAAGCTGCACGGAGATAAAAGGAGGAAACCATGAATAAGGTTCAGGTCTGGGAAGAAAAAGTGATCATTCCCACATACGAAGCAGGAAAGCCGGATAAGAATCCGATGTTTTTGGAGAAACGTGTCTATCAGGGAAGCTCGGGAAGGATCTATCCCCACACGGTGATCGAGAAGATCAGCGATGAGAAAGTGGATAAGGAGTATACAGCGCTTTTTTTGGAGAACGATTATCTGAAAGTAATGATGCTGCCGGAGCTGGGAGGCAGGATCCAGAGAGCTTATGACAAGACAAATGGCTACGATTTTATATATTACAATCATGTCATCAAACCTGCGCTGGTGGGACTGGCCGGCCCCTGGATCTCGGGTGGCATTGAATTTAACTGGCCACAGCATCACAGACCCAGCACCTTTGATCCGGTGGAATATACCTATGCGGAAAATGAGGATGGAAGTGCCACGGCCTGGATGGGAGAGATCGAGAACATGTTCCGTACGGAAGGGGTGCTGGGGGTGACCCTTTATCCCGATAAGGCGTATATCGAATTGTCGGCAAAGCTCTATAACCGTACGAAGGTGCCACAGACATTCCTGTGGTGGGCGAACCCCGCGGTAGCGGTAAATGATGACACGATCTCGGTGTTCCCGGAGGATGTGACCGCGGTCTATGACCATGGAAAGCGGGATGTTATCAGTTTCCCTTATGCAGAGGGAATCTACTATAAGCATAAATATGACCATGTCAATATTGCACAGTACAAAAATATTCCGGTGCCCACCTCCTATATGGCATATCGTTCCGATTACAATTTTATAGGGGAGTACGATTACGGAAAACAGGCAGGACTTCTGCATGTGGCAGATCATCATATTGCTCCCGGGAAAAAGCAGTGGACCTGGGGATGCGGAGAATTCGGCAAAGCATGGGACCTTGCACTGACCGACGAGGACGGTCCGTATATCGAACTGATGACAGGCTGTTTTACGGATAATCAGCCGGATTTCACATGGATCCAGCCCCAGGAGACCAAGAATTTCAAACAGTATTTTATGCCTTATAAAAATATCGGCTATGTGAAAAATGCTACGATCGATGCGGCGGTAAATGCGGAATATGATGAGACAAAGGGGCAGCTTACGGTATCGGCCTATACCACTTCCGTGCAAAAAGGGGCACAGATACTGCTGACATTGCCGGGAGAAAACGGCAGACAGGAAAAGGTACTGTATGAGGAAACCTCAGATCTGTCACCGGAGGAAACTTATGAAGTGAAGATCGACCGGGAAAAACTGCAACAGATACCGGCATTTACGAGGGCAGCACAGAATAACACGGAGGCACTCTGCGGTCTGCAGGTATGTGTTCGTGCCGCAGACGGCAGAGACCTGGTCTCTTATCGTTTTCCCCGAAAGATCGAAGCAGAAGTGCCGGAACCGGCCAAAGCGGCACCGCTTCCAAAGGATTGCAAAACAACGGAAGACCTGTTCCTCTACGGACTGCATGTGGAACAATACCGGCATGCCACGTATCATGCGGAGGATTACTATCTGGAGGGTCTGCGCAGGGATCCGGCGGATATCCGGTTGAACAACGCTTACGGAAGATGTCTGCTTCGAAACTGTGATTTTGCAGGGGCGGAAAAGTATTTTCGTAAGGCGGTGGAGAAAGCCATCCGTTCCAATCCGAATCCCTATGATTACGAACCGTACTATAATCTGGGGCTTGCCCTGAAGTATCAGGGGAAGACGAAAGAAGCTTACGATGCATTTTATAAGGCTGTCTGGGGCGGCAGCTTTCAGGCACCCGGATTCTATGAACTGGCCTGTCTGGATGTCAAAGAAGGAAGATTCGCAGAAGCTCTCGAGCATGTAAACGAATCGATTCTCAGACAGTATCATTGCATGAAAGCCAGAGCCCTGAAAGAAAATCTTTTGAAGAAACTGGGAAGAGGGGAGGAAGCTGCGGACTTACACAGAGAAAGCCTGGGAATAGATCCGCTCTATGACAGACAGCCGGAAAAAATAAATCATAACACTCTGCTGGAACTGATGATCGATCTCTATGAGGCAGGAGACTACACGCAGGGAATTGCCCTTGCCGAAAAATGGGTGGAACAGAAATCCGCCAAGGGGGAGAACATTTACCCGCTGGTATATTATTATATTGCTTACGGATATGACAACCTGCCCGGTGCGCAAGCTGCCGGACCGGCAGAACATTATGCGGCATTGGGAGAAAAAGCTGCAGCCGACGGCTGCTTCCCTCACAGAACGGAAGATTATATCGTGCTGAAGCGTCTGGCAGCAGAATACGACCTTGGCATGGCGTATTATTATCTGGGCTGCCTGCTCTATGACAAGAGAGTGTATGGAGAAGCCGTGGCGGACTATGAAAAGGCGGCGCTTAAATACCCGGAGTTCCCTACGGTTCACAGAAACCTGGCGCTGGCATATTACAATGTGAAAAAGCAGCCGCAGAGAGCATATGAGGAATTGACAAAGGCCTTTGCACTGGATGAGACAGATGCAAGAGTTTATCTGGAACTGGATCAGCTAAAGAAACGTCTGAATATCTCCATGAAGGAACGACTGAGCGATATGGATAAACATTTTGTGCTGGTGAAAAGCAGGGATGATCTGTATCTGGAATATGTGACACTGATGAACACCCTGGGAGAAAACGCAAAGGCGCTTGTCCTGATCGAAGCAAGGCAGTTCCACCAGTGGGAAGGCGGCGAAGGCAAGGTGGCAGCACAATACCTGACCGCCCTGCATCAGTTGGCAAAAGCGGCTGTGGTAAAAGGGGACTATGCAGAGGCAAAGTCACTCCTTCTGCGGGCAGTTGGGGAATACCCACACAATCTGGGAGAAGGAAAACTGGAGTCGGCACAGGAAAACAATCTGTACTATCTGCTGGGGCTGGTGCAGGAAAAACTGGGAGAGACAGAGGATGCGTTAGACTGCCTGACAAAAGCCTGTCACGGAGAGTCGGAGCCGGTGGGCATGATGTATTACAACGATCAGCCGCCCGAAATGATCTATTATCAGGGGCTGGCGTACCGAAAGCTTGGTGACGAAGAACAGGCAGTACAGAGATTCTGCAAACTGGTAGACTATGGCAAAGAGCATATAGGCGATGAGATAAAGATAGATTATTTTGCGGTATCTCTACCGGATCTGCTGATCTTTGAGGAAAACCTGAATGAGCGGAATCGGAAGCATTGTCTGTTTATGATGAGCCTGGGACTGCGGGGGCTGGGACAGACGGACGAAGCAAAAGCCTGCGCGGAAGAACTGCTTTCCATGGACAATGCACACCAGGGAATCCGGGTACATGATCTGTAATCACGCATAAAAAGAAATTTTTGATAGATTTTACTGGAAAAGGACATTCAAATGAAAAAGGAAATCTATAGCTATAACAGCGAATACTTAACCTGCAACGGCAGTCCAATCCTGCCAATCATGGGAGAGTTCCATTTCTCCCGTTACCCGGAAAAGGAGTGGAGATCTGCCCTGGAGAATATGAAACTGGGCGGAGTGGAGATCGCAGCCACTTATGTCTTCTGGATCCATCATGAGGAAGCGGAAGGAGAATGGGATTTTTCCGAAAGGAGGAACCTGAAAGCCTTTCTTAACTGCTGTCGGGAAGTGGGAATGAAGGTGTGGCTCCGCATCGGTCCGTGGGCCCATGGAGAGTGCAGAAACGGAGGCTTCCCGGACTGGCTGGTGGAGAAGGAAAGACGGGGAGAACTGATTTTGCGGACGGACGATCCACAGTATCTGAGATATGTCGATGTCTTTTTTACCAAAATCGCAGAGCAGGCGGACGGGTATATGCATAAGGACGGCGGTCCGGTCATCGGTATACAGATCGAGAATGAGTACGGGCATGCCGGAGGTCCCTCCGACAGGGAAGAGGGTATGGCACACATGCGCACGCTATGTGCCATGGCGGAGAAAAAGGGACTGGAAGCCCCGTATGTGTCGGCAACCGGCTGGGGTGGTGCCTATGTGCCGGGAAGCTTCCTGCCGGTGCTGGGCGGGTATGTGGATGCTCCGTGGGCGAATCATATCCACGAACTTGCGGCAAGCGAGAATTTCCTGTTTCAGCCTTTTCACGACGATGCCAATATCGCATCGGATTTCGCCGAAGGACAGAGTGGTTTTACCTTTGATACGTCAAAATTCCCTTACCTGACGGCGGAGCTGGGTGGGGGACTGCAGGTGACGGCACACAGGCGCACTTACCCGTATCCGGAGGACATCGAGGCACAGACGATCTGTATGCTGGGAGCCGGGGCAAATCTGATCGGATATTATATGTATCACGGCGGCGTGAATCCCGACGGGAAATATTCCACCCTGCAGGAGTCGAAAGCTACCGGCTATGCCAATGACCTTCCGGTGAAAAGCTATGATTTCCAGACCTGCCTGCGGGAAAACGGACTGCCGTCGGAAAGCTATTACAGACTGCGGAAACACCATGTTTTTATCAAAAATACAGAAGAACTGCTGGCACCGGCAAAAGCATATCTGCCGGAAAATATACCGGGGCCTGCGGGTGCAGAGGATATGGAGACACTGCGGGCGGCCTTCCGTTATAATGAAGCAGCGGATTGCGGTTTCCTGTTTATTAATAATCACCAGAGAAAACGGAAAATGACGGAGAAACAGATCACACCGGAAAAGCCATTACAGTTTACGGTGACAGATGTTGAAGGAATACAGAGGCAGATTATTTTCGACCGGATTCATGTGCGGACGGATGCGATTCTGGTGCTGCCTTACAATCTGCCGGTGGTAATACGGGGAGAGCAGTTCAGACTTCGGAAAACCAATGCCTCTTATCTGGGATGCTTTGGCGGAACTTATTATTTCTATACGGATGAGAAGCCGGAGGATATTTATTTCGAGTGGAGTGATGGCAATGATCATGCGGAAGCGGTAAGGATCCTTACCATACACGATGCGGAGTATTTTTGTTATGCGCAGGAAGGGGCAGATGAAAAGGGCAAGGTGAGTCTGCTGCCGGATCTGCACTTTGCGGAAGCCGATAAGGTGCGGATCGCGGATGCCGGACAGGCAGTGGAAAGCATCTGGAACGTATATGGTCAAACAGAACCGAACGTCTATGAATTAACCTTGGAATATGAGTATCACCCGGCGGATGCACTGTCTGGCGATGTCTGGCTGGAACTGGATTTCGGTGGGGACTGCGCACGCTTGTATCAGGACGGAAAACTGATTGACGACTGGTTCTCCAATGGTGAACTATGGCGTGTGGCTCTGAAACGCTACGGCTGCCCGACACAACTGACCCTGGAACTGGATCCTTTCAAAGCGGATGTCTATTATGATCTGCCGCCGAAGCGGGAGAACCGTCTGGCAGGGGCGAGACTGCTGCGGTTAAGTTGACCGGAACCCGGTTTGGCAGGACTCACTTTGGAAACAGAAGGATAGAAAAGAGGATACAGATATGAAAGACATGACACAGGGAAAACCGTTAAAGCTGATCATCGGCTTCGCCATACCGATGCTGATCGGCAATATCTTTCAGCAGGTATATAATGTGGCGGATACAGTGATCGTAGGAAGATTCTTGGGAGAGAGTGCGCTGGCGGGCGTGGGAAGCACAGGAACGCTGACCTATTTTCTGCTGGCACTGGTCAGCGGCATGTGTAACGGCGCAGGACTGGTGGTTGCGCAGTGTTTCGGCTGCGGGAATAAAGAGCGTCTGGCGAAGACGGTGACAGCACTGATCTGGGTGGCGGGAGTGCTGACCTGCATCATGTCACTGATCGGTATTTTCGGTGCGGAATTTTTCCTGCGGCTTTTAAGCGTGCCGGAAAATGTTATCGGCTATTCTGCTACGTATCTGCATATCATTTATACTTTTGTTTTCGGCAGTGTGGTCTACAACGGCTGTGCGGCGATCTTAAACAGTGTGGGGGATTCGAAGACTCCGCTGCGGGCGGTGATCGCTTCCTCGGTAGTGAACATCGTGTTTGACCTGTTTTTCATCATTGTGTGTAAGATGGGAGTAGCGGGAGCAGCTTATGCGACGATTCTGGCACAGTGTACTTCGGCGGTGATCTGTTTTGTGAAAGTAAGACAAGTGAGAGAAGAGATCGGATTATCTCTGATGAAATGGAAACCGGAAGTCCATTATATTCAGCTGGTGGTGAAGACCGGATTCCCGGCGGCATTCCAGTCCTGCATGATCGCACTGGGCGGAATGAGCGTCCAGAGACTGGTGAATTCCTTCGGATCCTCTACCATGGCGGCCTATGTGGCGGCGAACCGTGTGGACAGCGTGGCGATCCAGGTCATTGTCTCCATCGGAACGGCATTGTCGGTATTTACCGGGCAGAATATTGCGAAGAATCAATATGACCGGATCCGGGAAGCCCTCTATAAGACGCTGGCGGTCATGGTGGGAGCCAGCGTCTGTATTGCGACACTGGTGCTGATCTTCCGGGTACAGCTGATGAGCCTGTTCCTGGATGCCGGCGAATCGGCAGAAGCCATCGGCATCGGCTGCACCTATCTGACCATTATCGGCGTGGCTTATGTGATCGCGGGGGTGATGCAGAGCTACCAGAATGTGATCCGGGGAGCCGGAGACGTCAATACCTGTATGGTAGCGGGACTGACGGAGCTGTCCGGCAGGATCGTGTTCGCGTATCTATTGTCCGGAACCCTGGGCGTCACGGGAATCTGGATCGCCACTCCTCTGTCCTGGAGTTGTGGCTGTGTGATTCCGGTGATCCGGTATTATTCCGGCAAATGGAAGCACAAGAGGCTGGCCTGATGACCGGAGTGGCCGGAACACAGAGGGGCTATTCCGGCCGCATCCATCCGGCAAATTCCAGAATGGACTGGTTCTCAGCCTTTTTCTCGCTCTGCTGCATCTGCTTGCGGTATTCTCTGGGAGACATCTGCATAAGTTTGATAAAGTAGCGGTTGAAACTGGACACGGAATGGAACCCCACCATCTCGGAAATGTCCAGAATAGAGTGTTCCGTACTGCGTAACAGAATACAGGATTTTAAAATCCGGGTGTTGTTGACGTAGTCTAACGGTGAAGTTCCCATAATATCATGGAAAACCCGGCGGAAGTGCGTCGGGCTCCAGTGGCAGAGATCGGCCAGATATTCGATCGAGAACTGTTGCATATAATTTTTCTCAATATATTCCAGAGCGGGTGAGATCACCAGAGAGTTTTCGGCGATCTCGCCTTCTTTTTTACGTTCCTGTAAGGCCAGTATTTCAAGAGAGTCCGGTTTGGCCGTGTCGGGATTGACACCGCCGAGACTTTCGATCCGGTACAATTCAATATAAAGGGAGCATAACAGGCTTCTGGCACTGATCTGATAGCAGGGATTCTGCTCTTCCAGCTCGTGGATGATATGAGATACCAGATAGTTGATGTGGGGAAAAGCCTCTTTGCTGAAAATATAACGGAATGCTGGGAAACCGTCCGTGGACAGGTCGTAATTTTTCCAGGAGGCGGGGAGGAGATTGCGGAACAATTCCTTCGGATCCAGGAAAAGATAAGACCAGTGGCTTTTCGTGCCTGGTGCACTGTAAGTGGTATGTGGAACATTGCGGGGAAGAACGGTGACATCTCCGGCATGGAAAGTCTGTTTTTCTCCGTTGATCTCCAGCGTACCGCTGTCGGAATGACAGATCCCAATCTCCAGACAGTTATGAAAATGAAGGCTTCCGCTGGGAATATCGGAAATCTTCCAATAATCACCGGACAGAAGCAGTACCGGGAAGTGTGTTGGCAGATAATAACTTCGGTATTCTGTGACAGCTCGTTTGGATTTCGCCATAGTGTGCCTCCTGTTCCAGAGTTTTCTGAATAGCTTTGTGCATCCTGTATGATGATGCAACGGAAAGACATGCTGCAGTAGAAATAATGTCTATACATTATATATAACAATTAAAATGGATAAAATCAACCATTATGTTGCGAAAATGACTTTTTTAGGGTTGGCAATGTTTCCGTGGAAGAGATTAAAAAAGGCTAAAAATACCGTGAAACAGCGAATCCTACAGCAAAAACGCTCCAAAATTCACGTAAAATTTACGAAAATGCAACGAAACTTCAATACTTACGAAAAACGACCATGATCTATAATGATCGTTTTTGCATAGTTTTCTATAATGATTGATTAGAAAAATATGACAACATGTATGATAATATACTTACAAAGTTACAAAAAGTGTACAAAGTGACGAGAAAATATAGTTGACACTTGAGGAGGTTCGACATGGCGAAGAAGAATGCAGCCAATGTGGTGGGAGTGAAAACGAAAACCACGTGGAAACAAGCTTTTAAAAGAGACTGGCAATTGTATCTGCTGTTACTGCTTCCACTGATTATGGTATTTGTATTCAGTTACGGAGCATACCCGGGATTGAGGATGGCCTTTATGGATTATAAACCGGCGAAGGGATATGCAGGCAGCGAATGGGTGGGCATGAAGACATTCGTTAAGATATTCAAGGATGCCGATTTCATGAGAGCACTTCGCAACTCCATAGTGTTTAACCTGGCGGATCTGATCATCGGTTTCCCGATGCCGATCATTCTGGCACTGATCCTGAATGAATTAAGATATCCAAGATTCAAGAAAGTGTCCCAGACGATCCTGTATCTGCCGCACTTCCTTTCCTGGGCCATCATCGGAAGCGTAGCCATGACAATGTTCCGTCCGAACTCCGGTCTGGTGAACATTCTGCTGACCAACCTGGGAGTGATCTCCGAAGGAATTCCTTTCCTGAATGAGAAATGGCACTGGGCAATTACATATCTGCTGATCGGTGTATGGCAGACGATGGGATGGGGCACGATCCTCTACCTGGCAGCGATCACCGGTATCAACGGAGAATTGTACGAAGCAGCCATGATCGATGGAGCGAACCGTTGGAAGAGAATGTGGCATATCACACTTCCCGGTATCAAGAGCACAGTAGTAACACTGCTGATCCTGAACCTCGGACGTGTCATGGGAAGTAACTTAGAGCGTCTGACCGCGTTAGAAAATTCACAGGTCAAGGACTTCCAGTATCAGCTGGCTGTCTACATTTACAACAAAGGTATTGGAGCCGGAAAATTCAGTGCGGCGACCGCAGTTGGTCTGTTCCAGTCATTGATCGGATTGATCCTGGTTCTGTTATCTGATAAATTCGCAAAGAAGCTTGGCGAAGACGGATTACTGTAGGAGGTGAGAGAGATGAAGAAAAAAGAAGTTAATATTAATGAAGAATCTACCTCCGCAGGCGGAGCACATGCGGTCAACAAATTCCGCATCAGTGATTTCGTCATGATGGCAGTGATCGTCATCCTCTGCGCCAGCTGTGTATTACCGTTCTTACATGTAGCAGTAAAATCCATATCCGGTAATACCGCAGTAATGTCCAAGAGCGTTTACTTCTGGCCCAAAGACATCACCTTCGATGCTTACAAGAAGGTATTTGCAGATAACTCCATGACCTACTCCATGATCTTCTCGGTGATCGTTACCGTGATCTTCACCGCTCTGGGAATGCTGGTATGTACTTGTGCCGCTTATCCTCTTTCCAAGAAGAGACTGAAGGGCAAAAAGTTACTGACTTTCCTGCTGATGGTACCGATGTACTTCAGTGCCGGCATCATTCCCAGCTACCTGTTATATCAGAAGCTGCATGTGCTGGATACCATGTGGGTGTTGATCTTACCTCTGATCTATTCCCCGTACAACATGCTGATCATGAAGAACTACTTCCAGAGTACGATTCCCGACAGCTTAGAGGAATCCGCTTTCCTGGATGGCGCAAGTAACTTCCAGATCCTGAGCAAGATCGTATTACCGCTGTCCAAACCGATCCTGGCAACGTTGTCTCTGTTCTACGCCGTAGGCCGTTGGAACTCTTACGCAGACAACATGTACTACACCAAGAGTGCTAACCTGAAGCTGATCCAGTACAAGTTATATCAGTTGGTAGCATCCGCAGCAGAAGCACAGACTTCCTCCCTGGCAGATACCGGCAGTGCGATCCAGTCCACTCCCGAAGTATTACAGGCAGCAAGTATCATGTTTGTAACAATTCCTATCATTATTATTTATCCTTTCCTGCAGAAGTACTTCGTACAGGGTACCATGATCGGAGCAGTTAAGGGCTAAAAGTTAAAAGGAACAAAACAACCAAGTTAGTTTTCCCCAAAACCGGGGGTACACATAAAACTATGTATAATTTTTAAGGAGGATTGATTTATGAAGAAGAATACTCTTCACAAGGTAATGGCAACAGCACTTGTTGGTGCTATGGCAATGAGCACTCTGACCGGATGCGGCAGCAGTGCGGACAACACAACCGCAGATGCAGGAACAAAGGAATCTGTAGCAGAGAGTTCTGCAGCAAGCACAGATGCAGGAGCATCCACAGCAGTAGCAGGTATTGACGGATGGGAGGCTTTCGCAGACAATGTTACTCTGCAGATCCCCGTATACGATCGTGGCTCTTCCGGAAACGGATGCTCTGATGTAGAGAACAACTACTGGACCAACTGGGTACAGGAGAACTTCGGTGATAAGTACAACATCACGGTAGAATATGTAGGAATTACCCGTAGCGACGTTATGACTGATTACGCTATGCTGGCAGCAAGCCAGAGCCTTCCTACCATCTGTATGGAATATGACTATGATAAGCTGGCAAGCTGGCAGGCAGACGGCTATCTGCAGACCTACGATGTAGAAGAGTTCAAGCAGATCGCTCCTACTTACTGGGAGACCATGGTAGAGCACGGCAATGATGCTTACACCAAGCTGGATGATGAAGATTATCTGGTACTCGGTTACAGACCTTACGGTAACACCACTTATACCTGGTGCACTTTCTATCGTCAGGACTGGCTGGAAGAAGCTGGCTTCTCTGAGTATCCCGTTGGCGACAACACCAAGCTGTTAGAGCTGTATGCAAAACTGGTTGAGAACGGCCATCAGTATCCTTTAAGCGGTAAGAAAGTAAGCGGCGCAGGTATTGACCAGAACTATGGTTACAGAGATTATCCTCAGGATGAGACCACATGGGCAACCACCGGTGACTACCAGATCCCCGCTCTGTCCACCGAGGCTCAGAAGAGATTCTTAAAATGGGAGAACGAGCTGTACAACGATGGTTACTACAATCCTGAGTACTATCTGAGAGATGCTTCCGAGGCAGAGGCAGACTTCATCAACGGTGAAGCATTTACCTGGACCGGATATATTTCCTCCAGCATGAACGTACTGAACTCCTTCTATGATGCTAACCCCGATGCCAAGCTGGCAGTAGCAGTGACTCCTTCCACCTGGACACAGGATGAGACCTGGGGATCTTCCGCTTCTTACAGACCCGGAACCAACTTCGGTATGATGATTGGCTTCGCTAACGATGCTACCGAGGATGAAGTAAAGGCAGCTATGATGTACCTTGAGTGGCTGAACCAGCCCGAGAATCTGTTCACTATGCAGTGGGGTATCGAAGGCGTGAACTTCAATTATGATGATAACGGCGATCCCGTAGCAGTAGCAGATCAGACCGGTCTGGCTGAGCAGCAGGGACACAACAACAACGTAGACTACTGGTGTGCAGTAACCGCAGTTAAGACCCTCGGATCTATCGAGAAAGATATCCAGGCAGTTACCCCTCAGGGTATTCCTCAGGACTTCTATGATCAGATCCTGGCTAACTACAACGGACAGGTTGCTATCTATGAAGCAGGCAAGGCTAACTCCGACTGTCTGTTCGCAACCGCTATCGATGCTGTTACCGAGTACAACCAGACGCTGTATGATCTGTATACTGAGTACCGTGACAAGCTGACCATGTGCCCTAAGGACCAGTTCGATTCTCTGTATGAAGAACTGAGCCAGAAGTACCTGGATGCAGGTTATCAGGAAGTTATCGATGAGAGACAGGCTGCTCTGGATGCAGGTAACACCACCAGACTTCAGTAAGTAAAAAGTTTTATTACAGGAAGTACATACAGCCCCCAGGCATGAATGGCTTGGGGGCTATATTAAAAATGCAACTATTCAGAGCCATGTAAATATTATTCAATGGGCGTCGAATGCTTGCATTCGTAAGAACATTTGATAATATTTATAGGGCGAAGTTACTTTATGTCCTTTTCCGACCGACTGTTTTACAATAAAAACAACTGTGGGAAAAGAATATAAAGAGCCAAAAGGCAGAAATGGAGGAGCTATGTTAAAACTGGAATATGATAAGAAAGAAATAGAGGGAGTCATTGACAAGATCGTCAAAAAGACTATGAATATGGATCTCACCTGGGACTGGCCCTGTGGTGTGGCATATTACGGAATCAGCGATGCCTATGAGAAGACAGGCAAGAAGGAATATCTGGATCTGTTAAAGGATCGTATCGACGAACTGATCGATCTGGGACTGCCCAAGGTATGGACAGTAAACGCCTGTGCCATGGGACATTGCCTGATCACCTTATACCAGGCCACCGGAGAGCAGCAGTATCATGACATTCTTATGAGCAAGATCGCTTATTTAAGAAAAGATGCCCTGCGTTTCGGAGATCATGTATTGCAGCACACCGTATCTGCCAACAACGATTTCCCGGAGCAGTGCTGGTGTGACACTTTGTTCATGGCAGCGTTCCTGATGCTGCGTGTGGGCGTGATGGAACACGATGAAGAACTGATCGATGATGCCTTGAACCAGTACTACTGGCATATCAAATATTTACAGAATCCAAGCAGTGGACTCTGGTATCACGGCTATGACAATATTGCCGGAGATCATATGTCCGGCATCTATTGGGGAAGAGCCAATGCCTGGGCAGCATTTACCATGTCGCAGGTAGGCGGTATTCTGCCTCGGTGCTATCTGTATCCGAAGTATATCGATGTGGCCGGCTCCTTAAATGAGCAGTTGGCAGCCCTGAAGGTATACCAGACGGAGAATGGATTGTGGAGAACCGTAGTGGATGATCCGGAATCTTATGAAGAGATTTCCGCATCTGCAGGAATTGCCGCAGCAATGCTGACCAGAGGCAATCCTTTACACAGCAAATATATCAACAAGGCCATCAAGGGCCTGCTTGCCAATGTCAGCGAGGATGGTAAGGTGATGAATGTCTCCGGCGGAACTGCCGTCATGAGAGACAAGGAAGGATACAGAGGCATTCCCAAGGCGTATATTCAGGGATGGGGACAGGGACTGGCACTTTCCTTCTTTGCAACCTTGTTAATTTCCGATGATATTGAGAAGGATGGTGCGTTATAGATGTTTCGCAGGAATTTCCTGTTCGGAAAGGATGGAGGAACAGCCAATCTGATCGATGTGGGCAGCGAAGACCTCTATCAGCCGGGCAAAGGTTACGGTTTTGTAACAGAAAAAAACAGAAGAGAGCAGAAGTTGCTGCAGATCCGGGAACTGAATTCCTCTTTTGATACGATGTACTGGTATCAAAACGAACAGCTGTCCTTCCTGAAGGAAGATGAGAACGGCTGCTATCTGGATTCTGCGGAAGAAGTGGCATCGTTGGAGAGGCAGTCGGGAGAACCGATGTCTGGCTCACCCAGGAGGATTCCGCTGATCTTCAAGGTAGATGTACCCAGACAGGGGAACTACAGGATCACCCTGACCATCCGCTCAGAAGAGGAAATGGGAGAGATACTGATCTTCACCGGAAGAAGACGGCTGGCTTTTCATGGCACAGTGGGAGCCGGTGAGTTTGTCTATACCATGACGGTAAATGTCTGTGATATAGTACCGTCGGGACAGCCCCATATTTTTGCGGATAAGACCGTAGATATTGCAGTATTGGCAGACAGACCACGGATCAGTGGACTCATGATCGAAGAGATGAATTGTCCGACCATTTACCTGGCAGGAGATTCCACGGTGACGGATCAGCCTGGAGATTATCCTTATTATCCCGGTACCTGTTACTGTGGCTGGGGTCAGATGCTTCCGGCTTATCTGGACGCGAGACTTTCGGTGTCGAATCATTCCCACTCCGGACTGACCACTGATAGCTTCCGCAAGGAAGGACATTATGCGGTGATTGCTCAGTACAGCAAGCCGGGAGATTATGTGTTTTTTCAGTTCGGCCATAATGATCAGAAGCTTCCCGGGCTGCAGGCAAAGGGCGGATACCGGGCGAATCTGCAACGCTATATTAAGGAAAATCAGGCAAAGGGAGTATACCCGGTACTGGTGACACCCATTGCAAGAAATACCTGGAGACTGCGGGATCAGACTTATCTGGATCTGCTGGAGGAATTCGCGGATGTATGTCTGGAACTGGGAGCACAGTACGGTATTCCGGTGTTGGATCTTCATGCCCACAGCAAGAAATATGTGTTGGAAAAGGGCTTACAGGATGCCAAACCCATCTTTTTCCCCGGGGACTATACCCATACCAATGACTTCGGTGCTTATAAGATGGCAGGATATGTGGCACAGGAGATCCGGGAGAAATGCAAAGGTCATTCTGAAAGAGCCTACGCTTATCTGGCAGAGTGCGTGACGGATGGTTTCGGCGCATGGGAGCCTGTGGGACAAATCAATGTTCCTAAGAAACCGGAGATCTACAAGGACATTCCGGATCCTGCAGGAGATCAGGTGCTGTTGTCTGAGGCAGAGCAGTTGGAACGTGTGGTCAGACTGTGTCTGAAAGAGGAATTGCTGTAACAGGACAGATATTGTACTGGAAAATAGAAGTGAAGAAATGACAGGAATGAAAAATAAGCAGGAATATGAGGAGGAACTCAGAATGGGAAAAGGTGGTTTTACCTTACCGGGAGAATCAGGATATGAAGAACTGACTCTGAAAATGGCGGAAAAATGGGGAGCAGATGTGATCCGTGACAGTGATGGGACCGTGCTTTCCGACGAAATCACCCATGCCGGTTACGGAATCTATTCTACCATTTGTATTATCAGAGATCACAATGCCTGGGCAAAGGAGAATCAGGACAAATTACAGCAGACCTTCCTGTGCACACCGCCCCAGGCAGCAGAGAGTGACACCCTGACCATCGGACTGATGGACAGCTTTTTTGCGGAGCAGTTCCGGATCAATGATAGCGCAGAGAGTCTGGAATATTGGGAGATTTATGACAGAACCACCAATGTGAAGATCGACAATGCGGACTGGAGCTATGACAAAGAGAAGGGAAGCGTGTCCCTGAGTGGCATCATCCCTTTTCATAAGTATACAGTAAGCTTCTTAGCCTATCGTATCTGGGAAGAAATCTCTATGTACAATCATACTACGAACCACTGGGACAAGGAGCATCTGATGCAGATCGATCCCAGATATCCTGAGACTCAGGAGTATCTGCTGGGCTGGATGAAGCACTGGTGTGAGACCCATCCGGATACCACGGTGGTGCGCTTTACCTCCATGTTCTACAATTTCGTATGGATCTGGGGCAGCAGTGAGAGGAACCGGAATCTGTTCTCTGACTGGGGTTCCTATGATTTCACTGTGAGCGTTCCTGCTTTACAGGAGTTCGAAAAACAATACGGATATCGCATGACAGCGGAAGATTTTATCAATAAGGGACAGCTGCATGTGACTCATATGCCTGGCAATGCGAAAAAGGCGGATTGGATGGTATTTATCAATGATTTCGTTATTTCCTTCGGCAGGAAGCTGATCGATATGGTGCATTCCTACGGCAAAAAGGCTTATGTCTTCTATGATGACAGTTGGGTTGGTGTGGAGCCTTATAATGGCAGATTTCAGGAGTTTGGTTTTGACGGACTGATCAAATGTGTATTCTCCGGTTATGAAGCCAGACTGTGTGCGGGCGTGGATGTGCCTACACATGAACTGCGTCTGCACCCCTATCTGTTCCCGGTGGGGCTGGGCGGTGCTCCGACTTTCATGGAGGGCGGCAATCCCACACTGGATGCGAAAAAATACTGGAACAGCGTAAGACGTGCCCTGCTGCGTGCGAAGATCGACCGGATCGGTCTCGGCGGATACCTTCATCTGGTGGAGGGTTTCCCGGATTTCTGTGATTATATTGAAAAAGTGGCAGATGAGTTCCGTCTGATCCGCAGCTTCCACGATGCGGGAGAACCTTACCGCATCAAGACCCGTGTGGCAGTGCTGCATTATTGGGGAAGCTTACGTTCCTGGACCTTGTCCGGACACTTTCATGAGACTTATATGCATGACCTGATCCACATCAACGAAGCTTTGTCCGGACTTCCTGTGGATGTGAAATTTATTTCCTTTGAGGATGTAAAAAATGGTATACTGAAGGACGTAGATGTCGTAATCAATGCAGGTAGAGCCGGAAGCGCTTGGAGCGGCGGGGATGCCTGGAAGGATGAGGAGCTTGTTACTGCACTTACAAAGTGGGTACACGAGGGAGGCTGCTTTATCGGTGTGAACGAGCCTTCCGCTGTGGAAGGATATGATACGTATTTCCGTATGGCACATGTGCTGGGAATTGACGAGGACACCGGCGCAAGAGTCTGTCACGGCAGATGGATCTTTGAGACAGCGGATCCGGAGCATCTGATCCCAGAGGGCGCAGGTGTGGAAGCGAAGGAGAACCGGTATCTGACGGATGGAAAAGCACAGGTACTTCTGGCAGACGGCGGGAAGCCACTGATCACCCTGAATCATTTCGGCAAGGGACTGGGAATCTATCTGTCTTCCTTCCAGGTGAACCTGTGGAATACCAGAATGCTGTACCAGCTGATCCGTTATGCCGGTGGAGAAGGCACCTCCGGCAGCTATATGACGGATAACCTGTATACGGAATGTGCTTATTACCCGGAGAGTAAAAAACTGGTAGTCATCAACAACAGTGACACCGAGCAGACCACCACTATCCCCACGGAAGCGGGCGCATGTACGGTAACCATTGCACCTTACGACACTACCTTTGTAGAAATCAGATAACCAACGATAACGATCAGGGCGGAAATCCTGTGTTCGTTTTCTGAGGGAGCAGAACGCAAAGGAGGCAGAGAATGCATAACGAAAAAGAAAGACCTACGGAATATTTCCCGGACGGAACTCCCATAGATGACTGGTTTTATGATATAGGGATGCCGGAGCTTGAGGAACTGGGCAGACCCTATGTCCTCACAGAGTACGGGATCTGGGACGACGGAAAAGTTTATACCAAAGAGATCCAGAAGGTGATCGACCTGGCGGCAGAAGAGGGCGGTGGTGTCCTGGTGGTGCCGCCGGGAACCTATCTGACGGGAGCACTTTATTTCAAACAGGGAGTGAATCTCTATGTTTCCGCCGGTGCGACGTTAAAGGGCAGCGATGATATCTCGGATTATGATCTGGCCGAGACCCGGATTGAGGGAGAGACCTGCCTGTATTTTACGGCACTGATCAATGCGGACGGTCTGAATGGATTTACCATGTGCGGACCGGGCACTATTGACGGTAACGGACTTAAGACCTGGAAAGCCTGCTGGCTGCGCTGGAAATGGAGTAACGGCACCAACAAGGATGGTCAGAGACCCCGGCTGGTCTATCTGTCCAACTGCAGAAATGTGCGGATCGCCGGTCTGAATTTACAGAATTCCCATTTCTGGACCACACATATTTATAAATGTGACCATGTAAAATACTTGAACTGCCATATTTATTCCCCGGCAGGTCCTGTTGCGGCACCCAGTACGGATGCCATTGATATCGATGTGTGTACGGATGTGTTGGTGAAAGGCTGTTATATGGAAGTCAATGACGACTCTGTGGTGCTGAAGGGCGGTAAGGGCCCCTGGGCGGACAGCCAGCCGGAGAACGGCTCCAATGAGCGGATTCTGGTGGAGGATTGTGTCTATGGCTTCTGCCATGGGTGTCTCACCTGCGGTTCGGAATCAGTACATAACCGCAATATCATCATGCGCAGGATTCAGATCAAGGGGGCAGCGAGACTGTTGTGGCTGAAAATGCGGCCGGACACCCCGCAGCACTATGAATATATCACGGTGGAGCAGATCGAAGGCCGGGTAAAGGAGTTCCTCAAGATTTATCCCTGGACCCAGTATTATGATCTGAAGGATCGGAAGGACCAACCGCTGTCTTATGCGGAGCATATCACGATGAAGGACTGTGACTGCGTCTGTGATACCTTTTTTGATGTGATGCCGGATGAGAGCCAGTATCTGCTTTCCGATTTTACCCTGCAGGATCTGCGGATCAGGGCAAGAGTGGATAACTTTTCGGAAGACAAGTTAAGAAGTGTAGTATATGAGAATGTACAGGTGGAAGAAAGTACGGAGCCTGTGGAGAGCTGGCATGAAGTGAAGGGCTTCCAATAATGAACCAGCATCGAAAGGTAAATTTACTTTAGTGCCTGCCATTTTGGAAAAATATTTTTTTGAACACTTTTTTGAAAATTCAGAAAGTTATCCACATCGTATGATTGCACGGGGGCGTTTTTCAAAAAAATGTTTATAAATTTCATTTCCTCTTGGCAGGCATCACCTTCTTTGCTAAAATAATCTCAGTTGTGGATTGCTTTATGCAATTCTCTTTTATATGATGTCGGGGTCAAAAGCCCCCGACTTTGATGCCTACGGATTGTTCCGTGCTACGCACTCCCACAATTCTACCCAATATTCGCATATCGTGGGATTATCATCCCACTTTTATGCTCATATCGGGGCGG
>ULVM01055996.1_pt1 | contig 20763 bp, 17 predicted proteins | sample 1959451 | NCBI WGS metagenome assembly ULVM01 (sample SAMEA4835786, study PRJEB28245) | human gut metagenome | biome: gut microbiome; material: fecal sample | place: Denmark | collected 2008
TATATCAGCACCGGTGCTGAATAAATTAATTATTGCACCCAGAATTAATATTATCCAGGATAATCCAAATATAGCATCTCTATTCATACGTAAAATCCTATTTTGCACTTTAAATAATTATTTATATTATTTATTTGTCTAAATGATTAGTTTTATTTTACATTAGTATAAGCAACAATGTCAATATGAACTACCAAGAATTAATTACAAACGGTATCAGGAGAATACGTTTCAAGCTTCATCTTACACAGGAACAATTTGCAGAAAAAATTGACATGAGCGTTCAAGGTTATCGTAATATTGAACATAACAGGTATCTGCCAACAGCAGAAACAATAGATAAAGTTTGTCAGGTGTTTAATATTTCTCCTGTAGAGCTGCTTTTACCTGAGCCCCAAAGCGACCTTGAAGCAATCAGATATATTATTGACACCAAACTTAAAAATTGCCAGCTTGAAAAACTCATGCGTATTAACAATATGATTGATTTAATGTAAAATGTAAATCAAATGAAAACCTTCAAAACAATATTAATATATTTTTTATCTGCGTTCGTTATTTTAAGCTTATTACTGTACCTTGTTTTAATCTTTATAGTTCCTGAATATCTAGAAGATAACATCTGTTCTGTAACAGGTATATGCACAGAAACCGAAAATTTAAAAATAGAGATTACACCGGCTCTTGGGGTAAAATTAGACGCAGATATAGTTAAATCCGGCGCTTCAATTTATGTCGAAAAAATTCATGCGTCTGCTGATATAAAAAAATTAGCAGTTCAATCAATCAACGCTGACTATATTTTTATTGACGGAAATAAATTCGCACATAAAAACTCCTCCAACAGCTCATTTAATCTAAATAAAATTCCAGAAATAAATATTAAGCGTCTGGAATATATTTCAAAAAGTATAAACCTTAATATACAAGACATCTCTTATGACGGCCATTTGGCAAAATTTAAAGGAGAAGCAAAAACTAAGTTTCTACATAATAAATTTTTAGGCACTCTGGAAAACACAGGGTCGTCTGTCTTTGCGCAAAGCATAAAATTTGGTTCTGCACTTAGTATTACAGGAAAACTGACTGATAAAAAGGGAAATTATGATTTTCACGTTACCGGCCGGAATCTTCCAGTAAACCAGATTGAAAAAGCCCTGCTCGTTTACCAGAAATCACAGGATCCGGCAAAAAAATTCATAGAAAACTTTATTAACTATGGCGGCAGAATAGATGTTGATTTAAATTTTAAAAACTCTGGAGTATATGGAATATGTACAGCTAAAAAACTTAGTGCTAACGCTGTATGGTTTAATATTCCACTATATTTTGAGAAAGCCGTTTTTAACTTTAAGGGTAAAACTGTAACATCCGACGCAGATGGTCTTCTTGGAGGAGAGAAAGTAAATCATATACTAAACATTACGCACCTTGGAACATCTGAAAAAGAAGTATATGGTGAACTTAATACTACACTTCATGGAAATTTCAAATATATACCTGATTTAACTATTCTAAATTCTGCAGACGCAAAAATTGTTTATAAAATTAAACATAAGAAAATTGATGTTCTGTACCTGGTTAAACTAAAAGAAGAATCTGATTTGCTCTATAAAAAAGCCTATCTCGGTCTTAGAGATAAGCAAAGACGCTTCTTACTTAAAACCTATAAAGACGGAAATAAGCTCTACATAACGAATTATGATTATTCTCTAATACAAAATGACTCTATAAAAAATATACTTACCGGAAACGGCCTATTAATTAAACAAAATGATCATATGAAGCCTCAATTTTTGACTTGCAAAACAAATGGCTTTGCCCCCGTTTCTGTAACCGGTTCATTCGGTGAATACGTCGAAGGAGGCGAGTTTAACGGAGACTTGAAATATGACTTCGTAAAAAATCAAATATTCGGAAAATTTGAACTTATTAATACAAGGTTTAAAAACTTCTTTGTAAGCAGAGCAAAAATTATTTCAGAGAAAGAAAAAATATACATAAAAGCTGACGGAACATATGAAAGCGAAAACTTTTTCTGTGATATAGATGCAAGCAACAAATTCAGTAAAAATATCATAATTTATAAAATGAATATGTTTTTAAACGAATTGATTATACGTAAATCTCAGAATTTTAGTTCTGGACATACTGACATTGCATCAAAAATTAAGGACAACGATATTAATATAGAAAATTGGGAAGTAAGAATAGGTAAAATAAAAAAAGACCGGATAGTTATTAAAAATATCGAACTGAATGGGAGTTTAAAAGATGATACTTTCAGGTTTTCAATGCCTGAGTTAAAGTTTGCAAACGGTACTTTGACTGCATCAGGCAGATATAATTTTGCAGACACATCTTCTTGCATTGATTTTGCAGCTAAAAACATCGACTCCAATACAGCTGCAGAGATGTTATTTAATCTTCCAGAACAGGTAAATGGTACTGCTGATGCTATATTACATCTTAATACAGCTAAAAATTTACAAGAGATTAAAGCTTGTGCATGTTTTCAGATTAAAGAGGGATTTTTGCCGCAGCTCGGAAGTACTGAATTTATGTTAAAAAATTCGAAAAAGATAAAAATAGCAGATTTAACAAATGCAGATTTGACGAGTAAAAAAGCACTCCAATCCAATATTAAAGGTTCTTTCTATGTAGATAATTCAAAGCTCAAAGATATTAATCTCACGTCACAGCAAAAATTTCTATCATTATTTATCGAAGGCGATTACGATATTGAACAAGAATTTGCAGATTTAAGCTTGTACGGCAAATATAATAAAGAAGCTCCTAAGGGTATAAAAATATTATTTATACCGCTTAACTGGATATTAAATATTGTTTTCCGTCCGGAAAGCACAATGGATTTATACAAAGATAAACTTGATAAAATTCCATCAATAGAATCTGATGCTTCTAAAAATGCTTATTTCAGAGTAAAACTTTCAGGCGATTTGAATAACGGAAATATTGATGTTGAACTCAAAGGTATTAAATAGGTTTGCAAAAAAAGTGTGCTTAAAATAAAATTAGTATGAGGGTCGTAATTTGGAACATTATACTAAAACACTTCCATATGAGCTGGAATTAACATCAAGAGTGCTCCATGAAGCAACAAGATGTTTTTTTGAACTACAAAAATTTCCAATCTCTCAGGAAGAATTTATTATTCTGGACTGCCTCTACATTAACCCTAATATAATACAAATGGAAATTGCCAAATTGATTTTAAAAGGCCGAGCACACACAGGTAAATTCCTTAAATCTCTTGAAGAAAAAAAACTTATTACAAGAACACCTGTAAAACAGGGGTCTAAAATCGTAATGCAAATTAAAATTACTGATAAAGGGCTGAAAACCTACAGAAAAATAGCTAATGCTCTTGATGAGCATATAAAAGATGCCAGTGCAGGTTTAAAAATAAGGATAAATGATGTAATTTCTGCACTCCAAACAATTCGTGAAGATGCTGTCACTAAATTCAATATTAAATTTGAATAAATAAAAAACTTGCAAATTCACAAAATATATGCTTTAATAACGTGTAGAAAAATCTACATGTTGACGGAGATACTATGTCGGAAGAAGCATTAAATGGACACGAGGAGTGGAGTTTCAAGTTAAATCCGTGGATTACAATGGTACCTCTTATGCTATCCATATTTATGTATGCGCTGGATGAAACGATTTCGAACGTAGCGCTTCCTTATATGGCAGGAACATTTTCAGTAAGCCATAATGAGTCAACCTGGATTATTACGAGTTATCTTGTAGCAAGCGGCATTGCAATTCCGGCAGTTGACTTTTTCAGCAAACTCATCGGTCGAAAACAGTATTTTATGCTGAGTATAGTTGTATTTACGATTGCGTCAATTTTCTGCGGAATATCAAATTCCATGACAATGATGCTGTTTTCAAGAATTCTGCAGGGCGTTGGAGGCGGCGGTATTATGCCGATTGCACAGGCAATGATTTTTGAAATATTTCCGAAAGAAAAACTTTCTACCGCAATGGCAATTTTCGGGCTCGGGGTAATTATGGCGCCGATTATGGGGCCTGCTGTCGGCGGATGGCTTACAGAAAATTTCTCTTGGCCGTTTATTTATTTTATTAACATACCTTTTGGTATAATTGCACTTATTCTGTCGCATAAATTCATTGAAGAGCCGCCATATTCAAAAAAACAAAAAAATGTTACTATGGACATAAGCGGATTTGTTTTCCTTACTCTCTGGCTTTTGACTTTGCAGGTTGTGCTGGATAAAGGAAACGATGCAGACTGGTTTAATGCAACATGGATTTGCCAGTTATCAGCAGTTTCTTTATTCTCTTTTTTGACATTTGTTTATATTCAGATAAAAAAAAGCAAGACGCACACCGGCTTGATAGACCTTTCTGTGCTAAAAAACCACAATTTTCTTATTGGCACAATGGGTCAAATCGTCTTGATGGGAGTCATGATGTCATCGGCTTCAATATTGCCGTCTATGCTGCAATCTTTGCTCGGGTATACATCATTCTTAAGCGGAATATCAATGGTACCGCGCGGTGCAGGATGCTTCCTGGCATCTATACTTTGCGGTATATTTGTTTCAAAGGTTGGTATTAAACCGGTTGTAACGGTTGGTTTAATAGTCCTTGCCTCCGCAGGGCTCCTGTTTGGAGAAATCAACACGTCTATATCACTTGTAGATATTGCTTTTCCAAACTTCGTATTTGGTCTGGGGATGATTATGGCAATGGTGCCGCTTGCAAATATTTCTTGCGCGACGCTTCCGAATGAGGCACAGACAAACGCATCCGGGGTTCAGAACCTGTTGAAAAATATCGGTGCTGCCATCGGAACATCAATTGCAACAACAATGATTACAAGATTTTCTCAAATGCACCAACATATGATGATTAAATCTTTGACTGAAACAAATAGTGTTTATGCAGAGAGATTAAACTCAATGATTTCTTCATTTATAACTCAGGTCGATCTTCTGACAGCAACACATATGGCTCAGGCTCAGATACATAATATACTTAGACAGCAGGCAACGTTATGGGGTTATGTCGAAACCTTTAGATACTTTGCGGTCGCAGTAATCCTGATTTTACCGTTTGTCTGCTTCCTGCACGATAGCGTAAAGGCAGAAAAAAAAGCAAAAACAAGCATAAAATAAAAAAGACAATAACTTATTGTTACTGTCTTTTTTATGGTGGGCGTTAGAAGACTCGAACTTCTGACCCTCTCCTTGTAAGGACTTAGCTCATACTTTTCTATGAGTTTGCTAGGTTTTATAATTTTACCAAAACCCTTGCCAGTCCTGCATAACGAGGCTTTTGCTTATTTGCTCAACTTGACCGATTTGATATAGTTTTATCAAATTTGTAAGCAGATTGTAAGCAGATTTTAGATTCAAAGTACAAATGTCAGACAAGTCAGACTAACTATTTATATTATATACAAATAAGAACTGGAGAACAACTATGCAATTACTAAAACTAATCGAACAGGAACTGAAGACTACGCAAGAGCTAGTACAACTTCCATTTTACATTGTTAGAACCCTCGACGGCTATGAACAAGCTGAAGAGATTCAATCGGAAGAGTTTATTGTAAGTTCAACAAAGAACTTCATCGACTCTTACTCAAATGGACATATAGGAAAGTTAAATCTTGACAATACACTTACGCTCAGCTTGAGACTTCCAAGAATATTAAATCTCAAGTTGTCATGGTTATCCTACAGAACTAAAGCAACAAAGTCAGAAATAATACACGAGGCTCTCGGACATTCAATACCTATGTTGCTAGATAGAGAAGAGGCTCAAGAAGACTACATGCACGAGTTGACACAATAAGAGGGATATGCAATGGAGAAGACAATGGGAGAGAGAATTACGGTGAGACTTGATGGGGGATTATCCTCCCTCATCAAGCAACTCAAAGACAAGGGAATATTCAACATCAGTGGATTGATTAGAGAGGCGATGTGGGAGAAATTATCCAAAATGAAAGACATAGATAAGAGTGGAGAAGGAGAGGACTTAAAGAAAGATGATGAGATTTGATTGTATTAGCACTAACATCAACATATTGTCTCTCTCAGTAGGTAAGAGATACTTGTATGACATAGCAAGAGTGTATCTTGGAGAGAATGATTATGATGATGAGATAGTATCAGAGTGTTATCGTGATGTAGATAATTTTATCAGTGGTATTGAGGATAAAGATATCCTAAAGAACTTTAAGTTACCTCCTGACCTTGCAAGGTACATAGGTCAAGGAAAGGGTAATATTACCCTAGCACATGACCTTGATAGTGTCATGCCAGTTCTTGATGAGTGGGACATGCCGTATGACTTCTATAAAGCACTGTTGAAGTATATGAGACGAGGGTATAAATGGCTAAAGGCTGACAGTAAAGCTGGAAAGACTCATCTTTATTTTAAATTCAAACCCTCAAAACCCTCTGATTATACTGGAATTAGCGACAACAAGACAGAATATGACAGCCTTATAGTCAAGTTTTACCTCAAAAATTATCTCAAATACACCGACCACGCTAAAACTAGCAAGGAAGGTTGTGCTTATTGTATTACAGCCTTATACCTTGTAATACTGGGAGAGATGTACCGTATCCTCTATCCTTTTAGTGATGGCGATGTTAAGACCTTCATGGGAATTTGCCTTGCAAAGCTCAATCCTGTTATATCAGGATTTACAATGACAGCAGAATACAACACTGGGAATATGAAAGCGTTAAGCATAATTACAGAATTACTCCAGCTCACATCTAACACATCAAGCCTTGAAATTAGTAAAACCTCTGAATACAATGTTCAATTCAAATACACCCCTAAAACTAACCAATTCAAAAATTCATCTGAGAGATTGGAAGGAAGAGCAAAGTATAGAACAGACAAGGATGGCAAAAGGAGAATAGAGTTACTTATAACAGGAAAAGACAATACGCTAACTCTTAGATATGACCTGATTGGTATGAATATTTTGAATGATATAACTGGATTAGCAGGAAAGAAGGACTTCTTAAGCATAGCCTCTAATGACAGCCTTCTTGAACATATCAGTAGAAGAGTATTACTAAATCTTCTTTCACACACACAACAATTTGCAAAAGACAGAAAGTATGTAAGTGATAAGGTTGAGTTATTTTATGAGGATGAAGATGACATCAAGCTGACAATTACCAAGACTCCTGAAGTAATTCAACAATTCAAAGAGAATAAGATTGAGGATTGTATGAATGAAGTTGTTTTCAAACGGCTCAACTCTGAGACTCTTCCTGAGAGTTTTGATGTAATTCTTAATGAGTTCAAACTCAACAAATATCAGATTGACTATATTATCATAGCTCATGAGCTTGCAAAATTTGAGGTTGATGAAGTCTCAAAAAGACTTTCAAGACTGGGCAGTAAACAACAAGCAGAAATCAGAAAGATGATTGACAGAATACGAGAACATCAGAAATCCCCATTCTATGCTCTTAATTACATATATCAAAGACTGGTGGATTGAGATGTTTGGGGACATCAAGGTTGATAAACTAAGATTTTTATACAAGAAAAAGGATGTATCTTATGAGTGCAGAAATCTGATTCATTCACTCTTAAAAAGATATTATCCTGATAGCACAACAAGCTCAAAAACAGGATATATTCAGCACACATTCACACCCACAAAGCTGATGAGAAGAGGTAAAAAGGATTGCAGACATAACCTTCAAATGCCGTCTCAAGAATTATTTTTTGAGGCTCTTAATAAGATTACTCTCAATGAGCCGTCTTTACAGAAACAGAGCAATGTGACCGTTATCCACCTTACAAAAGACATTCTTCTAACAAAACCAGTACATGAATACATTGAAATGCTCTCACAAAGGTCATATCCTTACCTAATTACGGAACAGAAAGCCTCTAATAGTGAGCCAAGCCTATATTTTCGTTACCCTTACAATCCTGAGTCTGAGGACTCTTGCTCTTTTGTGATTAAGTTCTATGACAAAGTTCAAGAGTACTATCACAGGCATGGACACTATAATTGCTCTCTATATGAGCCTCTATCACCTTATGAGAAGGCTCTTGTGGGTAATGCTTATAATGAAGAAACAAACACTCTCAACCTTGAAAACCTTAATATATTGAGGATTGAGATTGAATACCACGAGAGCAAAAAGATATTACCTATTACAAAAGCTCTTGACCCTAATGCCGAAAAGCTAACTGTTGAGTTAATGCTAGAGTCTTTAAGAGCTGGAACATTTTACAACACCATAGAACAAATATTCACTAACACACTAAAAAAACATGTGTTTCATGCTAGCGAAACACTTGAAACTGCAACGGCTGGACTCTCAAAGGTTAGGGAACTGGCATGCACATTACTCTTAGAGAGTTCTCAAAACCTACATTACAAAGCAGTTGCAGAGGATTCAGGTCTGTCAAATCAGTTCTCGGAAATTGATTCAATAATCAAGAAGATAAGACCTGAGTCCGACTTATACTCTGAGTTATATAACGCTCTATTCCCTTCTACTCCTGATGTTGAAGAGAGTATTATAGAAGAGCAAAAGAGCGTAAGAGTTTGCAAACCATATAGCTCACAACAACTAAAGGACTTCATCCTGATTTATGAAGTTCCAATTTGGGATGATAGTTGACAAAACCCTTGTTTTATGAGGGTTTTGAAAGAATGCTTAAATTCAGGGGTAATCTTACATATAATAAAACCTCAACCAGCCTTCCTGAGCCTCCTAGCAGTCTCAGATTGAACATCTTGACACAAAGTATTGAATAGGTATTTTCATGCTAGAATAAGCACATGGTGGAAGTAGTTTCAAAGCTAAAAAATAAGTATCAGGCAGTAGCTGAGTCAACTCGATTGATGTCTATGGCTGATGATAAGAACTTCTTACCTATTTATGCCTCTTCTAAAGCTAAGATTTACCCTTATCAGATTGCCTCTGCTCAATTTGCACTAAGGTCTGATTATCTAAAAGGTTGTATTCTATGTGATGAAGGCTCTCTAGGTAAAACTTACGAGGCTCTTTTGATTGCTGGGCAAAAATGGTATGAAGGTAAAGAGAATATCCTTGTAATAATGCCGTCAAACCTAATTCCTCAATGGCTTAGAAAGCTGGAGAAGGATTTTACTCTTCCTCATGTGTTTTGGAATAATACCACGAAAATTCCTGATGAGGATGGAATTGTGCTGACTTCTTACGAGACAGCTCTCAAGTATTCTGACCGTATCAAAGAAAGAGACTGGGATATAGTAATTTTTGATGAGGCTGACTGTCTCTCAAAACCTGAAAAACAACTGACTTCAACTCTCAAGGATTCAGTAAGACAAGCGTACAAATTACTTCTTACACCAACTCCAATAAAAATGGATATAAGAGACATCTATGGACTCATTCACTTTATTGATGAAAGCGTACTCCCTGACCCTGATGAGTTTTACAAGAGATATTTTCGTAAGCCTGAAAACTATCCTGAACTCACAAGCTGGGTTTCTCAGTTTTGTTTCAGAACTCTCAAGGTGCAAGCCTTGAACTATGTACCATTCTCATGCAGAATACCATTCACAGTGGATTACCCTCTAATAAAGGAAGAGAGAGACTTGTATGAAGTTTTGCATAGGTACATCAAATCGGACAATAAGGTTGCATATCCAGAACTTGACGAGTATAATTTGGCTCTAAGGCTCTTCAATACTCTATCATCATCTCCTCAAGCGTGTGCGAAGCTCATCTTGAGTGCAATTTCTCGTACCTATGGAGAAGAGAAGGCAGTTCTTCAAAAAATTCATGATATGGCTCAGAATATTCCTGTAAACTCTAAAACTTTGAGCCTTCTTAAAATTCTGAAATCCGTCTTCAAACACCTGAAACAGTGCAAAGTCAATGAAAAAGCTATTGTGTTTGTGACAAATAACACTACGCTTGATGTTCTTTATGACATCTTAAGACGAGAGGGGTATAACACTCTCAAATACAAGGATAATGACACCTTAGAACAATTCAGAAATGATGATGAAGTGCAAATACTTGTTACAACTGATATAGCCGCTAAAGGTTTAGACATTGAGTATTGTCCTGTCGTTGTTAATTATGATTTGCTTTATAACTCAATAGAGATGGAACAGAGGATATGCCGTTGCCATAGACAAGGACAAAAGTCTGATGTGCTTGTAATAAATATGCTAAGTAAGGAAAACCTTGCTGATGTTCGTATGCTGGAACTTATCAACAAGCGTACACTTCAATTCAACGGTATATTTGGAATGTCTGATAATATTGTAGGTAATTTTGACCTCAAATTGAAAGAAGTTCTTGAACAATTCAGACCAGTGGCTGATGTTGCTCAATCGTTCAAAGATACATTAAAAGAACATCAAGCCTCAAATGAAGAGCTTGTCAAAGACTCAGAAAATGTCTTGTTCACAACCTTCTCTAAGTCCATAGCTGACAAAGTAACGGTTACACCTCAATACATTGAAGAGCAGACTCAAAAGTTGAATAATGATTTGTGGGAACTGGTGAAGTATTATTTTCTTAATGTCAAACCTGATTGGTATGAAATTGATGATGAGGCTCAAACTCTGAAACTCATTGAGGGGTACGGCAGACCTTATCTTTTTAGTTATAAAGAGGACAAATTTATGAGACAAAGAGCCTATGAAGGGTATTCAGAATATGGCATGAGTCCTGACTTCAAGCCTAGTTTTAAGAGGATTACATACACATCATTACTTGTAAAAGGTATCATGAAAGAACTGGAAAACCTTGATACGCAACAAGCCATCTTGTATGTGGATTCTGATATTGAGCCTTGTGACATTGGACTCTATAACTACTCTATAACCACAAGTAAGGCAGACTCAAACAAGTTATTTCAATATCTTTTGATAGGTCAAACTCAATCGGGAAAGATTCTTTCAGACTCGGAGTGTAGAAACCTTCTTAACTTATCAGTTACAAATATTGATAATGGAGAGGCTAAACCTTTTCAACTCCAAAAAACAAACCTCTTTGAAGACTTTGAAGAGGCTGGGAACCTAGATGATAAGGTGATTAAAGAGGATATAATAAGAGATTACCTAAAGAAGAAAGAAGGCTCTATTGCTTATGAGGTTGAAAAACTCAAACTTATGGCTGGCAGAGAAAAGACTCAACTTCAAGCCAATTTGAATGAGCTTAGAGATGAGGTTAAGGAACTCAAGAAACAACTCTCAGACAAGATGACCGATAGACTGGAAGAGTTGAAGGTTACAAAGAGACTTAAACTCATTGAAAAAGAGCTAAGAGAGAAGGAAGAAAAACTCTTCTTTGCAGAGGCTAAAGTTGATGTCGATACAGAGAAAATGATTGAAGAGCTTAAAAACTCCTATAACTTTGATGTGCTAAAAACATGTAAGTTTAAGTTACGATTACTTAAACATCAAGCGTAAAAAGCATATTCATGGTATGATTTATCTAATTATAAGGGGATATATATGGTTGATAGTATAGAAAGAGTTTCAGGACAAAGTATGGATATTGAAAATGCTGACTTGGAAAAGTTCAGAGCAGCGTTCCCACAGTGTTTCTCAGAGGGTAAGATTGATATAAGTAAGTTGCTGGCTTTATTTGGGCAGTATGATGACAATGACTTTGAAAAGTACAAGTTTGAGTGGAAGGGTAAATCTGAATGTTACAGAATAGCTGGAAAACGCTCAACTGGTACTATTAGACCATATCCTAATGAGAGTGTGAATTTTGATACAACAAAGAACATGTACATAGAAGGTGATAATCTTGAAGTTCTGAAACTCCTTCAAGCGTCATATTACCGTAAGGTCAAGATGATTTATATAGACCCTCCATATAATACAGGGAATGATTTTGTGTACGAGGATGACTTCTCAGACCCTATGGCGAAGTATAAAGAAGTAACTCAGCAGACAACCAAGTCAAACCCTGAAACAATGGGAAGATACCATACAAACTGGCTCAATATGATGTATCCTCGTTTGAGGTTGGCAGCTAATCTCTTGAGAGATGATGGGGTAATATTTATCTCGATTGATGAAACTGAACTGCATAACTTAAAGAAAATTTGTGATGAAGTATTTGGAGAGGAGAACTTTATCGCTGATTTTGTATGGCATAATAAACGAGGTGGAGGTAATGACGCTAAGTTTGTAGCTGTAGAACACGAATATGTTATCTTGTATGCTAAAAATGTGAATGAATTATCTGAGTTATTTGTACCATATTCCCCTCAATACATGCTTAGATACAAGGAAGAGGATGAGCTAGGTAAATTCTTTTGGGATACCTTTAAGAGAAAATCGGGCAAACAATATTATCCTATTACATGTCCAGACGGAACAGTTTTACAATATGATGAACTAGGTAATCCGATAAGTTGGTTACGCTCAGAACCTAGATTTAAAGAAGATTTAGCAAAGGGAGAGATTAGAATTGTAAAGATTAAAGATAATTGGTCTGTACAGTTTAAACAGAGGCTTCCTGAGGGTAAAAAACCTCGTACGATATTCTTAGAAGAGTCCATATTTGAAAAACAAGGAACAACGGCTGACGGAAGTGCTGAAACATTAGAACTGTTCTGTAAAAATGTATTTGATAACCCTAAACCAATAGGGCTTATCAAGCACATTCTTAGTTTTAATACAGAAGATGACGATATTATAATTGACTTTTTTGCAGGCTCAGGAACAACAGCACATGCTGTTATGCAATTAAATAGTGAAGATAACCAAAATAGACGCTTTATTCTTGTACAGTTGCCTGCTCTTATTGAGCCTGATAACAAGAACAGTAAAACTGCTCAAACTGCTTATGAGTTTTTGGTTGAACAAGGTATGAAGAATAATTTATGTGAAATTAGCAAAGAAAGAATAAGAAGAGCTGGAACTAATATTCATGAGCAGAATGACTCAGTTGATACAGGATTCAAAGTATTCAAGCTAGACACTTCAAACCTTGTTAAATGGGATTCTACACCGACAGAGGACGCAGAAGAACTCACGCAAAGAATGGCACTACTCAAAGAGACCATAAAACCTGATAGAAACGACTTAGACATGGTCTATGAAACAATGCTAAAATTGGGTATCCCTCTTGATTATAAGGTCACAGAGGTAGAGGTCAACGACAAGAAAGCATATTCAATAGGTGAGGATTGTCTCGTCTTAATATGCCTCGACTACGGCAAAGACGGTATAACAGCAGAAGACATCAAAACAATGTGTGATGACTATGTACCAGCAAAAATCGTAGCCTCCGAACAAGCCTTCAAAGATGATGTAGCACTCTCAAACGCTCACTACATCCTCAAAGACAGACAAATTGAGATGAAACTACTCTAAAGGTAGGGGACAAATTGTCCCTATCCTAGAAATTTTACAAGGAGATAATAATGACAAACATGGAATTATTTAATATAATCACAGGAATTGCAGGAGTATGCGGTGCTTTAAGTTGGATTCCAATATTAATTGATAAATGTAAACTAAGAAAAATCCGAACTTCTTTAATACATTGTAGATTTTTTGATAAGTTCTTTTTCCCAATTTTACCCCCTGATTATATAAGACAACACTTATTAAATCCTGATATTAAATTTGATAAACTTGAGGGAACATTAATAGTTATTGGGGTTAATATATGCTCAACAAATAAAGATTTTGTAGTAGATAAAATAAATGCAAAACTAACCTTAGATAAATCGGAACATGAAGCTATTTTAGTTTCTCCTGATGTAGTTGTACCATATTATTCGACTCAAGATAATGTCGTAAAAGCACGCCTATATATACCATCCAATATCGACATCTCCAAAATGAAAAATATCAAAGCAGATATAAATACTAGATTGTATATGGCTTTTATTTGTAAAGATGTCAATGAAATGAAATACACAGACTTTAGAAAGCTAGAAATAGAACTCATCGATATTGATAATAAGTTGTACAAGATGAACTTTGACAAAAAAGTTATAGATAATTCTTCTTTAATTATTGATAGAGATATTTATGATGTTGATTATGCTGCAAAAAACGCTAACAGACAGTTATATGAAACCCTTTGTGCTCCTACTAGTAACATAAATATGGTTAATGAAAAAGAGATAGGAGAAAATAATGGCTAATGACAAAGTAAGAATAGATGTGCAAGGTGAAAGCATTGCAATATTAAAGGTTAATGATGATGATTATATCTCATTAACAGATATGGTAAAAGGTTTTGAAGGTCAAGGTGCTTTAATAGAACAATGGCTAAGAAACAAGGATACACTTCTATTTTTGGGGACATGGGAAACTTTATACAATGATAATTTTAATTCCCTCGAATTCGAGGGAATTAAAAATGAGGCTGGTAGAAACAGTTTCTATATGTCTGTTAAAAAGTGGATTGAATTAACTAATGCAAAAGGTATAATATCTCAAGCTGGTAGATATGGTGGAACTTTTGCTCACAAAGACATAGCCTTTGAATTTGGCTCATGGTTAAGTCCTGAATTTAAACTATACCTTATTAAAGAATTCCAACGCTTAAAATTAGAAGAGAATGAAAGAAAGTCCCTTGATTGGAGTCTAAATAGAACTCTTTCAAAGATTAACTACAGAATTCATACAGATTCTATCAAAGAAAATCTTATTCCTCACAAATTAACTAAGAAAGAACAAAACGGAACATACGCAAGTGAGGCAGATGTTCTTAATATTGCTTTATTTGGTAAGACTGCTAAGCAATGGAGAGAACAAAATCCTGATGTAAAGGGAAATATTAGAGATTATGCTACGATTGAACAACTCCTTGTATTGGCTAATATTGAGAGTTTCAATGCAGAACTTATTAGACAGAATATACCACAAGGAGAACGGTTAAAAGTATTAAATGATATGGCTATAAACCAATTAAAATCACTGTTGGCTAGTAATGTGGCTAAAAAATTAACAGTTAAAGGCAATATACCTTTAATAGAATACAAAGAAGATAAAGACTAGTTGTACTCTCATGTCGTACAACTCAAACGGTTACAAAGTGTAACCAGTTGACAACTATATAGAAACCATTACAAGTTGTAACGGTTTGGTGGAAAAATTTAATTCCCTCGAATTCGAGGGAATTAAAACAAGACAAAGGACAAGACTAAGTGAAACTTAAATTCAAAAATCAAGATTTTCAAACAGAGGCAGTTAATTCAGTTGCAGAGCTCTTTACAGGGCAAGAGAAATCAAGTACGACTTTCTCTATTGATGATAATGCTGGGCAAATCAGGCTACTTCAAAATGAGTTCGGATTTGGTAACAAGCTCATGATTGATGATGACACCCTCATATCAAACATGCACAATGTTCAAAGAAGACACAAACTACCTATCTCAAGAGACTTTGACTCAAAACAGTATTCAATCGAGATGGAGACTGGAACAGGGAAGACCTATGTTTATACTAAAACTATTCTTGAACTTAATAAGAGATACGGATTCACTAAGTTCATTATTGTTGTACCTTCTATTGCAATCAGAGAAGGGGTATTCAAGTCCTTACAAGTTACAGAAGAACACTTCTCAAACTTATATGATTCAGTCCCTTATAGATATTTTATTTACAACTCTTCAAAGCTCTCCGATGTTAGAGCCTTTGCAACTTCCAACAATATTGAGATAATGATTATCAACATTGACGCTTTCAAGAAAGCTGAAAACATTATCAACCAAGAACAAGACAAGCTCAATGGCGAAACAGCTATGAGGTACATTAAAGACACAAATCCTATTGTAATTATAGATGAGCCTCAATCAGTTGATAACACACCAAAGTCAAAAGAGGCAATACAATCCCTCAATCCGTTATGCGTATTGAGATACAGTGCAACACATAGAGAGAAAATTAACCTTCTCTATCGTTTGACTCCAGTTGACGCTTACCAAATGGGATTGGTTAAACAAATTTGTGTATCTTCAAACTCAGTAGCTAATGACTTCAACAAACCTTACATCTACTTAAAATCTGTATCAAATGAAAACGGATTCTCTGCTAAGATTGAAATGGATATTGAAGGTAAAGGGGGTAAAGAAAAGGGGAAGGTTGAAAGAACAACAAAGACGGTCAAAGCAGGTGATGATTTGTACATCCTATCAGGTAAAAGAGACCTATATCAAGATTATGTGATTGAAGGGATTGACTGTACAAAAGGGTTTGAATGTATTGAGTTTTCTAATTCTGAGACTGTTCAACTGGGTAAAACAATAGGTGGAATTGATGAAAACATCATGAAGAAAGCTCAAATTTACCGTACTATTGAGGCTCATCTTGACAAAGAACTCAGATACTATGATAAAGGGATTAAAGTCTTGTCTTTGTTCTTCATTGATGAGGTTAAGAAATACCGTACAGAAACAGGGGAAAAAGGTATTTATGCTCAAATGTTTGAAGAGTGTTACAGGGAACTCATCAACAAACCAAAGTATGCCGATTTGAGAGATAAGTTCAACCCTGATGTAGAAAAGGCTCATGATGGTTACTTCTCACAGGATAAAAAGGGTATTTACAAGAACACAAAAGGCGATACACTTGCAGATGATGACACCTACAACACCATCATGAAGGATAAGGAATACTTACTCTCTTTTGAATGTCCAATGAGATTTATCTTCTCACATTCAGCGTTAAAAGAAGGCTGGGACAATCCAAATGTATTCCAAGTCTGTACGCTTATAGACCAAAAGTCCACATTTACATGCAGACAAAAAGTAGGCAGAGGTTTAAGGTTGTGTGTAAACCAAGACGGAGAAAGAATAGAAGACAGAAACATCAATATACTTCATGTTATGGCAAATGAGAGTTTCTCGGAGTTTGCTGACAAGTTACAGAAAGAGATTGAAGATGAAACAGGCATGAAGTTTGGTATGTTTGAAATAGGCTACTTGCTTGACCTTAAGGTTGAAGAAAAGACCGAAATTGAACATACAATGAATGAGTCGGACGCTTTTGATGTCTTTGATACGCTTATCAAGAATGATGTTATTGATTTTGATGGAACGGTAAAAGACGAGGGTAGGGTTAAATTAGAAGAGATTGAAGACCTCAAAATTGCAGAGCCTCTCAAGAAAGAAGTTAAAAAGATGGTGCAAGAGTCTAAGCCATTGACTTTTGAAACCCTCAAAGAGGTCAAATGTGTTGAAACAGTTATTGAAGAAAAACCTCTTTTCACTCATGAGCAAGCCTCTGAGATGATGGAAGACCTGAAGGGTGCAAAGGTTATCTCAAAAGACGGTAAAATCAAAGACACAATGAAAGCTCAACTCAAAGCTGGTAAGCTGGACTTAGTTAAACGCTGGGGAGAGGCAAAGATGAGAGCAGTTGAGCAAGCTCTTGAAATTGCAAGCAAGAATAAACCTGTTATCAATGACGCAAGCAAAGAAGTTAAGATTAAACTCAAGAAACAAGTTATTCTCTCACCTGAGTTCAATGAATTGTGGGACAAAATTAAACAGAAGACCACATATAGGGTTAATTTTGATATTGAAGAGTTAGTCAAGAAGTGTGTTGATGACCTGAAAGAGATGTCTCCAATCCCTAAAGCAAAACTTGTCTCAAAAGTTGCAGACATTGATATTGAAAACACTGGAGTCACACACACTGAAACACATATCAAGACTCAGGACTTATCAGGGACTTATGAGACTTTGCCTGATATTATTAGGTTAATTTCAACAGAAACTCTATTGAAAAGAGCAACGGTCATAAGAATTATTGAAGAAAGTGGACGAGTTCAAGATTTTATCAATAACCCTCAGGGATTTTATGAAAAAGCTCTTGAAATCATCTCAAAGAACAGACACTCACTGGCGATTGATGGAATTAAGTATGTCAAACTTGCTGGAGAGCAGTATTACGCTCAGGAGATTTTTGATACTTCTGAACTCATTGGATACATTGATAAGAACGCATTAGCAGTCAATCACAGTGTATATGACTATCTTTTATACGACAGTGGAGTTGAGAGCAGATTTGCAGAGAGCCTTGACAATGACCCTGATGTGAAGATGTTCTTCAAGATACCTTCAAGGTTTAAGATTGAGACACCAATAGGTTCATACAATCCTGACTGGGCAGTATTCTTAGAAAAGAACGGAGAACAAAAACTCTACTTTGTGCTTGAGTCTAAGGGTACGACAAGTCTATTTGACCTAAGGAGTCCTGAACAGCTCAAAATCCATTGTGGCAAAGAACACTTCAATACTCTTGATGTAAACTTCCCAACAGAGCCAGTTAAGGACTGGAAAGAGTTTAAGACTACGGTATAACTTATGAGAATAGGTGAACTTTTAGAGCTTAATATTACTTATTCAAAAAGGGCGATAGAACCCCTAAAAACGAATTATAGCTTAACTTTTATAATAGGCTGACAGGATTTCATGGTTTGGTGAAAACTTGACCTATTCTATCTTCTCTTCCTTCTTGACTTTTTGAACTCAATGAACTCAAGGACTTCCCTTATATCATTTACTGTAAGTCCTTCTTTTGCCAGCAAGTCATTTAGTGTTGCAACTTTATTTTCATTATCATCTGAATACACAAAATCCGTGTCATCTTGTTGCATTGGATATTTCATTAACACTGGGGTATTTGTTAATGTTGACCAGTTCTGAATATCATTGAATTTCCATAAACTCCTAAGCATTGTAGAAAAATCAGAGTTCATACCATAAGCCAATTTTAAGAGGACTTCCATCTTAGGAAGATACTTATTCCCTTCTATATCAGATATAACCGTAGGACTTACGCCTGTTCTACGACTAATTTCTCTTGATGATATGTTGCCAGCTCGTTCCTTAAGTAACTTGAGATATTGATGTACATTGGTTGTCATGAAGTCTAAAGCCTTATCAATGTACTTCTTGTCCTCTTCTGTAAACTTTTCTCTAGGAGGTACTCCAATATGTCTATCTGTTTCCATATCTGAACTATATCATTCTTACTACTATTTGTCAAATCCTTAATATCATAGGATTTGTGCCTACTTTTACTCATGTTCGCAATTATGTAAAACCCACAAAGGTTGACAAAATCATCAAACAATGGTATGTTTGTATATGCAGAAGTTCCACAAATGCGAACAGATAAATACAATAAAAGGAGACACTTATGGTAACAAACAAAACAAACTTAGCTCTAGCAGAAGAGCAAACTCAAGACCCACAAGACTTAATGTCATTCAAAGAAATTGGTCTAAAACACAGTATTGAATATGACTACTTATACAAGAGGTCAATTATTACAGGAGAGATACAACCATATTACAGAGGCATATGGAAACTCAGCGAAAGAGAAGTTCTTGAGTTTTGTGACAACGAGGCTCAAAAGAAACTTAACAAAATCAGAGCCAAAAATGGAGACAATAAATAATGGCAGGTATTACGGAACTAAAACTTGTAAATTCTAAGGGTAAACCTTATAAAAGGTATAGAATTACTTACTATGATATATTTGGTAAGAAATGTACTTCACCATATTACAAAACAAGAGCATCAGCAACACAAGATTTGTTCAAATATGAAAATGTAGACCCTAAAACTTTGAATATAACTATTGAACAAATGTGCTACTATTATATGGAAAATGCAAGAACAAAGCACTCATATACAACAATAAAAGACACAGAAGCATACATGAAGAACCATTTATGCCAGTTGTTTAATATTAAGTATGAGAAGATGAGTTCGATTGACCTTGAAAGATTTATAAATGGTATAGCTGAAACCCATACTCCCAATGTTGCAAATCAAGCACTAAAGAAGATAAAAGCTGTTGCCAATTATTGTCTTAAACACGGACTTATCAAGGAAAATAAGTTTAAAGTAGTTGGTAATATACCAGTGGAAAGTGGAGAACATTATCCATTAGAATTAGATGAAATGATTTGTGTTCTAAATACATGTCAAACTTTGTATCCGAAACACTTTGCCATGATATATACAGGAATTGCAACTGGAACAAGATTAGGTGAATTAAGTGCGTTAACAATAGATGATATCCATTTTGAAGACGATAATAACTTTATACATATCTGCAAGCAATATACAAAGGGTAAGTTATTACCCCATACTAAGACTAAAGATATCAGAGATGTCGTAATATTTGATGATTTGGCTGATGTCTTACGAAAACATATTGAATGCTTGCCTAAAGGTTCAAAATTACTATTCCCTAATGAGGCAGGAAATTACCAAAATCCATCTAATCTTAGAAACAGGAAATGGAAACCTTTATTAGCGTATGTAGGCATAACTAAAAGGGTTCGCATACATGATTTGCGTGCAACATATATAAACTTAACATTATCAAATGGTTTAGGTATTAAGTTTGCTCAAAAACAAGCTGGTCATAAAAAGTCACAAACAACATTAGATGTTTATGCAAGTTGTAATAATGATATGAATAAGAAAGCAAGAGGTGTATTAAATGAAATATTTTCTCAACGAAATCACATGTAAGCAGAATGTAAGCAGATTTGCATATATAATAAAAAAGACAAAAGCCTTAAACCTTTGTCTTTTCTATGGTGGGCGTTAGAAGACTCGAACTTCTGACCCTCTCCTTGTAAGGGAGACGCTCTACCAACTGAGCTAAACGCCCAAATACCGGCTGTCAACATAGATTATATTAAAACAAAAAAAATTTAATGTCAAATACTTTGTTTTAATAATCTAATTAGCGTATTTAAAAAC
>ULVM01063060.1_pt1 | contig 19197 bp, 14 predicted proteins | sample 1959451 | NCBI WGS metagenome assembly ULVM01 (sample SAMEA4835786, study PRJEB28245) | human gut metagenome | biome: gut microbiome; material: fecal sample | place: Denmark | collected 2008
TTGTAACAGGTCAGGATGAAAAGGTGAAATTATTTGGAAGCCTTGAAATTCCTGCTATTGTATTCAAATTGTGGTGGATCATTCCGGTTGCATTTTTACTTTTACCACTGAATGCTACAATAGAAAATCTGATTACACTTGTTCTTGATGTTGTATTCTTAGGATGTACATATGCAAAAATGTATGCAAGATTAGAGAATAAGCAGGAAAATGAGACACAGGCAATTGGCTGCGTATCCGGATTTATCCAGATTATTGCAGTTGTAAAATTCCTGATGTACAAATAGTTGATATTTGGGCTCCACAGTCTTGCGACTGTGGAGTTTTTTTAGTGTGACTGGCGGTATTCCTTGGGAGTAACGCCATATTTTTGTTTAAAGAGACTGTAGAAATGAGTGCGGTTGGTGAACTGGAGTCTGGTCGCAATAGAACCAATAGACTCATTGGTCTCGGTCAGATACTGGGCGGCTTTCTTCAGGCAGAAGGTCATACCGTAATCGTAGAGACACAGACCGGAGTATTTGTTGACGATACGGTTGAGATAATCACCACTGTAATTAAGATGATGCTCTAATTCTGCCCTGGACATTCTGCCATTGCTTTCCTCAAAGAGATGGCTGATACGGGAGAACAACAGAAAATCACTGTTGGTATCCAGGCTGACTTTGGTGCAGTGATAGTATTCAGGTGAAGATAAATAAGACAGGAATGCGCACAGAAGTCCTCTGATCTGATAAGCTGCCCCAAAATCCGGGTAAAGCAGTGTCTGAATCATAGACTGTGCCAGATCATGAAGATGGAGAGCATTCTTATGATTCTGATAGGCAGGAATGAAGTCCAGGTATGCCTTTTTACCGGGATATTTTAAATCATCCGTAATAAACTGATAGATTTCTCCATTACAGATTTTCTTTTCGGCAGAAAAAGCCGAATTCTGCGCGGACTTGAATAATTCGGAGACAAACTCTGGTGACATTCCAATAAAAAGTACTTTGGTCTTGGCATGATAGTGCTCCAGATGACAGAGACTGCGGTTAATGAGACAGCAGGAACCGGCTGCATAGAGATAGTCCTTGCCTTCAATCTTCTGCACAATACTTCCTTCCAGAACAATGACAAATTCAAAGAAATCATGATAATGCATGACATCCTTTGTACGGGCAAAGTTCTTGGTGGCTGCGGATTCCTGGTACATCAGGGATTTCTCAGCGGAAAGAGTCATGATATTAATGTAATCCTCCAATTCTGAACCGCTGCAGTACTCCAGAGTGAGCTGAAAGGGTACATTCATATGATAGAAACGGTTCAGGTCACTATTGGTATTCTGTACGTTAATGCTGGAATACTGGCTTTGCAGCGCCTGCTGCATCTGCATATATTCATTGTCTATCTTAATATTCATTTCAAACCTCCAATGTCTGATACCATATAATCCCAAATCTGATACAAATTTTCTGCGCACATATCGTTTTAAGACATTGTTGCGCAGTGTGCTAATTGTATATAATTATGATTAGAAACAAGATAATTATATACAATATTACAATAAAAGTAAAGGTGAATAGCAAGCTGCACAAAAGATATCAAAAAAGGAGAATGTAATGCGACAGGATTTTACTTATGGAGTTGACCTTGGATGGGTCAGTCAGCTGGAAAAACAGGGAATTACGTGGACTGACAAATCCGGGAAGCATGTAGATCCACTCCAGGCGCTGAAAAGTATGGGCGCAACAGCGGTGCGCTTGAGAGTGTTTGTGAATCCACCTGAGAATGCGATGTGGCGTAAGCCAAAGAAACAGGCATACGGAAGGGAATTTGGTGGAGAGGAATGTATGCTGGGACTGTGTGATGGCAAGAATGTCCTTGAAATGGCAAAAAGAGTCAAGAAGCTGGATATGGATCTGATGATTGACTTCCATTACAGTGACCATTTCGCAGATCCTATCTATCAGAATATACCACAGGCGTGGGAGACATTGGATCAGGAAGGATTGAAACAAAAGGTAAGGGAACACACAAAAGAAGTACTGACTCTTCTTACAGAACGTAATATTTATCCTGACTGGGTACAGGTCGGAAATGAAATCAATTCGGGAATCCTGCTTCCGGCGGGAAGTTCATCCGCAAATCCACAGTTCCTTGTAGAACTGCTGAATGCAGGATATGAGGCAGTCAAGGAGTGTTGCCCGGATTGCCAGGTAGTTACCCATATATCCGGTGGAAATGATTATAACATGTGTACCAGGTTCTTTGATGTCTTTTTCCAGAATGGAGGAAAGACAGATATTATGGGATTCTCCTATTATCCATACTGGGTACAGATGAAACATGACGAAGAGAAGCTTACAAAAGACATGACAGCATTGGCAGACAGATATCGCAAACCCTTGATGCTTGCAGAAATCGGTGGACCTGAGACAGAGGAAGAAGAAACCTACAAGCTTCTTCGCAGCGCAGTCAGATCAATTAAGGCAGTTCCTGATGGTCAGGGAAAAGGTATCTTTTACTGGGAACCTGAAGTAGGGGCAGATCTGTTGCCGGATCAGTATCCATTAGGAGCAGCCAGAGTCAATGGAGATAAGAACATTCAATTCACCTGTGCAATGAATGCTTATAAGGATGCACGGGCAGAAGAAAAGTAAGGCAACAAGAAGTTGCGCAAATTGCGCATGACCTTGGACAGAGAGGAAGGGAGATTTTATGAAAGAGGCAGCAGACAAGAAAAAGTATAAAGTGCCTTTCTGGAAAACAGTGAAAAAGCACTGGATGCTGTTAGCAATGCTGGCACCGGCAGTCATTTATGTAGTGATATTTGCTTACATACCTATGACGGGCGTTGTGCTTGCATTCAAGAACTATCAGTATGCAGGTGGTATCTATGGCTCTCCGTGGAATGGACTGGATAACTTCAAAGCCCTGCTGGTAGCAGGTAAGTTAGGTCAGGTAACAAGAAATACGCTTTTGTATAATATCGCATTTTTGTTCCTGGGAGTTGTATTTGAAATGGGCAGTGCAATCCTGCTGAATGAAATATTCGGCAAGGTATTTAAGAAGATTGCGCAGTCCTTTATGTTCCTGCCATACTTCATCAGCTGGGTAGTAGCAGGTGCGATCATGTATAACATCTTCAACTATGAAAAGGGTGTATTTAACCATTTATTAAATATGTTAGGTTCTACACCTTTTGACTTATACAATACACCGGGCGCATGGCCATTTATATTAATCTTTTTAAAGATATGGAAACAGACAGGATATGGCTCCGTTGTATATCTGGCAGCAATCACAGGCCTGGATCAGGAAATGTTCGAAGCAGCATCCATAGATGGTGCAGGTGTATGGCAGAAGATCAAATACATCACGATTCCTTCCCTGATGCCTACCATGATGATACTGGTATTAATGGGAATCGGTAATATCTTCCGCGGAGACTTCGGCCTGTTCTATCAGACAGTAAAGAGCAGTGCATTGTTACAGCCTGTTACGGATGTAATTGATACTTATGTCTTCCGTTTACTGATCAACAACAGTGATGTCGGTGTATCTGCAGCAGCAGGTTTATATCAGTCAGTACTCTGCTTCTTAACAATTACAATATGTAATAAGCTGGTTAAGAAAGTAGATCCGGACTACGCATTATATTAAGGAGGTGTGTAATATGTCAGCGACTCAGGTTCATCATAGAAAAATGACAAAAGACCAAATGATCGTGAATATTGTCGGCTATATTCTGATCGGCATATTTGCACTTGTATGTGTTATCCCGTTTTATCTGATTATCGTGGCATCTTTTACAGATGAGTCAGAATTGATCAGAAACGGATATCCTATTATTCCGACCGTATTCAGTGTACAAAGCTACCTGCTGTGTTTAAAGAATCCTGTGTCCATAGCCAAGGCATATGGAACAACAATTGGTGTTACAGCAGTCGGAACCGCATTTGCAGTATTTATTGCAACGATGACAGGTTATGTACTTTCCCGTAAGGACTTCCCATGGCGCAACAAGTTTTCATTCTTCTTTTTCTTCACGACACTGTTCAGTGGAGGACTGGTTCCATGGTATATGCTTTGTGTTCGTTATCTGCACTTTAAGAATTCCTACATAGGTATTCTCTTACCGCTGATGTTCTCAGTATGGAACATGATCATTGCAAAATCCTTCATGAATGGTATTCCAAGTGCCATTACAGAATCAGCCAAGATAGATGGTGCAAATGACTTCGTGATTTTCATGAAGCTGATACTTCCGCTTAGTAAGCCGCTTATCGCAACACTCAGCCTTTTCTCGGCACTGGCTTACTGGAATGACTGGTATAACTGTATGCTCTATATTACCAATGAGGATATGTTTACATTACAGTACTACTTACAGAGAATGCTGGGTAGTGCAGAAGCTATGAGAATCGTAGCAGAGAAATCAGGTATCGCATTACCATCCGTTCCACTGGAAAGTATGAAGATGGCAATGACCGTTATCGCAACAGGACCGATTGTACTTCTGTATCCATTCGTACAGCGCTACTTTGTAAAAGGCCTTACGATTGGTGCAGTTAAGGGATAATAACTATTTATCAAAAGGAGAGGACAATATGAAGAAGAAAAAATTACTTGCAACTATTTTAAGTATGTGCATGACAGCATCCATGCTTACAGGCTGTGGCGGCTCTGCTGCATCCTCATCAACGACTGACACAACAGCAAAAGATACTGCCAAGACAGAGGCTGCACAGGCAGATGCAAAGACAGATACAGCAGCAACATCAGCATCTCTGGACAGCTTACCATCAGAGGTAGGTCAGGGAACTATCGCAGCAACTCCTGAAATGTATGCTTCCACAGATCTGAGCAAGAGCTACACAGTTAATATGTATCTGATCGGTGATACACCAAATGACTGGGATAGTGTTATTAATAAAGTAAATGATTACTTACAGCCATTTAACACAGAGCTTGCAGTTACATTCATGAGCTGGAGTGATTATCAGACCATGTATTCTCTTGTACTTGCAGGTGGTGAACAGGTTGACCTGATCTTTACTGCCCCATGGTGTTTCATGTACAACGAAGCTGCAAAGGGCTCTTTCTATGAACTGACAGATGACTTTGTAGCAAACTATATGCCTCTTACAAGCAAGTACCAGGCAGCAGACAGCTGGGATGAGACAACAATATCCGGAAAGACAATCGCAGTACCATCCAATAAGGCACAGCCTATGGGTAAGATTGTAGCAGTCCGTCAGGACTTAATGGACAAGTACGGTATAAGCGAGCTGGATAACTGGGATGATTATAAGAAATATATGCTGACTATTGCAGAAAAGGAAACTCCTGAAAGTGGTATTTATGCGTTGGCGGCAGCCGGTGATAACAATGAGTTGTGGGATGTATACCGTCAGCAGACAGATACTTTCCTTGCCCTGGACAGCAGCTACCTGGATTTCATGTATGAATACAAAGGAGATATCCCTGCAAAAGAAGACATTAAGCTTGCTTATGAATTTGATTCCTTCCGTAATTATGCAAAAGATATGAAGGAAATGGCAGACGCAGGCTGCTGGAGCAGATCAGCCCTGACTAATACAGTAACAGATGACGATGCTTTTGGTAACTTACAAGGTGCATCTATCGCATGGAATGGTTCTGTATTCACATATATGAGACAGGCTGAAAAGACAGACGGCGTAAAATGTATGGCATATGACCTGACAAAGGAGCATCTGGTAGGTGCAGAAGCATATTCCAACAACGATATGGCAATCGCAGCAGGTTCCAAGAATCCTGAGAGGGCAGCTATGGTACTTGACCTGATCAAATTTGATACTTATCTGAACAGACTGCTTATTCTTGGTGAAGAGGGTGTACATTACTCTATTGATGACCAGAATCAGTATACTAAGTTAGACAAGAGTGCAGACTATGCGCCATTTGCTATTTCAGCATCCTGGGCAATCAAGAACAGCGACTTGAGTGAAGCTGGTGTGGAAGAGCGTGAGAAGAAGATTACAGATGCATGGGAATCCAGAGTACAGATGAATCCTACAATTACATTCGTATTTGATGATACTAATGTAAAGGCATATGTATCCGCAGTAACAGCAGTTCTTACAGATTATGTACCTATGCTTGAGCTTGGTCTTGTAGATGATGTAGATGCTACACTGGATGAAATGATCCAGAAGTGCTATGATGCAGGATTACAGCAGGTATATGATGAGTTCTACTCACAGTATGATGCATGGCTTGCAACTAGATAATAGTTACGGAGCTGATAAAAAACGATGCGAAGAAAGCTGGCTGATGAAGTCAGCTTTCTTGCTATCAGGAAGGGGGTGTTGGTATGACAATGGAAGAAATTGCAAGGGATATGGGAGTGTCCAGAAGTACGGTATCCAGAGCACTTTCAGGGAAAGGCAGAATCGGGGAAGATACAAGGGCAAGGATCAGAGAGTATGTGGGCAGGCAGTCAGAGGCAGAGAATCAGTCAACGAATAATTTAGCTGTAGTGCTTCCCAATGATGCCTATACGACCAATGCTCCTTTCTTTCAGGAGTGCCTGCTTGGAATCAGTGAAGTGGCGGCGGCGCTTCAATATCATGTCCTGATAACGGCAGGTGCACTGAATGATACCCGTGATATTAAGATGCTTGTGGAGGAACATAAGATTGATGGAATTATCCTGCTGAGGGGTGTAGAGAATGACAGTGTCTTAAAATACCTGACAGACCGGCACTTCCCGACAGGACTTACGGGAAGCTGTAAGTATGAGGAAATCCTGCAGGTAGATGCAGACCATTATCAGGCGGCAGCAAGCCTAATGTCCGTTCTGATCGGACAGGGATATCGTAAATTTGCCTTTGTAGCAGGCGATATGCAGTATCGGGTCAATCAGAACCGCAGCGAAGGATGTTATGCCGCTTTGAAGCAATATGGACTGGATATGGAGCAGCAATGCTATTATACTGATTTTAGAAACGCAGAGCCGATAGAGAACTATATTTGTGATATGGTAGAGAAAAAGGTTGAGTGTATTGTATGTGCAGATGATGTCATTTGTACCCGTTTCATGTCCTGCCTACAGGCGCAGGGTTATCGGATTCCTGATGATATTGGAATCGTATCACTGTGTAACAGTGCCAGTCTGGAGTGCTTTACTCCGGCAGTGACAGCAGTGAATGTCTCTGCAAGACAGATGGGGAATGTCATAGGAAGGCAGATGATCAACAGACTGCGTGGAGAAAGCTACAATGCAAAGACAACCTTGAATCATGAAATCCTGCTTCGCAAATCGGCAGACAGAGGATATCGTATCTAATTGTGCATGGGAAAGGTCAGGGCAAGAGAATTATGTATTTATGTGATGAAAAGGTCAGAGAAAAACAAAATTTTAACCTAGATTGGTATTTTTATCATGGGGATAATCAAATACAGACAGGACAAACTCAGGTAAGTGACTATGAACCGGTAAAGCTGCCGCATGACTGGAGTCTGTACTATCCATGGAAAGAGGATGCACCATCCTGCGGTTCCGGTGGATACGCAGAAACGGGAATAGGCTGGTATCGTAAGATTTTTGATGTGAATCCACAAGCATTTACCGAGGGAAGAGTATTTATCCACTTTGAAGGTGTCTATATGCTTTCTACAGTGTGGATAAATGGGCATAAATTAGGACAGCATGTGTATGGATATACGCCTTTTGAATATGAGATCACACAATATCTGCATGAGGATGGCAGGGAAAATGTGCTGGATGTGAAGGTAGATAATTCTGCGCAGCCCGGTTCGAGATGGTACTCCGGCTCCGGTATTACAAGAAATGTATGGCTTGTAAAAACATCAGATACTTATATTGCGCCATTTGGAGTAGGAATCCAGATTCCCCGTATAGAAGAGGATAGAGCACATATATCAGTAGAAATCTCTCTTGTCCATGCAGAAGATAAGAAATTATCTGTTCAGACCACTGTATTCTCCCCGGACCATGAGATCTGTCTGGAGCTGTGTACGGACAGAAAGGGAGAAACCAGTACACTGCATCAGCAGGGGATAATAGGGACTCCGCTTTTGTGGGAAGTCGATGCGCCTTTTCTTTATGAAGCGGTGACTCTGCTCTATGACCAGGATACCCTGATTGATGAGGTACATACCTTCTTTGGTATCCGTACTGCCGTATTTGATGCAGATAAAGGATTTCTGTTAAATGGCAGACAGGTGAAGTTAAATGGTGTGTGTATTCACCATGATGGCGGCTGTATGGGTGCAGCGGTTCCCCTGCCTGTATGGAAAAGACGATTAGAGAAGCTGAAAGAAATGGGAGTCAATGCCCTTAGAATGGCGCATAATCCACCAGACAGCGCATTGCTGGATTTGTGTGACAGAATGGGATTTCTGGTAATGGATGAGGCTTTTGACGAATGGCATTATCTAAAGGGTAAGGAGCTTGGCAGCAATACCCATGAAAGCCACGGCTATTCCTTGTGGTTTGATACCTGTCATGAAGAAGATCTGCGTACCATGCTGCTGCGTGACCGTAATCATCCAAGTATTATTCTGTGGAGTATTGGAAATGAAGTGCCTGACCAGACTGCGCCGGAGGGGTATCTTACAGCCAGGCATTTAAAGTGCATCTGTAAATCCATTGACCCGCTGCGGGCAGTCACACAGGCAAATGACCAGATTGCAGCAGAGCCAAGGGCAGCCAGGGAAGAATTCTTAAACGAACTGGATGTAGTCGGATATAACTATGTGGGCAGATGGAGAACCAGGGCAGAGACTTACTATGATGAGGATAAACGCAATCATCCCAGCTGGTGCATGATTGGTACAGAGAACAGCGGGCTTGGTGGAATGAGAGGCCGGTATCTCTTTGGTATGGAGGAAAAAGCAGGCTGGTGGATGCGTCCATATTACAGTGCTCCGATAGAGGTGGGGCGCCTGCTTCGTTATACCATGACCCATGATTATGTGGCAGGGGATTTCATGTGGACAGGTATTGATTATCTGGGAGAAGCCCACTGGCCCAACCGTTCTGCAAATGCCGGGGTGCTGGATACCTGCGGCTTTGCCAAGGACAGCTTCTATTTCTACCAGAGTATCTGGAGAAGGGATATTCCTATTGCACATCTGCTTCCCCATTGGAATATAGATGTAGAGCAGGGAACAATCCTTCAGGTGTTAGGCTATACGAACTGCGACAGTGCAGAGCTGATCTTAAATGGTAAATCTTATGGGAAAAAGGCATATTCCTACCCTGACTATGGAATGACACAAACCTATGGGCACTTTGATAAGGAGCCAATTCCTGCAAATACGGACAATCTGTTCCTTGGCTGGGATGTACCATATGAGCCGGGATATATGGAATTAGTGGGCTTCAAGGATGGTAAAGAGGTCGTGCGTGACAGAGTGGAGACAGCAGGTGAACCATATGCAATCAGGCTCAATTGTTATCAGGATACTCTGGCAGCAGATGGGTTGGATGTAGGACAGATTGAGATAGCCATAGTAGATGAAAAGGGCAGACTGTGTCCGCAGTCAGAACAGTATGTTCAATTATCTGTAGAAGGTGTGGGCGAATTAGCCGGCATTGATAATGGTAACTCAGCCAGCCATGAAAGCATGAAAGGAAGCGGTATTCATGTATCTGCCGGACAGGCATTTGCAGTAATACAGTCAACCGGCAGCGCAGGTAAATGTGTTGTGAGAGTGGAGGCAGAAGGACTGCAAAGTGCCGGAATAGAATTATCCTTTATATAAACATGTATAAACAGTAAAAAAGGCGCCTCCTGATAATCAGGAGGCGCTGTGCTGTCTTTTGCGGTAATCAGTTGGCGTACAGTTGTGACTGGACTTAAAGACTCTGTTAAAAGTTGCCAGACTGTTAAAGCCGCTCTGCATGGCAATGTCAGCAATGGAATATTCGGGATTATCCAGAAGCAGTTCTGCATGGAGCAGACGCCTTTTGGTCAGATACTCATAATAGGATACGCCGGCAAATTCTTTAAATAAACGGATAAAGTGGGATTTACTGAATCCGGTCATTTCCGCAAGCTCGTCCATGGACAAATCTTCCGTACAATGTTCATTCATATAAGTACACAAATTAAAGAAAGTATCAATATAAGATTGCTGCTTGTGCTTCTTGAGACTGATGAAGCTGTCAGTCTGTTTCAGACGCAGCCTGCCTGCCTGCACAAAAAAGGCAATTGCCAGACCGTGAATACTGGCTTCAAAAAGCGGTTCTCCCGAAGTATATTCCCGATAAATCTGCATGAGGTACTGAACCAGTCTGGAATGTATCTCAGGGCATTCAGATTCCCGGAACAGGGCATAAGGAAAGAACTTGTTATAAATGGAGTCGAAGCCATTGACTTCTCTTAAAATTGCATGATCTACCTGAAAAATAAGCCTGCGTCCCTTGGGTGGTGCTATCAGTTCATGTATCTGTCCGGATGGGATGATAAAGATATCATTTGGCTCCAGACAGTAGGATTGCTTCTCTATTACAGCAGTGTATATATTCTCAATTGGCATAATAATTTCCAAGTCAGTGTGCCAGTGAGCAGGATAGTTCTCTGCTTCTATATTCATATACAGACGAAACGCCTGTGTAGCCGGATGAAGGACGGTTTCGCGCCTTCCATGCAACTCTTCAATCATAACAAATCCTCCTGATCAAAAATACTCATTTTCTCAAATAGTATCAAAATACGCTGCAGTACAAACCGCAAAATTTACTTGAATCATTGTTTAGATTGTACTCATCATAACAAAAGACAGCCAATTAATCTAGCGTTTTGTCGTATATTTTAAAGAAAATATATAAAAATTATGCAGATATGTATGTACAAAATTTCACAAAATGATAATATTTGAGAATTGTGTGGAAATATTTAAGAGGAAAGCAATAGGCAAGTTGTATATAATTTTCCTATAAACGAAAAGAAATTAGTGAAAATGCTAATTATAGATTAAGTCGTTGAAAGAGGAGATGGAAGAATTGGAATTAGTACATGATCAGGATAAGAATCAGGAGTATCGTAAAGCAGCCAGAAAACTTGTTGCGCAGATGGATTTACGTGAGAAATGCAGCCAGACACTGAACTGGGCTTGCGCAGTAGATAGATTGAACATAAAGGCTTATAACTGGTGGAACGAGGCACTTCATGGGGTGGCAAGAGCCGGTGTGGCAACTGTATTCCCACAGGCTGTCACATTGGCAGGCAGTTTTGATGAGGATCTGGTAGAAGAAGTAGCAGATGCCATATCCACAGAGGGACGTGCAAAATACAATAACCAGCAGAAATATAATGATACGGATATTTATAAGGGACTGACCTTCTGGTCTCCTAATGTCAATATTTTCCGTGATCCCAGATGGGGCAGAGGTCATGAAACCTTTGGAGAAGATCCTTATCTTACAAGCAGACTGGGCGTAAGATTTGTTGAAGGAATCCAGGGACATGATGAGAAGTATATGAAAGCGGCTGCCTGTGCCAAGCATTTTGCAGTGCACAGCGGACCGGAAGATTTAAGGCATCATTTCAATGCAGAAGTATCCAGGAAAGATTTATATGAAACTTATCTGCCGGCATTCAAAGCCTGTGTACAGGAAGCCAAGGTAGAGGCAGTGATGGGAGCCTACAACAGGACAAATGGACAGCCTTGCTGTGGAAGTGAAGAACTTTTGCAGAACATCCTGAGAAAGAAATGGGGATTTCAGGGTCACGTCGTATCAGACTGCTGGGCTATCCGTGATTTCTTCCAGGGACATAAGGTAGTAGACACCGCACAGGAAGCTGTGGCAATGGCTATGAATCATGGATGTGATCTGAACTGTGGAAACTTATTCTCCTGTCTGGAAGATGTTGTAAAGGAAGGTATGGTACCGGAAGAGAGAGTAGATGAAGCAGTAGAGAACCTGTTTACAACCAGAATGAAGCTTGGTACATTAGGAGAAGTCAAGGATAATCCTTATGATAAGATCTCTTTCCTGGAAGCTGATTCTGATAAAATGAAGCAGCTTAATCTGAAAGCAGCAATGAAGAGTGCTGTGCTTCTGAAAAATGAAGATAAGCTTCTTCCACTGGATATAAAGAAATACAAGACAATCGGTGTGATCGGACCAAATGCCAACAACCGTAAAGCACTGGTTGGTAATTATGAGGGAACAGCATCTCAGTATATTACCGTAGTAGAAGGCATTCAGGAATATGCAGGGGATGAGGCAAGAGTATTATACTCAGATGGATGTCATCTCTACAAAGATAAAATAGAGAATCTTGCAGTTGCAAATGATAGAATTGCAGAAGTAAAAGGCATCTGTGAGTACAGTGATATCGTTATCTGCTGTATGGGACTGGATGCAGGACTGGAAGGAGAAGAGGGAGATCAGGGTAATCAGTACGCAAGTGGTGATAAACCAAACTTAAATCTTCCGGGAATCCAGGAAGAAGTACTGGAAACGGTGGCTGCATGTGGTAAGCCTGTTGTACTGGTACTGTTATCAGGAAGTGCACTTGCGATCAACTGGCCGGCAGAACATATTCCGGCAATCCTCTATGGTGGATATCCCGGAGCACAGGGCGGCAGGGCAATTGCAAAGCTGCTGTTTGGTGAAGCAAGTCCGGAAGGCAAGTTACCGATTACTTTCTATAAATCTTCTGAAGAACTTCCTGAATTTACAGATTATGCAATGAAGGGCAGAACCTACAGATATATGGAGCAGGAAGCATTGTTCCCATTTGGATATGGATTATCCTATACGGATTTTGAAATCAGCAATGTGAAGCTTTCCACAGATGTAGTTACAAAAGAGGGTATCAGGGTAGAAGCAGATATCAGTAATGTAGGCGAGTATGACAGCGCACAGACCTTACAGATTTATGTGTCTACAGGATTAAAGGATGCACCTAAAGCACAGCTGAAGGGATTAAAGAAGGCTGCTGTAAAGAAAAATGAAACGAAGCATGTGGAAATAACATTAACCGACAAGGCTTTTGCATTATACAATGAAGATGGTGAGATGGTACTGACCAAAGGCAGCTGTAAAATATATGTAGGAAGCAGTCAGCCGGATGCAAGAAGCCGGAAGCTGACAGGAAACAGCCCTGTAGAGTTTGAAGTAAAGATTCCTGAGAATCGTATCATTACAGAGTAATATAAAAGACATCATTTGGACGTAAAAAGGAGGAGATTTACTTGGCAAAAGCAAAGGTAAAAGCAAGTAAAAATGGGCAAATGCCTCTTGGAAAACATATCGCAAAGAACTGGCGTCTGTATATGTTTCTGGTAATTCCCATTATATATTATCTGGTATTCAGATATATACCAATGTTTGGTAATGTCATCGCATTCCGTAAATACCGCGCAGGTGGTGGAATCTTTGGTGTAGAGTGGAGTGGATTCAAATACTTCAGGCAGTTCATCAGGGATCAGATGTTCTGGAGAGCATTTGCCAATACTCTGAGACTGAATATCATTTACCTGTTATTCCGTTTCCCACTGACATTGATTTTTGCGTTATTACTGAATGAAATCAAGAACATTCACTGGAAGAAATTCGTACAGACAGTATCTTATCTGCCACATTTCATTTCCATGGTAATTATCGCAGGTATGATCCGTGAGATGTTATCTACTAACGGTCCTATCAATGGATTCCTAGTAGCACATGGACATGAAGCAATTTCCTTTATGGCATTACCTGAGTGGTTCACAACCATATTCGTAGGTTCCGGTCTGTGGCAGGGACTTGGCTGGGGAACTATCCTCTACCTGGCAGCAATTGCAGGTATCAGTCCTGATCTGTATGAGGCAGCAGAAATCGATGGTGCAAACCATTTCCAGAGAGTATGGAATATCACGATACCATGCATCTTGCCTACGATTACAACTTTACTGATTCTGGATATCGGTGGTCTGGTAGGCTCCGGTGGCGCATTTGAGAAGGTATTCCTGTTGTATAACCCAATGACTTATGAGAAGGCAGATATCATTTCAACCTATGTATATCGAATGGGTATTGGTTCAGGTAACTACAGCTATGCTACCGCAGTTGGATTGTTTGAAGGCCTGATCAACTTAGTATTGCTAACACTTGCCAATATTGTATCCAAGAAAACGACAGAAAGCGGATTGTTCTAAGGAGGTGGAAAGAATATGGCAAAAAATATGGATATGGTCTCATCAAGGACCAAAATTAAAGTATCGACAGGATATCGTGTATTTCAGGTATGCAACACAATACTTATGATTCTGGTATGTGTCATTACCCTGTATCCTTTCCTGTATCTGGTTGCGCAGTCTTTCTCATCTGAGTCTGCAATTGTACAGGGTCTGGTAAAGGTATGGCCGGTAGAGTTTAACCTGACTACATATAAGAGTGTAATTTCAAAAGGTGATTTCATCAGATATTATGGAAATACAATTTTCTATGCTGTGATTGGTACAGTTGGTTCTCTGTTATTCTCCGCAATGCTTGCTTATCCATTATCCAAGCCGGAGTTAAGACTCAATAAGATAGCAGCACCACTTATCATTTTCACCATGTATTTTGGCGGCGGCATGATTCCTAACTACGTATTAATGACTTATTTGGGACTGCGTGATACTGTAGCAGCATTCATCCTGCCAGGTCTGATCGGTACATATTATGTATTGTTAATGAAGTCCTTCTTTGCAGGAATCCCAAGAGAACTGGAAGAGGCAGGATCTATTGACGGACTCACTCATATAGGTATCTTCTTCAAAATCGTGCTTCCATTATCCAAGCCAATCATGGCAACCATGGCACTGTTTTATATGACAGGATACTGGAGCAACTGGTTCAACGCATTCCTGTACCTGGATGATAAGAAGAAATGGCCTGTGGCATATTACTTAAGACAGATCATCAATGGTTCTGCAACGAGTAATGACCCGGGTGCTACTGCTGATGCAGCACAGATAGCATCCAACATCAAGTCCTGCTGTATGGTATTGACAGCAGCACCGCTTATCTGCATCTATCCTTTTATTCAGAAGTATTTCGTACAGGGTATGATGTTAGGTGGCGTAAAAGAATAAAACTATCAGGGGTAGCAAGCCGTAAGGCATGAAACTATATAAACAAGATGTTATTAGGGAGGTTAATTGAATGAAGAAAAAGAAAATTCTCAGTATGTTACTGGCAACAGTAATGGTGGCAGGAAGCCTTGCAGGATGTGGAAGTTCGGGGGATACGCAGAGTACTTCTACAGATACAAGCACAGGCTCTAAGACAGAAAATACAACAGGTACAGAAGCTGCATCCACGGAGGCGGCAGTCGAAGAGAATCTTGACTACCAGTATGGACTGGATACAACATTCCATTCTGATGATCCTGTAACTTATTCCTTCTTCTTCTCAGATGCAAGCTGGTATCCTATGGTAGATACCTGGAAAACAGAAGGTGTATTCAAGAAAATTGAAGAAGTTACCAATGTAACACTGGATATCACAAGTATTGACAGTGGTGATTACAATCAGAAAGTAGCTCTGATGATCAATGCAGGTGAAGCTGCCTATATCATTCCAAAGACTTATGATGAATCTCCATATGTAGATGGCGGTGCAATCGTACCTATTTCCGATTATACACAGTATATGCCTTACTTTACGGATTTCGTAGAGAAGTACAATATGCAGGATGATTTAAAGACCATTACCAAATCAGATGGTAAGTTCTACAGATTACCTGGTATGCTGGAAGCTCCTGTTCAGGACTATACATTCATGATCCGTAAAGATCTCTTCGATGCAGCAGGTGTAGATGTACCTGCAATTGAGAAGGACTGGACATGGGATGATCTGTATGATGCACTTGTTAAGGTAAAAGAGTACATGGTATCACAGGGCATGATCAAAGAATCCGATTATGTATGGAGCGACTTATGGTGTGGTAGTGAAGTAACAGACGGTTCTGGCGGAAACCTCTTAAAGCTTATGGCAAGTGCCTATGATGTACAGGCAGGCTGGGCTATCGGAAACGGTATGTTATATGATTCAGATAAGGATGAATGGTATTTTGGACCTACAAGCGATAACTTCAAGGCATATTTAAGCGAAGTAACCAAGTATGTACAGGGTGGAATCCTTGATCCTGAGACCTTTACACAGGATAATCAGACAGCATGCAACAAGTTCTATCGTGGTGAGACAGCTATCCTGAGTGTAAACCGTTCCCAGTACACAAGCTGGCTGGCTAACCTGGATGAGAACCTGGGTGCCGGCAACTATGAGACATATCTGTGTCTGCTTCCAAGAGGAGAAAAGACCAATTATCTTCCTGAAAATTCCAGACTTGAAAATGGTGTTATGATCTCCAAGAGAGCACTGGATGAATTAGGCGAAGAAGGCTTCATTAAGATGATCCGTTTCGTAGACTGGTTATTCTACTCACATGAAGCATATAACCTGACCAAGTGGGGCGTTGAAGGTGAGACATATCAGGTAAATGCTGATGGAACCAAGTCCTTACTGGATGGCTATCAGTGTGGTGGTCTTGGTATTGCCGGTGATGAGAGTGATATTGATATCCGTTTACAGTGGGGCTATGCAGGTGGTAACTTCTACTACGGCGGTACAATCGCAGAGATGACAGATAACTTCAATCCTGATATTATGGACTTCGTAAACCGTATTACAGAAGCCAGAGACGTCAAGCCTCTTGATCCTTCTTATGTAGCAGACGAAGAAGAGAACGAGCAGTTGAACCTTTGGAAGACACCTTTGATCGATAATGTTAATACATGGACATTACAGTTCGCAACAGGTGTTAAGAATGTAGATGCTGACTGGGATGCATACGTTGCTTCCTGTGAAGGACTTAACAGCATCACAATGGCAGATTACATCAACGAAATCTATCAGAGAACCAAATAAATCATGTAGAATATAGAGTAAGAGGCTGTTTCGCGCAGCCTCTTATTTTTGGTAGAAAATATCAGGTACGTAGATTGTTGGAGAGAAGCTTTCATGCTAAAATAAGGGCGAAAGGCAGGGGATTAGTATGATTAAAGTAGATTTAATTACAGGCTTCCTGGGTTCAGGAAAGACCACTTTTATAAGAAAATATGCTTCCTATCTAGTAGAAAAGGGTATGAAGGTAGGTATTATAGAAAATGATTTCGGCGCAATCAATGTAGATATGGTCATGCTCTCAGACCTGGATTCTGAAATGTGTGATGTAGAGCAGATTGTAGGCGGTAATGTAGAGGCAGACTGGAAGAGGCGATTCAAGGCGAAGCTCATTGCCATGGCAATGCAGGGATTGAAGAGAGTCGTAGTAGAGCCATCGGGAATCTATGATGTTGATGCTTTCTTTGATGTATTATATGAAGAACCTGTCAGTAACTGGTACGAACCGGGTAATATCTTTACGATTGTAGATGCCAGAGTTGAGGATGACCTATCCAAGCAGGCGAGATATCTGATGGCCTCACAGATTGCAAATGCCGGTGCAATCATATTCAGTAAAGCGCAGGAGGCTGCACCGGAACAGATTCAGGAAAGTATAAAACGGCTCAACGCTATGTTAGAGGAATTTCACAGCAATCGTACACTTACAGATGAGGTCATCACAAAGCCCTGGAATGAACTGACACCGGAAGACTATGAGAAACTGTTAAATTGCGGATGGCACAGTGCAGACCATGAGAAGTTGTGGTTCGATCACAATGATGCATTTACCTCTCTCTTTTTCATGAATGTGCATATGGCAGCAGACCAGGTAAAAGGCACTGTAGAGAAATTGTTTGCAGATAAGAAATGTGGTCAGATCTTCCGTGTAAAAGGCTTCTTCCCACAGACGGATGGCAGCTGGATAGAAGTGAATGCAACAAGGGATAACTTCTCCATGAAGACGATAGAACAGGCGCAGGAGGTTGTCATTGTAATCGGACAGGGGCTCAAGGAGGACGCTATACGTGTGTATCTTACCGAGTTTCAGAAAATTTATGATAAAAGTGTTAGCAGAGGTACTGATAAAGAAAAGGTGGAAGATAAAATGTGGAATAGGGGCAGAGGAAGATGATTCCTCTGCTTATTCTATAAGTATGGGTTAGATATAGTCAGATGTATAACAGATTGAAAAAATCAATTTAAAATTGAATTAAAATGATTCGAATGATATACTAAAGAAGTAATAAATAGTTGTGATGATACGAAAGGGATTAGCAATGGCAATCAGATACAACAGATTATGGAAAAAATTAATAGATGAAAATATGATGAAGATAGACCTTAGAGAAAAGGCTGGAATTACCACAAATGCTTTGGCTAAATTAGGAAAGAATGAGCATGTAAATACACAGGTTCTGGAAAAAATATGTAATGTATTGCATTGCAATATACAGGATATTATGGAATTTGTTCCAGACGAGGAAAGGGAAGAAAAATAATATGGCGAAGAAGAAAACAGTTGAAAAGGCATTAAACATAGATAGTATTTTATTTAATTGTAGAGATTATTTACGTGCAGCGCGTAACTCTGGCTCATTTTTTGAAAAAAGGGATATGATGCTTACACTTGTATTCTTAAGATTTATTGGTGAAAAGTATGAGGATGGTGTTGAAAAACTAAAGCAGACGCTTAAAGAACAGGGATTGGATCCAGAGGATGAAAATATCAGAGCAGCATTCTTTGATGATGCTACTTTTGCAGATGGTACATATAATTTACCGCCAGAAGCCAGATGGTCAACAATTATCAATACACCTGCTCCTAAGTTAAATGTTGCATTAGATACAGCATTACAAAGACTTGAGGAAGAGGATCCACAATTAAAAGGATGTTTTGTAAAAGGTACATTTACAGCACGTAATCTGGCTGCGAATGATATAAAGAAGATTGTTGATGAAGTAAATAAAATTAGTCATAAAGCGTTTGGGGAGGAAAAGGATCTTATCGGACGTGTGTATGAATATTTTCTTAAAGAGTTTGCGGTAAATGCTACAAAAGAGGAGGGAGAATTCTATACACCTCATGATGTAGTACAGCTTATTGCAGCAATGATTGAGCCATATGATGGAACTTTATATGATCCTTGCTGTGGTTCAGGAGGAATGTTTATCCAGAGTGCTGAGTTGGTAAAATCAAAGCAGGGAAATCTAAATGGAATAAATGTGTATGGACAGGAAAAAGAACCGGCTACATATCGCCTTGCAAAAATGAA
>ULVM01077913.1_pt1 | contig 19196 bp, 16 predicted proteins | sample 1959451 | NCBI WGS metagenome assembly ULVM01 (sample SAMEA4835786, study PRJEB28245) | human gut metagenome | biome: gut microbiome; material: fecal sample | place: Denmark | collected 2008
AACGGCACATTGGGAAAATTGATGTTAATCAACGTATCAGCGCCGAAAGTCCCGCGGCAAATTTTTTGCAGCAGGCCGGGAAGATATTTTTCCGCCATCTGCCAGTTGACAACTTCCGCGCCGTCTACCAGCTGCGACACGGCTATTGACGGTATGCCGTGCAAAATCCCTTCTACCGCAACGCCGATTGTGCCGGAATAGGTTATGTCATCGGCAATGTTGCGGCCGTTGTTTATGCCTGAAATAATCAAATCCGGTTTTTTATCTGCCAATATCATATTCAAGGCGATACGGACACAGTCGCTCGGCGTACCGTCGACGGCATAATGCCGTTCGGAAACTTTAACAATGTCATTGGGAAACGCATCTACCGAACTGTGCCCCTGCATGCTGCGCAGCTTATCTGACGTGATGGCGTGGCTGGCACCGCTCTTTTCGTTTTTCGGTGCGACAACCCAAACGTCATTGCTCAGTTTTAGCAATTCCTGTTCCAAAAGTTTGATACCGCGCGCATCTATGCCGTCATCGTTAGACAGCAGAATCCGGCAACGGCTTAAGTCGTCAAGCGGTTTAAAGTGCATTTATGTTATCTCCCTTGATGGTTATCCAAAAACATCGGCATTGTCGACGGAATGTTCCGTTCGATTAAACGGCTGTAAAGCGCACCCTGCATAAAGTCTGCCAGAATTTTCTTTTCCCGACCGTTAATGCCGACTTTTTGAATTGCATCGCTGATTATACTTAATTCATTAACCAAACGGTCGATTTCCGCCGGATTCAGAGGGCTGCGTTCTCTGCGGCGCGCTATGTGGGGCACAGCCTCTATGTTTGTAAACGGAATTTCGCGGTTATCGCGGTCGACCATCTTCAGGCTGACATTTTCCCCACGACCAATCATCCCCACGATTTCGTTAATATTCTGGCGGGTGCCGGCGGAAATGGCACGATGAACCTCCGGACGAACCATCCGGGGAATGTCAAAATTTCCATCCGGATTATTCAGGTTGTTGGCACGGGCTTTGAAATGGCGGGTGAAGTTGCTTAAAAAGCACAATTCTTCGCCGGCATTAATATAGACGACATTCAGCCTGTAGCCTTTGTTCAGAAAAAGCGCTTTCAGGGAATTTTCCGGCGAAGACTGGATATCCAACGCAGGCGCGCTGATTAAAACGCTCTGCCCGTTGGCCGCTGCGCCCATCATCAACCGGTCTTTAATAGCACCGGGTATCTGCCCAAAATAGTCGGCAACCAGCGGATTCTCTTTGCTCTTTTCTACCATACGGCTGTCAAAACGGCGAAAATCGTCATAGTCAATTTTTAATATCGTTCCGGGATAGCGCGCGAGAATGTCTTCTTCCACCAGCGTTTTGCCCGACCCGGGATACCCCAAAACCAGTTCGACATGCGGGTGTTTGTCGGCCGGAACGGATGCCAGCCGGTGTCCGACAACGTTGCCGATAATCTTTTCAGCCTTATCGGACGGAATTTTTTTGACATCATTTTTACCGAATTTCGGATAACTGTTCAACGGGGCATTATTTATTACATACAAAATATTGTGGTATGCTTCAAGCAAGTCGGCTTGTCTGCTCATTGTTTGTCCTTTCTTATTGTTTTTGTCTTATGCCTTTTAAATAACCTTTTTTTAATTTTTGTCAAATTATTTATCCGATTATTCCCTTGCATAATTAACAAAAAAAAACAATTTTTCCGCTTGCATTTTTGGCAGCGGCAGGCTAAGTTTTACCGGTTTAATAATTTTTATTCATATCATTAATTTACATTTATGGTTTATCTTACATTTATTCGCTACGCCGAGGTAAAAGCCGACGGCTGTATTTCCGTTAAAGATGCCAAGATGCTGTTTCTTCTGGCAAAAAACATCGTTGAAAAATTCGGCAAGCCGCAAATGCTTTATGCCGCGGGAGACGACGGGGGACTGCAGTCTGCTCGAATAGCCAACCTTGCCTGTACGGCACACGGCATCCATGAAAGTTCGGCTCTGAACAATAAGGCACCGATACAAGATACCCGGGCTTTTATTGATATTGCAGAAGCAGAAGCCGGAAAAATCCAAGCCCGGCATATTGTCCTGATTTGCTCGCACAGCGCATTCAACCGCCTGCTGCACCAAAGCCCCGCTTTTGGCAACAGCTATACGCTCTGCGCTTCGGACTGGGAAAAATTTTTGGACAATTATGTCAAAATATGGTCGCCGTTTGATTTGGACTGCGAACATCCCGACGAGGCAAGAAAGATGGCTGACCGAATTTTCAACATTCCATGCAGTACAGACGAGTCTATGCTCATCGAAAGGACGCTGGCCGCATACTGCGCCATTTAGCATTTTGCCGCCCGTAACCGGAATTTGCGGCAAAATTATTGCAATTTATTGCCGGAACCTATCTGTGGGCACTCCGCGTATTTCTCCAAATCCCTGCCAAACCTTTACCGGACGGCAGGGATTTTTACATTGCGCAGCGCTCCGAATATATTCAAGCCGCAATACGGCGTTTGTTTTCTTTGACTTTCAAGTGAAAGAGGTAACATTTTTCGCAACGGGAAGATTTAAGAACTTTCATAATTGGAATTCCCAAAAAACAGATGTTTTTCCGGGTAACGGCATATTTTGCGGGTATCAGGTCATTTACCGAAGCGAACGCCCGCGTATACAGGCGTGCCAGCTGGTATTCCGCCGTTGACGGCTTCTCTCGTGCCATACCGGCTGATGGCTCCTGCGGAGGCATATACCAAATTCCGGAAACTGCTGCTGCCCTTTTTAACTTTTTTAGGACAAGCGGCGTCCAAAACATATCGGCAAATTTTGTATCTTCTTTAAAAAACAACCCGTTTTCCAACAACGCCCGGCGCAGATAGATTTTATTCCCGACATAAGAATACTGCGGTATTCTCCATAAACGGGCTTTTTCTTTCAATGAAGACGTGAACCCGGTTGCGGCTATATTGACCAGGATATCCTCCCCAGCGGGATTTGACGTTTTAATGCCGCAGCCGGCAATTTCCGCACGTTTTTTGCTAGCAAAACGGTACAATTCCCTATAGAACCCGGGGGAAACTTTTGCTCCGGGTTCAAAAAAGGCAACATATTCGCCCCGGCTTTCTTCCAACCCGATGTTCATTGCCGCATATTTTTCGGTTCCGGGAGCCCTGACAAAACGCAGCCGTCCGTCTTGCATCATATCTTCAGGCAGAGATTGCAAACTATTCTCCCGGGAAAAAGATGCATTGAAGCAAGACACCTTTGGAGAAGCCGAGGACAAAGCAGATTGGTTAAAAAAAGAACTGCCCAAAGGAAATGCTTTTCGGGACGATGCGACGCACACCACTTCAATTTCCGAACTGTATTCATTTAGGATTTGCCGCAATTCGGGCCAGACAGCTCCAGCATTGCGGCTTAAGGGAACTATTATTGATACCTGCACCATTTTCACCTCCTCTGCCGAGTTGGATATAGGCATTTAAATACAGATAAAAAGAGGCTGCAAAAAAATATTCTCCTTCTAAGACCAAATAACGCGGTGAAGACGCCTTCCGATAAACAAATTCATTCTCAGGCGTTTATCTGGCGGACCAATTCGGCAACGTTGGTAATAAACAATTTTACGGAAATTGCCAAAAGCACCATACCGAAAAACTTTTTCATAACATAAATGGCGGCGCTGCTCAGATGTTTTTTGAAAAAACGCGACAGACGGATTGTTCCGTATATGGCAACGCAATCCAGCAAAACGGCAAGCAAAACATTTATATCGGCATACTGGGAACGGATGGCCAACAGCGCCGTCAGGGTTCCGGCGCCGACAAACAGAGGAAACACGACCGGGACAAACGTGGCATCGCCGGAAATGTCCGTCCCTTCGCAGACCAGATTAATATCCAGTATCATTTCCAGACTGAACAGAAAGACTATCAGCGCACCGGCAATCGCAAACGAGGAAATGTCCAGCCCGAACAGTTTCAGAAACGCTTCGCCGGCATAAAAGAAGAACACCAGCAGCACCAGAGAATAGATAAATGCGCGGCGGGCGCTGATTTTTATCCCCTTGTTCTGCAGGTTTATCACTATAGGCAGATTGCCCGGGATATCCGTAATAGCCAACAGGACAACAAACGAGCTTAGCAATTCGCGTAAATTAAATTCCGATAAAAAATGCATTTTCCATCCTTTGTATTTTCATTTGGGTTATGCCCGGACGAGAACCGGGCAGGCAGCCGGGTTCTGCGACCACCGAGCGGAAGCCGGGAGAGCAGCTGGAAGGCGGGGAACCGAAAGAGCTGTCGGACAGCATGGGCTGACTGCGGGCGGCCGGGTTCACGTTGTGCGGACGACAAGACGGGCAGTCGGTGCCGTAACCGCCAGACGGGAGCCGAGTTTGGCAGCCACGGGCTCAGATTTCATCCCAGCCTTCAACAGCCGTGCTTTGGTTATACGACGACACGTTGGCTTCAAAGAAGTTGCCTTTTACATTTCCCTCGCCGTTGGTATCGGCAACTTTTTCCAGCTGCTTGTACGGGTTTTGGTCAAAGCCTTCATAACGCGGTTTCAGCCCCAAATCCTTCAGACGCTTGTTGGCAATGAACTTGGTGTACTCCTCAATCGTCTTTTCGGTAATGCCGATAATGTTACGGCCGATGATGTGGTTACTCCAGGCGATTTCCTGTTCAACCGCCTTGTCAAACATTGCATACACCTCGTCCAGATTGAAGAAACCGCTGTTCTCTTTCATTATTTCCTTAATAATATTGGCGAAAATGACGCAGTGGGTCAGCTCGTCGCGGTTAATGTACTTTATCTCGTCGGCTGTTCCAATCATCAGGCTGCGGGCGGCGAGATTGTAAAAGAAGTTAAAGCCGTTATAAAAATACACGCCCTCCAGCAGGTAATTGGCAATCAGCACGCGGGCAAAGTTGATGTCGCTTTTATTGTCAACAAAGTCCTGATAGATTTCAGCGATGTATTTGTTGCGTTCCAGCAGGACCTTGTCTTCACGCCATTTGTCATATATCTCGGCGCGTTTGGCGGCGGGAATGATACTCTCTATAATATAGGCGTAACTTTGCGAATGTACAGCCTCCTGATAAGTCTGAATCGCCAGAATCAGGTTGACTTCCGGGGCGGTGATGTATTCGCTGATGTTCGGCAAATTGTTGGTTTGGATACTGTCCAGAAAAACCAGAAACGACAGGATGCCGTCATAAGCCGCTTTTTCCGAGGCAGTCAGCTCCTCATAGGCGCGCTTGTCATCAAACAGCGAAACTTTTTCAGGAATCCAGAAGTTTTCCATCATCAGGCGGTAGACTTTGTTCGCCCACTGGTATTTGACGTTGTTCAGATTAAACAGGTTGGTAACGTTGCCGCCAATCATACGGCGGTTGATGATTTCGTCATTTCCGTTAACGTTAAAAAGTTTTTTTCTCTGCATTTTTCTCTCCTATCCGGCGCAGCTGACGCATTCCGTCTTTTCCAGACTGGAACCGTCCTTTTGAATGGTGCGGGTGTAATAAAGGGTTTTGATGTCCTTTTTCCAGGCGCTCATTATCGTATTGTAAATGTCTTTGGCGCGAATGTTGCGGTTTAAGTTATACATCAGCTCAATGGAAATACCGGTATCAATCCACTTGTTAATGCGCGCCATAATGTCAACGACAGTTTCCTGACTGATGTTGCGGTTTTCCTGATAAAACCAGAACTTGTCGCGAATATACGGCGGGCAGTTCGGAATGGAGCCTTTGCCGTGGGTTTCCACAAAGAACTTGCTGTAAACCGGCAGCACCGACGCCGAGCATCCCTGTATCAGCGAAGAACTGGTATTGGGCGCAATCGCCGCTATCTGGCTGTTGCGAATGCCGTATTTCTGCAAATCGGCAAAGATTTCGTTCCAAGCGTCGGGATATTTGGCATTTTTATTGAACCATATCTGATCGTGCCCCAAGATGATGCCCCTGCTCCAGTCCGACCCCTCATAAGCGCCGAACGTTCCCTTTTCTTTGGCCAGTTTAACGGAAGCGCGGATATTATACAGCGCAATTTTTTCAAACAACTCATCAACGTAATCCGCCGACAGAATATACGGGATATTGTTTTTGGCCAGCATATCGGCCAGCCCCATCGCACCGACGCCGATAGTGCGGTAGCGCTTGTTGTGCTCCTGACCTTCCAGCACCGGAACGCGGGTAAAGTCTATCGCATTGTCCAACAGGCGTACGGAAGTTTCGCAGACGCTCTCCAGCTCCGCATCCGACTCGATATTCGCCAGATTGATTGACACCAGATTGCAGACGTGAACCAGACCGCCCTCCGCGGTGCGGACGACCCTGCCGTTCTCCAAAACGTCTTCGCCAATATGGCTCGGGCGGACGTTACTGTGCGACTCGGTACAAAGGTTGGTGCCGACAATAACACCGTCATGCTTGTTGGGATTGTAGCGGTTCAGCGTATCCTTAAACGCGATATACGGCATACCGGTTTCTATCTGCGAACGCATAATTTTTTTCAGCAACTCTTTGGCCGGATAAAACTTAAACAGTTCCAATTTGCCAAACGAGGCTTCCAGGTACAGCTGATTGTAGGCTTTTTCAAACTCCTTTCCCCAGAGGTCTGCCAGCTCGATACCGTATTTGGTACGCACCTCGTGCGGGTCAACCATCAGCCAGTCTTCGTTGTTTTCCACCTTTTGCATAAACAAATCCGGCACAACCACCTGCGGGAAAATGTCATAGGCCTTCATGCGCTGGTCGCCGTTTTCGGTCCGCAGTTCCAGAAAATCCTCAATATCCAGATGCCACATATCCAGCGACACGGTTACGGCGCCCTTGCGTTTGCCCTGCTGGTTGACGGCCACTGCGGTATCATTCAAAATACGAATCCACGGGATAACGCCGCCGGAGGAATTCTTTATCCCCTTGATGCGGGCGCCTTTGGCACGGACGCGGGAAATGTTCACCCCTACCCCGCCGCCGAATTTGGAAATTGATGACACCTGGTCTATGACATAAAAAATCGACTCGCGCGTGTCTTCCATTGCGGTGATAAAGCAAGAACTGAGATTACCGTTCGGACGGCGCAAGTTCATCAAAAGCGGCGTGCCAAGCGAGATTTTGCGGTCAGCCAGTTTTTCGTAAGTATCCTTAACTTTGGCCATACGCGCGGCTTTGTCTTCGTCCTGTTCTATCAGCAGAGCAATGGACAAGAACATATCCTGCGGCAATTCAACAATTTTATCGCCGTATTCACAGAGATAGCGTTTCAGCAGCAGATTGGCACCGGCATAGTCATAAACGAAGTCAAAATCGGGATTAATAAAGGACGCAGCTTCGGCAATTTCCTCCGTCGTATATTTTTCCGCAATTACAGTGCTGTATATTCCGTTATTGACAGCGTACTTTAGAAACGACACATAATCATACGGCGGTTCGTTCTTCGGCATATTCCGGGCAAGGGAAACCTGTTTGTACAATGCAAGCATCTTCAGCCGGCCGGCAACGTTCTTCCATTCCGGCTCTTCAACCGACGTCAGGCTTAAAACGTTCATCGTCAGAGCATTAAACAAGTCTGCTGTCGTCATACCGTCTTTTATATATTCATCCAGATTCAACAGCGGCTTTTGCGAATTCAGCGGAAAGCCCCGGCAGACATCCGTCAGCAGCTTTTGAAGTTTAAAAATTGAAAATTCCTGCACGGCGCCGCCGCGTTTTATCAGGTTAAGTGCCATATCATTCCCTCTTTTGCTTTTGTTATTATCCGCCTGCAGTATACGGAGAGGTTTTGATGCTGTAAAGAGAGGGAAAAAGTTATGCTAAAGATTTTTACGGATACACCAGTTCAAGACCGCCGATGTAAGGTTTTTCCCAAATTTCCGTCATTTCTTTCCTTGTTTTATTCAACAGATAAAACTGATTTTCCCCTTGTTCCTGCGGTATTTTCAGGTCTTTCGGAACATATCAACAATTCAGTATCACGGCAATCCAACGCTTTTGCCGTTTCCACCAGAAACAGATGAATAAAAAAGATAAATATTAAAATTCGTTTCATCGCCCCCACCTTTTTACCTATTCATATTACTTAAATTTGATAGTTGCATAACATGTGTCATAAGTCAAATGATTTATATAACTTTATTCTACGCATACCATTTATTCAAAAATTTTTAACAATAGAAAAAAATGCTTGCTTTTATATTTTTTTAGTATAAAAGTACTTTTGTTCGTTTATACGGGCATTTTTTACTATAATGTTGGGGTGTCGCCAAGTGGTAAGGCATCGGCTTTTGGTGCCGACATTCGTTGGTTCGAATCCAGCCACCCCAGCCAATTTTGAAATAAAGCCTTGTTTTTGCAAGGCTTTTTCTTTTTATAAGTCAATAACTGCTAATAACTTCTGCTAATAAATCTCATTGGAATTAGCCTTAAATCATCGGAGGCTTATTCATGCATCTATATAATCGCGGAAGTTCTTTTTATGTGGTTGTTAATGTCCCACGCGACTTAGTCCCCATATACCGCAAAAAACAAATTTGGGTTTCTTTACGGACTAAAGACAAAAATATTGCAAATATCAGATCGTTAATGATATTATCTAAGTTGGAACATCAGTTTTTGGTTGAAAGGCAAAATATGTCAGTTTTCAAAAATACTCCTTTTCGGTTCGTTATTGATTATAGCGGTGTACCGTGTCCTAAAGGCTCATTTACATATGGTGAAGCTGATATTGAAAGTTTCGCGTTAGATTTTTGTATTACCAAAACCGAAGATGAACTCCCTACTCTTTCCAAAGATTTTTCGACTCTGCAATACTATAAACATCTTCATGACGAATATGTTTTAGCCTACAAAAACAATGATTATCACTTAGTACAAGATGCAGTTGACATTTATATTGCAAGCCACAAAATGCAAACTCCTACCAAAGAATGTCTTCCTGTTTTTCTCAAGTCATTTATGTTGGCTTATATTCAATATCTTGAAATGGCTATCAACTATTTGCAAGGAGCCGAATTAAAGCGCCCGACGCATTTATGTCCTCACATGTTTAGCAATGAACAACCAAATTCTGTTTTTCCTGTTCAAGCTCCTTATTCTGTCAACACACCAGCGCAAACCGAAGTTTACAAAAAGCCCAATTTAAATTTATTTGAGCTTGTTAAAGTATATAACGGTGAAGCATCCAGACACAATGTTTCAAACGCTCAAAAAGACAAAATCAATAAACGTATTGAGACCATTAATTTGCTGTTGAATAACAAAAAAATCCGCGACATTACGGCTGATGACCTGCAAGAATTGGTGTATTTAGTTAAATTTCTCCCTCCTCGTCTCAACAAAACCGAGGCTTACAGCAACATCAAAAAAATTATTGAATATGGAAAAAAGCATCCAGAAAATTGCATCTCCGATAAAACTGCATCCGACTATATTCAAAACCTCAAGACGTTATTTGCATGGGCTTGCAAACGCAAATACATAAAAGAAAACCCGATTGATGAAATTGATATTCCAGTATTTGAAACGACTAAGACCACCGCGAAATATCAATCGTTCACCGTGCAGCAACTACAAAAAATCTTTCACAGTGAGTTTTACTCCAAACATTGGGATAATAACCGACAACGACGTTCTTTCTTTTGGATTGGGCTATTGGGCTTATATACAGGAGCCAGACTTAATGAAATTTGTCAGCTCCAATTTGATGATATTCAAGAAGAAGACGGCATTAAATTTATAAGTATCAACGAAAATGACGGTAAGCACGTCAAGACCAAGGCTGGTATACGTAAAATTCCTATTCATCAAGAGCTTATCAAATTAGGATTTTTGGAATTTGTAAATTTAATGCAAAAACAAAGCCCTGCAAAAAACAAACGCATTTTTATGGATTTAGAGCCAAACACACGCGGAGAGTTGTCTGCTCAACCGTCTAAATGGTTTGGGAAGCTCCTTGATTCTCTCGGTTTGAAGGACAAAGGACTTGTTTTTCACTCATTCCGCCATACTGTTCGAACGATTCTACGCAATAACAACTGTCCGATTGACCGCGTACAAAGACTTTGTGGCTGGGAGGGTTCTAATTTCCTCTCCGAACACTATGGAACAATCAGTATCAAAGTCTTAGCTTACGAGATAAACGAAAAACTAGTATATAATGGCTTAAGCCTCAGTCATCTCTATATATAACCCTCTGATAAATTTTCACTCAAGTTTTTTATGCTATTTTTTAATTTTTGATATGACTTTTCTAATTTGTTTGTTTTAAAAAACAATTCAACATTGTTATATTCTTGCTCATAAAAACCATGCAACAATTGTATTTTATTACTGAGGAGTTGTTCTCCAGCCTCCTTGCTCTTGATATACTGATAAAAATTATCAAGTTTTCCTTTAATGGTTTCATAAACCTCTTTATCTTTCTCATATGGCAGAAAACAATGATATATAGCGGATAAAACATCTTTTATAGGTTGCCAAATGATGCCTAGTAATTCCATTTTTTTTATTCTCCGTAAATAGCTTGTTTTAGCTTTTCGATAATTGCCAAATATTTTTCTGTTCCACCGACTTTTTTAATCACTTCCGCGCCTGTTCCATACTGTGATGTAAAAGGTTCTAATCTGATGATGGTACGTTTTTCCAATGCAGAGATACCTATTTCAACATATTTATTCATAATATCAGCAAAAATATCATGACATTCACCTTCTAAATGGTTAAGCACCTCGCTTGCTTTTTCTGCTCGTTGCTCTCTGGTTAAAGGTGTTATGCCATAGGTGTTGCTTAAGATAATGTCATACGCATCAAATTCTTTACCATATTCTTTACGCAGTTCATCTATGAACAGACCCTCTTCGCTCAGTTTTGCAAGAAATTTGAGTTTTTCTTTTGCTTGCTTCCATGCGGTAATAAAATCACTACTGTTAGGAAATCTTCTTAACATAAACCTTTTGCAGAAAGACTTTATATTTTCAGCAATAAGTTTTCCGTTTTCATCAAGATATTGGACATTAACATCAATCACTTCAACATTAACATCATCCACATAATATTTTTTTACAGAATGTTCTTCTATCTCTTCAGCATCATCCCATTCAAGCGTATCGTCAATACCTTCCTCAATTTCATCGTCGTCAAAATTACCTTTTCCCGCTGTTTCATCATCAACATTTGCTCCCAACTCTAGCTTTACTTCTGTCGGATAACCATCAAATTCTGGATCAGCAAACTTTTTAGTTGCATTACGAAAATCCATAATGGTGAAATAATATTTACCATAATCCTCATTAATTCGGGTACCGCGTCCGATAATTTGCTTAAATTCGGTCATAGAACCAATGGTGCGATCTAAAACAATCAACTTGCAAGTTTTCGCATCCACACCTGTTGACATTAAACGCGATGTAACAGCAATTACAGGATATCGACTTTCCAAATCAATAAAATTATCTAGTTCAGCTTTACCTTGTTGGTCATCTCCCGTAATTTTCATTATATATTTAGGATTTTCTTTGACAAATTCCTGAGCTTCTTGGCATAGAAATGAACGCATTAAATCTGCATGCTCTATATTTTCACAAAACACAATCGCTTTTGCATAAGGATCGTTTTCACGTTGAAAGCGCATTATTTGTTTTGCCACTTCAAGTGTTCGCTTTTCTAAGACCAATGTTTTGTTATAATCTGATTGCGTGTACTCCTTATCTTCAATTTCATTACCGAATTTATCTTTTTTTCCTAGTTCAGGTCTCCATCCCATCAAATCCTTATCAAGACCAATCTTCAAAACTTTATAAGGAGCTAAAAAACCATCACTAATCCCTTGCTTCAAAGAATAAGTATAAAGAGGTTCTCCAAAATATGTTGAAGTTGAAATATTCGTTTCCTCTCTTGGTGTGGCTGTCATACCAATTTGAGTGGCGGAGCTAAAATAAGTCAAAATATCGTGCCATGCAGAATCTTCCGCGGCAGAGCCACGATGACATTCATCAACAACAATCAAATCAAAAAAGTCTCTTGAAAACTCTTTGTATATGTTCTTTTCTACTTCATTTCCTGTTACTGCTTGGTATAAAGAAAGATAAATTTCATAAGACTTGTCTACCTTGCGATTGGTAATTTTAGTCATGGCTTTACCGAAAGGAGCAAAATCTTGGTTTTTGGTTTGGTCTACTAAAATATTTCTATCCGCCAAGAAGAGTATGCGCTTTTTTTGCTTTGACTTCCATAAACGCCATATAATCTGAAATGCTGTGTAAGTTTTACCAGTACCGGTCGCCATCACCAACAAAATTCGGTTTTGCCCTTTTGCTATTGCTTCTATGGATTTGTTAATAGCTATGCGCTGGTAGTATCGTGGAGAACGTCCTGATCCATCATCATAATATTCAGAAAATATTTTTCTTTCTTGTTCATTGTCAATATGCTGATTTTGTTTATAACGGTTCCACAATTCATCGGGAGTAGGAAAATCTTCTAAAGAAATTTCCTTTTCTTCACCTGTTAGTAAATCATGTTCGTAAAACCCTTTTCCGTTAGAGCTGTATACAAATGGGATATTTAAAGTTAGAGCATAATCAATAGCTTGTTGGATGCCTGCGCTAACGGTCTTATACCCTGCTTTAGCTTCAACAATAGCCAAAGGTAAATTGGGTTTATAAAATAATACATAATCTGCACGTTTAGGCTCGCCACGTTTGACTTCTTTCCCTCTAACCATAATACGACCTTTGGTAAAGCTCAATTCTTGGCGAATTTGTGTTCTATTGTCCCATCCTCTGGCAATAATAGAAGGTGTAATTTCAATACGTTTTGTATCTTCTTCTGATAATTTATAATAGGCCATCGTCTTTTCATCTACTAATTGTTTCTTGTCATATTATATCATATTCGTAAAAAAGCAAGTGTTTGATTATTTTGCCACATTATTTCCTTATCAGCCAACGCATATTCAGTAAAATAATAACAAATGATGCACGCAATATAAATCCACTCATTGGCTGGTAAGGAAATCTACTAAAAATAATAATTTTGTTTTGTAAATCAACAATTACATTACAAAGGATATTGCTATGAGTGAAATTACAGAAATTCGTAAAATTTTAGATAGATTAACTAAGTATATCATGAAACCTAAAGGCTACATATGTCAATTTTGTGGACATAAAAGCTTGCAGCCATATGGTGGGAAATGTGCTCAATCAAAATCTGGACATCATCACTATATCGCTGCGGAACATTAAACAAAGCCCCGAATGAGAATCGGGGCTAATTTTTATAGTAAATCTTGTTCTGTATAACCTTTTCGAATTTGTCTTCCATATGCGTCTTTAATTCCATAACGATAATATTCGCATGTCAATTCCCAGACACAGCACAAAGCTCTTGCCGTTCCGCTATCTTCTACATATGCAACTCTTTTCCCATTTTCATTAAGAATTGCACAATAAAAACCATCGGAAAATTCATCTTTTACATTTTGGCTGTATGCTAATTTTGCTCCATCAGGACAAGTTTCAAAACTTATTGGATCATTTTTTACTTGTTTCATTTTCAATTCTTCTCCTTTTTTCAATATAGCTTTCATGCATAATTCTGCATCAGATAATTTTTCTTTGGTCTCATTGTCTGGAATTAACTTATGATTTTTAGAATCTTTAATTTTCGCTATTTGTTCTGATGATGGACATTTTCCTTCAGTTACACTAACTCCATAGAAAAAAGATAAAATCTGAAGCGGATAACTGTCTATCTTTTTTGTTTGAGGTTGCCAAAATCCAATGTAATCATTCCCCAAAAATCCATCTTTATAATAAATGACGTATTCGTTATGACATGGTAAAATCATTGGAGTTACATAAAGTAACGGATTTTTTTCAAACTCTTTCATAATTTCTTTTTCTGTTGCTATTTGTTCATCACTTTTAAAATATCCGTCATCTTCAACCATTGCGTTTGCCAGAAATCTCATATAGTTATCACTACTTATATTACCTTCTGCCATATTGGACGCTTCGTTAAAGGAACGCTCATAGTTATTACAAGTTACTTTCCCATAAAATTTGGGTAATGAAACCGTCTGAAAAGTAGAGCTCAAACAATATACTCCCATTTTTTCATTTTCAGAATCTGTTACATTATACCGCAAAATAGACCGTCCTCGACCGCATTCTTTCGTATCAACATATTCTATTTGCTCTATATCATCCATAGTTTTTAACAAAGCTCGACATGATGATGTATCTGACTCTGAAAACAAGATTTTGAATATTCCTGTTGGAATCGAAATTATAATAAACAGAAGAACAGTGGCTGAAAAAATCAATTGTTTCTTTTCTCTTGCGATATAATTTTTAAGTTTATGTTTAAAATTCTGTTCTGAATTTTCATCATTTGTGTTATTTGTTTTTTGTTCCATGCGCTCTCTCCTAAACCACATTTGCATTTATTGACAACTAAAAAAACCACCTTGATTAGGTGGCCGGAGAGTTCGAAAATCATATCGTGTAAAATGACTCTTTTAGCCTTTCAGCCGAGGCCTTGAACATACGCTAAAAGCTCCCCGACCATATTTTATGTTCGGGGATATATTTATTGTTTGCCTGATTACGAGCAGACAATTTATCGATGCTATATCCTAACACCGTACACGATAGAGCTTTCGACAGCTCCGCACCACTAAAGGTACTAAGCTCGGAGAAAATCCCCTAGCCTATGGACATGTTAAAAGCAGAGCTATTAAATTGCAATTAAAATTGTATTACCATGTGGAAATTGTTTTATATCTATTTCAATGTCGTAAAGTTTTTGCGACGCGTTACTAATTCAATGTGTATAGTTGTGTGGAGATTGTAATCTATTTGAGCATTGAGTGCTCTCAAAGATTAAACAGTTTTTGTAATTCAGTTAGTTCTTGATAGCGGTTAGGCATTTCATCTGCTTGTTTGCAAATAGCTCTCCAATAATCGTCTGCTAACAAATGAGATAAATTCTGTATCTTGTAGAAATTTTCATTGGTTACGTTAAAAATTGATTGATATATATTATCTATTATACCCAATATACCATTCATTACTTCAAGTATATCCTTGCAGTATATTTTTATTTCACAATCGTCTTTAACATTGTGACACAAAGAATCCCTAAATTCTTTTATTCTTTAAGCTGCTTCGGAATCAAATAAATTTTTATATTGTGAATATAATTCTTCTGCGTATGTTTTATATTCTTCTTTTTCCTCTAACGATTTAATTATTCTTTCTAATGTTAACCTATTTTTTCCTTGTCTTTCAATTAAACTCTTAACTGCTATTATAGCTCTCTCCCTAATCGTATAATAAGAATAATCAAACAAAAAATTACTTATTTTACGCTTATCAGTTGCTAAAGGAACAATTGATAAAAACATAACAGAATCTAAATATGCTTTGAAAACAAGAGCGGATAAGTTATCTAAATTTTTTCTATAATCTTGCATATTATAATCCTTTTACCATTAAACAACCTAATAACAAAACTGTTACTCAGTTATTCCTGTAAATCTAACCGCTTCATCAATTTTATCCATCAATAGACTAGCAAAAATCAAACATATTTTTATCATGTTTAGATCTTAAAAAATGTTAAATTACATATATTTCTTGAATGTTTTTTTCATTTTAACAGTATTTTCAATAATCCAATTAAATTGGTTTATCCAATCATCCCTATCAGAGAGATTAACATTTTTTTCAACTACTATACGGCTAGCCTTTTTATCTGGCAATTCTTTCCAGTCAAAACTAAGATCTGTTTCTGTTTCAATAACTTCTCTATTACTGTAAAGTTTATCAAATAGAAGTTTGCCATCATTAATGTATAATTCCAAATCAATAGCATTTCTTTTTTGGATTAGAGAAATTGCTAAATGACAATTTGAAGAGCCTATACTCAAATCCATCCAATGATCTGTTGATGCTTTTCGTATATTGAAATTTCTCATAAAGGATGAATTTTTTCGAGCATATTCATTAAATTGTGTCCAATAATCATATCTGAATTGATGACTTGGTGTGGAAATTATCTCCCGTCTTATTTGATTACTCCAATCATTAGGCTTTTCTATAACATCAAATTTAACAGCAGCATTTGAATTTCCTATTTTATATAGTTTTATTTCGCATAAAAAGAAGCCAATTTTTAAATCTGTATGATTATTCAACCACTCTATAGCAGACCTATGCTCATCTCTTGCACGCTTTACTACCCAAACTACAGCATCTGCTGATTTTCCTGAGGCATAAGTGATAAGCTTTCCTAAATGGTCGTGATCTGTATCCGATAACTGATTTTCTATGACTATTCTTCTATCTGTATTGGTCTCTGTCGCATAAATATCTGTACTAAAAGTCCCCACGGGAGATTCTCTCTCCTCGACAGTAATATCTAAATTTATTGCTTTTGATAAAATAGCAATATTTTCTTCTTGTGCTAACCATGGAGTAAAATCAACAGCCTCTTTAGGCCATATTGTCCGTAAGTCATCAATTTCATCAAGATGTTCTAATTCTACCATTACTCAACTCCTTTTTTTATTATGTTAGGTTAATCATAAAAAGATTGCAAGTGTTTGATTAATTTATATCATCTTTTTCTATTGCAATATCCCACTTTGTAAAGTTTTTACGGTACGTTGTATATAAATTGCGATTTCCTTATCAGCCAATGACGTGTCGTTATTTGTCGTCGAAAATCAATTTCTGTACTCAAAACGCAGGAAATCGAAAGGAAATGCATCAATCTTTTTCATCTTTTATATAAAAAATGTTCAGCTTTCTTCTTTTGTTTGATGTAATGTTTTAATCTATAATTGTTAAGAACTTGATATGGAAAAATATATGAATTATAGTCTTTATATAAAAACAATTAAATAACATTATTTTTTTGATCTAACTTGTTGCATTTGTGTTAGAAAGAGAATTAGAAAGGCCTATTTATTCAATGCAAAACCATAAAGAAGAAGAAAAAGAAATTTTAAATTATTTTCTATCAACTCCAATGGGAAAAAGATGGTATAACAGACTCAATGTAAAAGAAACTATAGAAACAGAAAGCCCTGATTTTATTTTTCTCACTCAAAAAGGTACAAAAATTGGTTTGGAAGTAACTAGATTTCTAGCTAAAACCAAGCATGGACAAGCTTTACAATCATTGAAAAATATCGGAAATAAAATTTGTAATTATTCCTTAAAATACCATAATTTGCCAATATCGATAATTGTTGATAAATTTGATAAAAGAATTCACCAAGCAACGACAAAACAAGAGTGGCTTAATGCTTTATATAATCCCGGATTTGTTAATATATTCAGCGAAAAAGAAATAAAAGCTCAAATTGAACCATTTATTGACAATAATTTAGAAAAACTAAAAAACTTTCCTAGATTAGTAAAAAAGTGGATCAACCTTAACGATGAATTTTTATGTTTTACAATTTCAGGCTTTCCCAATATTAATGGTCAATACGATTGCTTTGTTAATAACGCATGCTTTAGTTTAGAAGACCCTTTTGAACAATTACAACAAACAATAGATAACAAAAATGAAAAATACAATACCTTTATAAAGAAATGTGACGAGTGCAATTTGTTAGTTTTCAATCCGAGTGTATCTGAAGGAAATTACTGTCACTTTACTAATAAAATAAAGCAACATAAATTTATATCAAGATATAAACAGACTTTTTTCTGTGGAGCTTATACTCCATTTTGTATAAACTTAAAATAATTCCTCCATTAAATTATTCCATAAAGAGGACAACAAAAAAGAAAAACTATTTCTTAGTCAAAGCATCTTCTTTATACTTGTTAATTATATCATTCTTCTTCTTTTGATGGATAATATCCATACATCTTTGAATTCCCAATCTCTGTCTGCATTCTGCCGCGGATGAATTTTTAATTTTTTCTTGATATTTATTAAAGAATGTGACCATTTCTTTATCTATATCTGCATCTAACGCATTAAATTCATTTTTAGTGTGACAAAATGAGTAATGATGAGACCAACCTGTTATTTTTCCATTTACAGTATTTAGCGTTTCAAAAAAACTTTTCCTTTTTATTGCTTTATCATTCAAGGCATCTGTTAGCAAATTATGTATCTCTGTTTTTATTTTGTCAAAAGCTTTCTGAGTAGGTTTTATCCGACATTTTGAAATATCAACACCTAAATATTCGATACAATTTTTTGTAAGATTTACACAATCTTTTGTAGTTTTATTTGCAGAAACACCCAAGCCCAAAGCTTCCAAACCTGGTACTAATTGTTCTGAAAAAGCTTTTTCAACATCATCTTCCGTCTTACCTAAGATAATAACATCATCTATATATCTAAGATAGGTAATATTTGAATTTGACAGCATTTTTAAATCTAAACCGTATAAATAAATATTACCAAATAATGGAGACAAACAACTTCCTTGAGGAACTCCTTCTTCCGTATAAATATACTGATAATATAATTCTGATCTGTTATCTTTTAATTTATCTAAATTACCAACATCTAACTGTATAGCATCTTTTAATAATTTCATAAAATCCTCATTATGACAAAATTCAGCAATTTTATTTAAAACGCTATCACTCTTAATTTTGGTAAAAAATGATTTAATATCAGTTACTTTTGCAAAAATATGTCCTTTATCCCTAAGAGAACGATATATTTCCTTTACGGCCATAGCTACATTTTTCTTTCTAAGTCCACCATAGCTAGCAGTACAGTTAATATATTTTTGCATCTTAGCGTGATTTTGTAAGATGTCTAACAAACACTTTTGTACAATTCTACCTTCAACAGTATTTAGATTCACAACTGGTCTTTCACTTTTTTTATCTTTCTTTTTAATCGGGGTTGCTTCTGAACTGAATTTAAAGGTATGATCTTCTAACTGTTTAACAAGATTTGAAAGGCATTGGTCTACATTTTTCCGAAAATGCTCTGCCTTACCTTTCATCTTTTCATTTTTTGATGAAGATATTCGTCTCTGAACATGAGACCACGCTTTACGCAAATTGTCTAACTTGCATAGTTCATCATAAAACTTTGTTCTTATTTGGCTATATTTTTTCACTTTGGCACTCAGCAGCTCTCTCAAACCTATTCATGAAGGGGGACTGTAGCTTCAATTGGTGTAGTAGATATTATCTCTAGAC
>ULVM01087021.1_pt1 | contig 17745 bp, 10 predicted proteins | sample 1959451 | NCBI WGS metagenome assembly ULVM01 (sample SAMEA4835786, study PRJEB28245) | human gut metagenome | biome: gut microbiome; material: fecal sample | place: Denmark | collected 2008
CTTTTATATGATTGGCTTTTGCCAGTTCCACCATCGAAACAATATTGCCAAAAGTGCGGTCTTCATGATATGCTCCTGTGTTCTCGGCAATATCATTTGTGGCTGCATTGATTACTACCAGTGCAGGAGATAAGTTGATGACATCTTCCCTGAAACGTACCAGGAACTGGTAAGAAGTCTGTCCGCCGATGCCCCGGCCGATGTAACCGTTGGATTTAAAGAAATCAGGATGAGTGTTTACCCATCCTTCTGTGATGGAATTGCCCATAAAGACCACTCTCTTTTCGTTTTTGTCCGGTTTCGGAAGTTCGGCGTTTTGTTGTGCATAACGTTGCAGGTTAGCCCAGTCTTTTTCTTGGGCATTTATTTCTATCAATGATGCTCCGAGGCAGAAGACAGCCATCAGCATCCAGCGGTGTATGATTTGCTTTTTCATTTTTGTAATATGTCATATCACCACAGAGTGACACAGAGTTTCACAGAGAAACTTTTTTCATAAATATTCCATTAACAAGAGATGAAGACTCTGTGTGTTCTATGATGAACTTGATTTATATTCTATTTCATTTTAATTGTTCCGGCCCATCCTCCGTTGCGTACCATTTTCAATGTCATGCGGGTTTGATTGTTCACGGTAGACTCCTTTTTCTTGTAATCCATTGCTTGACGGTCAGCGTTAATGCCATCTTCAAATGAGGTTAATGTGAATGATTGTCCTGCCGGAATGAATCCGAGGTCGATCTCGATGTTTTGTGGTTGATTGCCGGTGATACCTCCGATGAACCACTGTTCTCCTTTTCGTTTGGCTACGACGACTGCTTCACCTACTTTGGCATAGAGGACCTTGGTTTCATCCCAGGTGACGGGAACACTTGTGATAAATTCGGTACAGGGAAGTTCTCTGTAATAGTAAACCGGATTGTCGGCTAACATTTGCAGACCACTTTCGAAGATGATGAAAAGAGCCATTTGGAAAGCACGTGTTCCTGAGCCCATGGCATTGGCCCGGGTGGAACGGTTGTCTTCCGGCTGTGCAGAGATCATTGAACCCGGAGTGAAATCCATCGGTCCCACGGCATTACGCATAAAGGGCAGATAAATGCTGTTTTCAGGTTTGCAATTACCACCTTGTTCCATGCCCAATACGCCTTCATAGGAGAGCACATTCGGATATTTGCGTTCAAGTCCGGCTGGTTTAAAAGCACCATGAAAATCTACAAACAGTTTATGCTTGGCGGCTTCTTTGGCTACACGTTCATAATAGTTTACCATCCACTGGTCACTGCGGTCCATGAAGTCGATCTTCACTCCTGCGATGCCCCAATCGGCAAATGTTTTAAAGAGGTCGAAATGATTCTCGACAGTCAGCCATGGCAGCCAAAGTACGATTTTTACGTTGCGGTCCTTTCCGTATTTTATCAGTTCGGTAAGATTGATGGTGGGATTGGGGGTAAACGGATCACGTGTATTTTTCGCCCATCCTTCGTCCATGATGATATAAGGAATACCGAACTTGGATGCGAAGTCAATGTAGTATTTATAGGAATCCATATTGAAACCCGAACGGAAATCTACCCCATAGAGGCGTGCGTCGTGCCACCATTCCCAACTCACTTGTCCCGGTTTGATCCAACTGTAGTCTTCAAGAACACAAGGGGCAGACAGGTTATACACCATTTCGTTTTCAATCAGTTCTTTGTCTTCTTTCGAAATCACCATCATGCGCCAGGGGAATGAACGTTTGCCGTCCGTCTTGGCAATGTAATCGGCTTCTTCGGTAATCTTGAGGCTACGGTCACCGTCTTCTCCGAAGGCTAAAGGTGCTTTGGGAAAAATAGACTGCATTCCGTTCTTACCGGTACTTTTAAGGAACATACAGGGATAATCGGATAAGTCGGCTTCAGATATCAGTATTTTATATGCTTTATCCGTTTCTATCAATACAGGCAGGTAACTCATGCGGTCGGTAGCAGCATACTTTTCGGTATCTACATGAGTATATGGGCATTCGTATGAGGTTTTAAAGCCATCCGGTTGGGAAAGATGAGCTTTATAATTGGCTGGAAAGTTAATAGCGAAGTCTTCCCCCATTACGATGTTATCTCCTTTTTTATCTGTCACAAAACGGTAAGCGATACCATTGTCGAATACGCGGAATTCAACGGCATAATTTCCGCTGAAATTCATTCTCAGGGTATTACAGTGATTTCTTACGATCGCATTCTTGAAAGGTATTTCACGTTTTACACTTTCGTCAATGGTTCCACGTTTGGTGCTCCGTAAGTGGGGATTCGTACCTAACGTCTCATTCTGCAGTTGCAGGTTGAGATAGCAATCTTTTAATAACTGGTCATTATCATAGGACACCGAATAATAAATCCGGTCCTTGATGTCTACCGATACTTTAATGGCTCCGTTGGGAGACATTACGTCAATCACTTTAGCGTACACGCTACTTCCGCTTATTACCGCCAATGCGAGTAATAGGGACATCATTTTTCTTTTCATAACATGTGTTTTATTATTGTATGTGCTCTGTTTACATCTTCTGCATGAAGATATAGACGCTTCGAATGTACTAATTATCTTTGTTTCAAGCAAAAGCTATTCGATATATTTTTATGCAGAACTGTCATAGCAGACATTTCCGGGTAAATCCGGAATAAATATGCACACGTATGTGATTATGAAAAGAATTCTTTCCCTCTATTTTTCATTTCTTTGTATTTGTCTATGACGTGTTTACGGCTCTTGATAATCTGCCAACGGTATACCCAGCAAGTGGTCAGAAAATAGAAGCCGGTCTGTATCCATAACGCTTTGTATTCAAATGGAATCTCACTCAGTGTTGCTCCCATGTTGTTGATTCTCACAAATCCGTTGATACCGAAAGTTGATGGAAATATGTAAGAGAAGTATTTCCAGAATGGAGGTATGGCAGCTCCCGGCCAGGAAATACCTGAGATGAATAATAGAGGCACAGAGGTGAATACGAATATCAGCATGCATGTCTCCCGGTTACGGATAGCGATAGATGCAGTCATGGCAAAAAAGATGCAGGCCATCAGATAGGGGAGTATGAACAGGGCCAGTGTGCCGGGTTGTCCTATCTGGTTGAGGCTGAACATACGGGGGACGGCGCATAGTACATAGACAGATACCAAGGCATATACCATGAAATAACTTAATCCTTTACCCAATACAATGCGCAAAGTACCGTTATAATGGCGGTTAATGGGTACCAAATCTTTAAAGCGGTTGTTCTCGCGTGCCGTGCCGGCCGAAAGTCCGATACCCAATAACAAGGTTTGCTGAATGATCAGGATCAACACGGCGGGTATCAGGAAAGCGGCAAAGCCATTGGTCGGATTGAACATCGCTACGTCTTCATATTCGATAGGATAGGCCGTGATTTCGTCCTGCCGGTCGGTCGTATTGCCCGAGCGGGCTATTTTGATATCTTCGTTCATATCCAATGACACGGCAGTATTGGCCAAAAGCATACTTTTATAGTACAGCAGTCCACTCATATCACAGTAGATGCTGACTTGTGTCTGTTTGCCTTGAGCTATGTCCGAACTGAAATCTTTCGGAATGTAAATGATGCCATATGCCAGCCGGTCTTTGAGCATTTGTTTGGCTTCTTCCATATCGGCACAATAAGCCACAATCTGTATATCGGGGGTGGCATCTACTTTACGCAGATATTCGCGGCTGAGTGATGAACGCGAGTCATCTACTACCACGGCAGGCACTTCACGAACCACTTCGTTGGTATAAATAAAACTGTAGATCAGTGGATATACCAATGGAACGAGTACGAAAAAGATCAATACCCCCTGGTCGCGGAATGTAGTACGAAATTCCCGCTTCCAGATATAAAACAGGTCATTGATGCCTTGTGTTATCTTATCTTTTAAACTTATATCTTTCATTAGGGCACGTATTTATAATATATCAAAGCTTCCTTCAACCGATGTACCACGAAGAACGGAAGTAACATGAAAATCAGTAATGCCATATAGTTTGACCAGGAATAAGCCATGCTGTATCCGTTGAGTGCCTGGTCTACATAGATCAGGAAATAGTGGCGTAATGGGAACAGGTTACTGAGTGCCTGCAATACCGGATTCATGGCCATCACCGGAAAAGAGAAGCCTGAAATGGAGAAAGAAATGACTCCCCATAACGAAGCGAAGCTCAGACCGAGGCGAAGGGTAGGCAGTGTGCCTATCATCAGGATACCGCAACATTGCGATGCCAATACCAGGCAGAGGGTTGCCAATAGCATCGGAAGAATTCCGCTGTTACATGGGAAGTGCAGATATCCATACAGATAGACATTGTAAAATATACCCATGATAAAGAATACCACGGTTTGTGGAAGCAACTTACCGGCCAATGCGATGTAGATGGAGTTGTTGCTCAGTCGCAGCCACTCCCGGGCCGTGCGGTCCTTGATTTCCACACCGATGGAAAATACTGTTACCATGAATATCAACAACATCAGTACCCCCGGAACAAGTGTATTGCATAGATAGACCGAATAATTTAACCAAGGATTTTGTATCGGATGTGTATCGATGACAATGGGTTGTAAATATCCCATCGCCTGATCTTCCGTTGCTCCCTTGGCATATAAAACTGAACGGGCGGCAGCTCCTGAGGCAAGTTCGGACATCATCTTCATATCCTTGAACAATAATGAGCCGGCAATCAGGTAGGAGTTGTTGGTATAAAAAGATAATTTAGGTTGGCGTTGACTCTGGGCATCGGCCGACATTCCTTTGGGTATATAAAAAAATCCGTAGATTTTGCCTTCCTGCATAGCTGTACGTGCTTCGTTAACACTGCTATAACGCGCCACGACAGCTGTTTGCCCGAATGCGTCCAGATTGCGGAGAATGTTTCGTGAGCTGGCAGAATTGTCCAGGTCTACAGCGCCAACGGGCATATTGGTCGGTAACCCCGAGTCCATCAGCGTGGTGAAGAAAATATAGCAAAACAGCGGAGCTATCACCATGCAGAAGAGATAGAGCGGGCGAGACACGAGACGGTGGCATTCGCGTTTCATGACTAACCACAGGGCTATATATTTCTTTTCTCTTTCTTTCATTTCTTGATGATGACTGACATTCCGGGACGCAGATTAGTTACTTTTTCAAGCGGAGTCGCTTTTACTTCGAATGTTTTCAAGTCGAACTGGCCGGTGGTCTTGGTTGCTTTCCAGGCAGCGTATGTACCAAGATCTTTCATATAATGCACTTTCAGGCGAATGGTCTGATTGTCCAATGCGGGTACGATAGCATCGAATTCTGATCCCATGGTCAAATTTTTTAGCAGATCCTCACGTACATTGAAAGTCACCCACATATCGTCCATTATGGCGATATTCATAATGGGGGCGCCGGTACCTACCAATTCGCCCACTTTGGGAAATATCTCGGAAACCTCTCCGGCTGCCTGGGCAATCAAATAAGTTTCTTTGAGATACGACTCCACTTCGGCAACAGCTCCCTTGGCACGGTCCACCAAAGCTGCTGCAGCCATTTTATCTTCACGTTCGGCACCGTTCTTTGCCATCGTGTATTGGGCCTTTGCTGCTTTTTCGGTTGCGATGGCTGCATTACGTTGTGCGGTGACTTCGTCCAGTTTCTGTGCCGGCATAACTCCTTGGTCGAATAAATTTTTGACACGTTTATATGATTTTTCAGCTATATCGACACCGGCGATTGCTTTCTGCCACATTTCATAAGCCGCTTGAATTTGTTCCTGACGCGCTCCTTTGATGGCTTTTTCGTTCTGTGCCTGTGCAGCCGCTTCGGCGGCGCGAGCCTGTTCCATTTTGGCTATTACGTCGGGAGCCTCCAGGATGGCGAGTGTATCTCCTGCCTGGACTTTTTGTCCCTCTTTTACACGGAACTCCAGGATACGTCCCGGCACTTTGCTTGAGACGCGGTATTCAGTTACCTCAGCTTGTCCCTGAATGATTTCCGGACCTTTGCGGAGCATGAAGAAACCGACAACTGCAACCAGTACAATAACTCCCAGCAGGGTGAGGAATGCAAGCAGCATATTGCTGTTCTGTGATTTTTGTGATGTCATTTTATTTACGGTTTTTACGATTTACAAATTACTATTGAGATTAGCTTTTCAGGAATGTTTGCACTCGGTCGTTGACCTTATTTGAGCGTTCCCAGTGACTTTTGCAAGTAGATTTCTGTCAATTTTACATCAATCTGTGCATCTATCTTTTCCGATTGGGCCGACAGCCAGGCGGTATGTGCTTCAAGTACATTACTGGGAGCGATCACACCTTCTTCGAATCCGAGAGTTGCATAACGCAGATTTTCATCCGCTTTTTCAAGGTTCTTTTTGGCCATAGCCAGTTTCTTTGCGGCTTCGTTTACTTTGAAAGCCGATTGATTGACTTGCAACTCGATTTTCTCTTTGGCATCTTCCAGTTGGTATTGGGCGATGCGTGCTTCGGCTTTGGCCGCTTTCACTTTGTAAATGCCTTCTCCCCAATGCCAGATAGGCAACTGAACCATAACGCCTACATTCCACATGCCTTTAAACTTGTTTTCAAAACTGTTGAATACAGACGGGTTGGTGACCATGTAATTTCCCATTAATGCTACGGAAGGCAAATGTTCCGAACGGGTCACGTTTATTTTCTGTTGATAGATTTTAGCAGCCAGTTCCAGACTGCGGATCTCGGGGCGGTTGGCATAGGCTGTTTCTATCTCAAAGTTGGTAGTAGCCGGAATCAGCGGAAGATCGTCTACTTGTTCGTCAGCCAGGACAATCGGAGTGCTTAGGTCGATGCCACACAGTTGACACAGCAGCATGCGGGAAAGGCTTAATCCGTCTTCTACCTTTGTCAGTGTCATCTCGGCTTCGTTTACTTTTACCCGAACCGACAGGCCGTCCGCTTTGGTGGCTACTCCTTCGGCAATCATCTTTTCTACATCACTGTCCAGTTTTTGTAATAGCTTCAGGTAACTTTCCGCGAGTTTTTTCTTGTTGACCAAGGAAATAACTTGCCAGTAAGCCTGGTCTGTGCTGAGAATCACTTCCTGCATACCCAAGTTATGTTGCTGACGAGCCAGTTCTTCGGCGTATTTGGTGATTTTATTGTATGCACGTATCTTGCCACCCATATATAACGGTTGGGTGAGGGTGATGGCTCCTGCATATACATTTCGGGTATCGGTGCGGAATGCGTCTACAATTGCAGTTCCGGCTTCGTTGAGCGCCGGGACAATGGCTCCTCCCAATTGTGAAAGCATGGGGGCCAGTTCCGGATGCAGCTGTCCGATGACTTGGGCGGCTTGTTGCAACGGACCGCTCACACTTGTACCCAAGCCGGATAGAGCCGCTTTCTGGTCATTGTTAAGCAATGAGAATTCCTTTTGGTTACGCATGTAAGCTCCTGTGGCGGAGAAGTTAGGCAGGTAGTTGGTAAAGGCTGCTTTCTTTTGGTAGTGTGCAGCATTTATTTTCTCTCCGCTTATCAGCAACTCTTTATTGTTGGCAATGGCCAATGCACGGCAACTATCTAAGGATAGAATCCCCTGTGATTTCAGGGAAAAGGGAGTTGTTAGGAGAAAAAACAGAAACAGTAATTTTTTCATCGCATCTTATACATTATAAAGGTGATACTTCATTTAAAAGAACAATGCTTGCGAGCTGTTTGTTTATCCGGTTTTGTTCTTGTTATCCTTGTTAGGACAAGAAACAATAATTGCATAAACAACGATGCAAATATAAAGGGTTAATCTTAAAAAGCAAAACGATTTAATTTTTTTTGTTATATAGTGCTGTATTTGAATTCCGGGTGATGTATTCTTGCTTTTCAATTAACATTGTTAACGTCATCTTGAGGTCTCTCCTTTTTCGAATGTAAATAACAAACCTTTTGCATTTAAATGACTTGTTGTCTAGATTCAAAACATAAGCTTTAACACTGTGTTAAAGCAAATCTTCTCCCTGCAAGAATTTAGTGCTTTGAATATCTTGTTTTTCATTCGTTTAAGTGTTGTCATGCCTTTTCTCTATCCAATAAGACTTAGCAGGCTGAAAGTCTGTATACTTGCTTATTTATCAACTACGGATTGATCATGTCTTTCCGGATTATTTTTTTGTAATATTGCGTACCCGATTGCATACTTTGGTTGTAGTATAATAAACAACTAATTAAAAAATAGAAAAACAATGAATTGGGGAATACACGACAGAAGAGGCTGGATGGCTGTGGTATTATTATTGTGCGCATATCCTTTTTCGGCTCAGAATACCGGTCAAATCACGTTGGAACTTAGAAATAAGCCACTGCCTGCTGTTTTGAAACTGATTGAGAAAGCGGGGGAGAAGCATATCATTTTTTCCTATAACGAGACTGAGACTTACCATGTCACTGCCTCTATCCATCAAAGAAACGAATCGGAAGCACTTTCCATCGTTCTGAAAAGTACCCCGTTCATTTATAAAGAACGAGAAAACTATTTTGTCATTCAGAAAGGGAGCATTGACAAACGCTTGATAACTATTCGAGGAAGTGTGATTGATGAAAACAATGAACCGTTAGTTTGCGCCAATGTGCTATTGCTGGACAAAGCAGACTCTGCTTTTGTGAATGGAGTGGTTACGAATCAGGATGGTTCGTTCCGGATACCGGGTGAAGAAGGGAGAGATTATCTTTTGAAAACGTCCTACATCGGTTATCAGACTAAAATCCAACCTTGCGGTGCAATGAATAAAGTATGTCTGTTTTCCGATACCCAATTAATGAAAGAAGTGGTTATTAGTGTCGATCATCCTTTAATAGTACATAAAGATAATGGCTTATTGGCTAATGTCGTTGGTACTCCTTTAGCTAAAATGGGTTCTGCTGCAGAAATGATATCCCATCTTCCTTTTGTAACGGGAGGGGTAGGGGAATACATGGTTCTGGGACACGGGGTCCCTGTTATCTACATCAATGGCCGTAAGATACGTGATCAGGGGGAATTGGAACGTTTGCGTGCCGATGATATTTTATCGGCGGAAGTGATTACTACACCAGGAGTGGAATATGGTTCGGATGTATCTTCAGTCATTCGTATCCGCACGATCCGTCGGCGAGGACAAGGGATAAGCAGTGGATTTCGAGGTGTTTTTTCTCAGGGACATGACTATAATGCCAGTGAGAATCTATACTTGAATTACCGTACGGGTGGATTGGATTTATTTGTGAAAGGTGACTTGAAACATGGAAATTATTATCAGGAATCAATCTTAAATCAGGAAACTGACGCTTCTTCCCGATGGGAGGTCAAAGGAGGAGCTACCAGTTTTCATAAAGCTGTTTATTTCTCCGGTGAGGTAGGTTTCAACTATGAGTTGGATGACAAGAATTCTTTGGGTGCTCGATATATGCCGGGTGCAAATGTCGGTTCTGTGAATCGGACTAACCTTGGCAATAATTTTGTGTATAAGGATGGTGAAAAGATAGAAGAAATATCTTCTTTGCAGCATGCACATACTTATCCTACCTGGACTCATTCGGTGAATGGATACTATAATGGGGTGTTCGGCCAATGGAATGTGGATTTCAATGCTGATTATTTATTGGGAAAGAATAATTCCACGAATGAAGTTTTCAACAATGATGATAAAGCCGCTCAATCTGAAAATGAAGTCCGGAACTATCTGTATGCTATGCGTATGGTTGTAAAACGATCTTTCAGAAAAGGGACATTGTCGTTTGGTACCGAGGAAACGTTTACGAACAGGCACGACGTATTTGTTCAAAGTGGCTTTTCTGACAACGCCGATGATCATATCAAACAGTCTATTTATTCTGTGTTTGCCGATTATTCGCTGCATTTGGATAAATTCAATGTTGCTGTGGGGCTGCGTTATGAACATCAAAAAACGGATTATTATGAATATGGGGTTCACCAAGATGAACAAAGTCCGGTGTATAATGATATAGTTCCTGTCGCTTTAGTAGGATATGAAGATAAAGGTTGGCATGCATCCCTTTCTTATCGCTTAATAAGGAATAATCCCGACTATCACATGCTTTCAAGCTCAATTACATATTCAAGTAAATATATGTATCGTAGCGGAGATCCCTTACTGGTTCCACAAAAACACCATGTCTTTATATTGGATGCCGGATCAAGATGGGCATTTGTAAATCTCTTTTTTGATAGAACATTGGATTTATATACGAGGTTCCTCAAACCTTATAATGATGAAACCCATCCGGGAGTGTTGTTGTTTACCATGGCCTCCATACCTACTACAGATACTTATGGGATGAATCTTAATGTTTCTCCTAAAATCGGGTGTTGGCAACCGCAATTGAATGGAGGCATGTATTTTTATGATGCCGATGTTCGTTCTTTAGGGATAACCCGGCATTGGAATGAACCTCAGTTTTATTTTGAACTTGATAATAGTTTTACTTTTCCTGATGGTTGGTTTTTGAATGTGAACGGGAATATCTCGACAGCCGCCAAACAAAGTTATTCTTTGATACACAGGGAGGGTACGGTAAATGCCCGCCTGTCGAAATCATTTCTGGAAGATGCTCTGATGATAACACTTACAGCCGATGATATTTTTCATACCCGTTATCATTATATGGATGGATATGGAGTCAGAAGTCATATACTGACCCGTTCATATAATGATAATCAACGTTTTGGTATTCAGATATCTTATAAATTTAATGCAACTAAGAGTAAGTATAAAGGTACCGGTGCGGGGCAGAGTGAAAAGCAGCGCCTTTAGTCTGCCTGATAAAAGAATTATCGCTAATTTTGTCGGCTTATGGCAAAATTAACGATATTCCGGTTTCGTGGACATATTTCACGGGAAGAACGCTTCAGGCAATTGTTTGTGGAGATATATCCCCGCCTGTTGCGTTATGCCATTCAGCTAATGAGCGATCGGGAAGAAGCGAAGGATATTGTTGGCGAAGTGATGGAAGAGGCTTGGAAATGTTTTGATAGACTGGAGGCGGAAACGCAGAACGCTTATTTCTATACAGCTACACGTAATACGTGCCTGAATCGGTTAAAGCACCTGCGTGTGGAACAGCAGCATTTGGATACTTTACGTGAGGTGACCCGGATGGATGTGAATACCGGATATCGGCAGCATGAGGCACAGTTGCAGCAAGCGGAAACGATTGCTTGCAGTCTGTCGGAACCGACGCGTACCATTTTGAGACTTTGTTATTGGGAGAAACTGACCTATCGGCAAGTTGCAGAACGGTTGGAAATAAGTCCGGATACGGTGAAGAAACATATTTCGAAAGCTTTACGGATTTTACGTAATGAAATGAACGGAAAGGAGGAAACAAATGGAACAGAGAGAGGATAATAAAAACTATATAGCCTCCCGTAGGCTCAAAAATCTTTTCGGAGAGGCTCTTGGTGACCTGTCTTCTGTTGAAGAGACGGAAACCGCTTGGCAGGCGTTTGCCTCTCGCCGACGGCAGGAAAGAGTCCGAACTTTGGTATTCGGCTTTGCAGCAGTTGCTTCCGTGGCATTACTTTTGTTTTGGGGCTTTTCTCAGGAAAACTTTCTATCCCAAGAAGTCGAAGTGTTTGCTTCTGTAAATTCGCCTGATAAATTGGTGATGACAGAGGATAAAGGGATCATTGCAGTCAGAACGCCACCCGCTACCACTATTACTATTCATTTGCCTGACAGTACTGAAGTGCTGTTGAACGCCAATAGCCGCTTGGAATACCCGAAAGCGTTTACCGGTGATCTTCGGCGGGTAATGTTGGAAGGTGCTGCGAGATTTAATGTTCAAAGAGATACTTTACATCCCTTTATTGTAGAAACCGGGAGTTTACAAACGCGTGTATTGGGCACGGTATTTGATGTTGATTCCTATGGATGTGGTACGACTTCTAAAGTTGTGCTGTATGAAGGTTCGGTGCAAGTCAGTGATAAAGCCAATACGAAAGCCTATAAGATAAAGCCGGGTGAACAGGTTTATCTGGATAGAGTAGGTGATATCTGTATTTCTCAGGCTGATATCTGTATGCAAAAGAGTTGGACAGAAGGTCTGTTTATCTTTGATAATGTCACTCTGAGATATGTTATGCAGGAAATCGGGGCTTGGTATAACACAAATATTGTTTTCCGTTCCCATTCTTTGCTGGAGGAACGGATTTATTTTTCTGCCAGTCGTCACCTTCCTGTCGGGGAAATATTAAATGTTTTGAATGATTTGCAAATTGCGAGATTCATAGTGGAAGGGGATAAAATAGTCGTATCACCACTATCCTGAGTTGTTGAAATGGAAAGCATTCAATGAGATAGAATTAAAGTAATAAAGAGGATGTGCCAGAAACCGGTTATTAAGTGACCGGCTTCTGGCACATCCTCTTTAAAGTATATGTTTTTAAAATTTTAGTCCAATGTGAATTTCTGCGACCCAATCATCGTTCCGTCAGCAAAAATATCTACCCGGTAGGCACCGGCATACAAGAACTCTTCTACATCCCAGAATACGTTGATGGTCTGTTCTTCTCCGTTGTATTCGATATATTTTTTGATGGAGTAGGTCAGCGTACGGTTTTCGTAAGGGAATGTGTTTGACGGGCTCTTGGTAAGCGCATCATTATCAGGCTTGGTGATTCGGATATAAAGTGTACGCTCTCCGGTTTCGGCTGTGATATTCTTTACGATGGTGAAGCCGATGGCCAGTTTCACGATATCCTTTACTTTTTTAGCCTTTTTGCCACGTTTGTTACGAGGTTCAATCCAGATATTAGTTGCGTCCAGTTGGGCGGCTAACGTAACTTTTTGATTGAGGTTTTTCTTTTCTTCAGACAAATTGTTGATCTGTCGTGAAGCGGCATTGTATTTTTGCGTTACTTCGGCTATTACTTGCTTTTGCTGGGCAGTCAGTTTGTTTAGTGAGTCAATCTGATTGATGTAACCGATCATTACTTTTCTTAGTGTTGCCAATTCTTTTTTCAGGCGTCTTATCTCTGTGGCATTGCTGCTCTTTACCGTACGGAGCTCTTCAAGAAGGCGTTGCGTTTTGACCTGTTCCTGGGCCAGCAAGTCTGCCAGAGAGTCGTTCGATACGGTCAGTTTTAATTCGTCATATTGCTGTGCGAAGCGAGTGTATTCATTTTCAAGGTCTTCTTTATCCAGTTGGAATTCCTGAACCAGTTCACGGTTAGTCTGTTTTTCAGAGAATAACAGATAGGTAAGACCGATGAGTGCAAGCACCAGAACAGATACGGCAATGATCAGCAGATTCTTTTTATTCATATTCTATAAGGTTGAATGATAAAACGCTGCAAAAGTAATCATTTCAATACAGAGTAACACAGTCTATTCACTTTTCTTTAACTAAAATTATTATGGAAAAATTTCTTTAATTTCGATTATCGTTGTACTTTTGTCGTCACGAAAACGATACGAACTAATTATCAACTTTATTAAAATATAAGTATTATGTCAAAAGTAACCGTAGTAGGCGCAGGTAACGTAGGTGCTACATGTGCAAATGTACTGGCCTTCAATGAAGTGGCAGACGAAGTAGTAATGCTGGACGTTAAAGAAGGCGTTTCAGAAGGTAAAGCAATGGATATGATGCAGACTGCTCAGTTGTTGGGTTTCGACACAACAATCGTTGGTTGCACAAATGATTATGCTCAAACTGCTAACTCTGACGTGGTTGTGATCACTTCTGGTATTCCTCGTAAACCGGGCATGACTCGTGAAGAACTGATCGGTGTAAATGCTGGTATCGTAAAATCAGTAGCAGAAAATCTTTTGAAATACTCTCCGAACGCAATCATCGTAGTTATCTCTAACCCGATGGATACAATGACTTACTTGGCATTGAAATCACTCGGATTGCCGAAAAACCGTGTAATCGGTATGGGCGGTGCTTTGGATAGCTCACGTTTCAAATATTTCTTGTCTCAGGCTTTAGGTTGCAACGCAAACGAAGTAGAAGGTATGGTGATCGGTGGTCACGGTGATACTACTATGATTCCGTTGGCTCGTCTGGCTACTTACAAAGGACAGCCGGTTAGCACATTGCTGAGCGAAGAAAAACTGAACGAAGTAGTTGCTTCTACTATGGTAGGTGGTGCTACTCTGACTAAGTTGCTGGGTACTTCTGCATGGTATGCACCGGGTGCAGCAGGAGCTTATGTAGTAGAATCTATCATCCACAACCAGAAAAAGATGGTTCCTTGCTCAGTAATGCTTGAAGGCGAATATGGCGAATCTGATCTTTGCATCGGTGTTCCTGTAATTCTGGGTAAAAACGGTATCGAAAAAATCGTTGAACTGGAACTGAATGCTGATGAAAAAGCTAAATTTGCTGCCAGTGCCGCTGCTGTTCACAAAACAAATGCTGCTTTGAAAGAAGTTGGCGCTCTCTAATCTGAATGCCGGATTTTTAATCTGAAAATAGAATATGCAGGCCTCACAACTCTTTTTACAAGGGCTGTGGGGTCTTGCTTTTTTTAATATGCTTAAATAATACAAAATGAAAAAACTCTTCATGAGTGCTGTGGCCCTTCTGTTTGCCGGAGCACTTTGGGCACAAGAGAATCCGTTGTGGATGCGTCATTGTGCTATCTCTCCCGATGGAACTACCATTGCATTCACCTACAAAGGTGACATTTTTACAGTCCCCGTATCCGGTGGCAAGGCTACGCAAATCACTACCAATCCAGCTTTTGATACGACACCGATTTGGAGTCCTGATAGTAAGCAGATTGCTTTTGCTTCCGACCGCATGGGAAGTATGGACGTATTTATTGTGTCGAAAGACGGTGGAGAGCCTCGCCGTTTGACAACTTTTTCGGGGGGCGAAACTCCGGTTGCTTTTACTGATGCCGGACATATTTTATTTACTGCCGATATCATGCCTTCTACCGAAGATGCCGGATTCCCTTCAAACGGACAATTTCAGCAGATATATCAGATTCCGGTTTCGGGCGGACGTCCTGTAATGTTCTCGTCCATGCCGATGGAATGTATTTCTATAAATAAAGAAGGAACAATTCTTTATCAGGACAAGAAAGGATACGAAGATTACTGGCGCAAGCATCAGAAGTCACCGATTGCCCGTGATATCTGGATGCTCCGGCCGGGACAGACTCCGCGCTACGAAAAACAGACTACTTTCATTGGTGAAGACCGTGAACCGGTGTGGGCACCGGATGGAAAATCATTCTACTATCTGAGTGAAGAGAATGGAACGTTTAATGTTTACCAGCGTACTCCCGGTTCGGATACATCCAAGCAAGTGACTCACCACAAGCAACATCCGGTGCGCTTTCTCAGTATGGCTTCCAACGGTAACCTTTGTTATGGTTTCGATGGTGAGATCTATACGTTGGCTCCCGGCGATAAACCGCAGAAAGTTTCTGTAAAGATTCTATCCGATAGAAATGATAAAGACCTGATTCGCCAGATTAAGACCAGTGGGGCTACCGAGATGGCTGTTTCTCCGGATGGTAAGGAAGTTGCTTTTATTCTGAGAGGAGATGTGTATGTCACTTCGGTGGAATATAAGACTACTAAACAGGTTACGAACACACCTTGCCAGGAACGGGGTATTGATTTTGCACCCGATGGGCGCACTCTGGTGTATGCTTCGGAACGTGGCGGACTCTGGCAACTCTATACTTCGACTATCGTACGGAAAGACGAAAAACAGTTCACTTATGCTACGGAATTGAAAGAAGAACGCCTGACTAATTCGGATATCGCTTCATTCAATCCGAAGTATAGTCCGGACGGAAAAGAAATCGCATTTCTTGAAAATCGTACGGCAATCCGCGTCATCAATCTTAAGACTAAGAAGGTACGTACTGTGATGGATGCACAATATCAGTATTCTTATAGTGATGGTGATCAGTGGTTTGAGTGGAGTCCCGATAGTAAATGGATTCTTTCTGAATTTATAGGTATCGGTGGTTGGAATAATAAAGACATTGTGCTTCTGAATGCCGATGGTAAAGGAGAAATGCACAATCTGACCGAGAGTGGATATTCGGATGGAAATGCAAAATGGGTGTTGGGTGGTAAAGCAATGGTGTGGTTCAGTGACCGTGCAGGCTATCGCAGTCATGGTAGTTGGGGCGCTCAGTACGATGCTTACATTATGTTCTTCGATGTAGATGCTTACGACCGTTTCCGCATGAATAAGGAAGATCTTGCTTTGCTTGAAGAGGCAGAGAAAGCTGAAAAGGCCGAGAAAGAAAAAGCAGAAAAGAAAAAGAAAGAGAATAAAAAAGACGATAAGAAAAAAGACGGCAAAGAGAAAAACAAGAAAGATGGGGATGAAGAAAAGAAAGAAGAGGTGAAACCTTTGAAGTTCGATCTCGACAATCGGTTTGACCGTATTGTACGCCTGACCGTCAATTCTTCTTTCATGGGTGATGCTGTATTGACACCGAAAGGTGATAAACTCTATTATCTGGCAGCTTTTGAAAGCGGTTATGATTTGTGGGAACATGATCTGAAAGAGAATTCTACCAAGATTCTGTTGAAAGGTGTTGGAGGCGGTTCGTTATTGCCCGATAAAAAAGGTGAGAACATCTTTATGTGTACCGGTGGGGGTATGAAGAAAATTGAGATAGCCGGTAGTAAAACAACACCGATTACATTTGAATCTTTCTTTGATTATCAGCCGGGTGGCGAACGTGCTTATATTTTCGATCATGTGTGGCAGCAGGTCGATGATAAGTTTTATGTGAAAGATCTGCAAGGGGTAGATTGGCCTTTGTATAAGAAGAGCTATGAAAAGTTCTTGCCATATATCAATAATAACTACGATTTTGCCGAACTGCTGAGTGAGATGCTTGGTGAGTTGAACGCTTCACATACCGGAGCCCGTTATTCCGGTGCAGGAGGTGCATTAGCAACAGCAGCACTGGGTGTATTCTATGACGATACATATAACGGTGATGGGTTAAAAATAAAAGAAATTATCGAGCAAGGTCCCTTTACATTGAAAAAGACGGATGTGAAGCCGGGTTGCATTATCGAGAAAGTGGACGGTACTCTTATTAAGAAAGGTGAAGACTATTTCCCGTTATTTGAGGGGAAAGTAGGACGCAAGGTGCTGCTCTCTGTCTATGATCCTGCTACAAAGAAGCGTTTTGAAGAGACTGTGAAAGCAATCAGTTATGGCGCGCAGCGTGAATTATTGTATAAACGTTGGGTAGAACGTAATCGCAAGAAAGTAGAAGAATTGTCGGGTGGCCGTTTGGGATATGTGCATATTAAAGGTATGGACAGCCAAAGTTTCCGTAAGATGTATTCTGAATTATTGGGACGCTACCGTAATAAAGAAGCTGTAGTCGTAGATGTCCGTCATAATGGAGGTGGTTGGTTGCACGATGATGTGGTGACGCTTCTGAGTGGAAAAGAATATCAGCGTTTTGTTCCCCGCGGACAGTATATTGGTAGCGATCCGTTCAATAAATGGCTGAAGCCCTCGTGTATGCTGGTTTGTGAAGATAACTATAGTAATGCACATGGTACTCCATATGTTTACAAAACATTAGGTATCGGCAAACTTGTAGGTACTCCGGTGGCCGGAACTATGACAGCTGTGTGGTGGGAACGTCAGATCGATCCGAGTCTTGTATTTGGCATTCCGCAGGTAGGTTGTATGGATATGCAGGGTAATTATCTGGAAAACCATACACTTGAACCGGATGTGTTGATCTATAACGAGCCTGCCGC
>ULVM01047205.1_pt1 | contig 17675 bp, 10 predicted proteins | sample 1959451 | NCBI WGS metagenome assembly ULVM01 (sample SAMEA4835786, study PRJEB28245) | human gut metagenome | biome: gut microbiome; material: fecal sample | place: Denmark | collected 2008
ATTCTTGAAAGAGGAGTTCGATTCTCCTATGGGCTACGAATGCGACAGATTTTTTCTGCCGCATTTTTTTGTTTAGATATGTGGTGTCTTTTTTTTGATGGGAATTACCTCGGTACAGTAAAAATCAGCGAGAATTGTCCTTTTATACTTCTGACCTTCCAATCAAAGATTATATAATTTTTTCAACCCCCTCGCCCTATGGGCACTCCCCCTATCTCATCTGTGATGAGCAGAGGGAGAGAGGAGTCCTGACTTCTGCCACCTTTACTGCCGGTATTTTCCAACCCTTCCGTCACTACGTGACACCTCCCCTATATTTTGCATAGCAAAACACCCCGTAAAGCTACGGGGCACGGCGCAGCCATATGTAAAGAGTATGGGGACGGAACATATGGCTCGGTCTCGTGGACCAAAGGGGAGGCGGACTTATGTCATACTCTGATGTCTTTCTTTTTCAAATTTATAATGATTAATGGGAATATACAATAGGGGAGGTGGCACGTAGAGAAGGAGGGGGCGAAAACGATATCTCATCAGTCTGTTTATATTAATTCTCCTGTTGTGTCGCATAACGGTATAGGGGGGCGATGGGCGAGAGAGTTAATTTTTAAAATCACCCCAGTGGATTTATTGTTTTCATTTCCTTTCCTGTTATTGATTGATGTCATTTTTCAGGTTCATAGTGTATATGATTTATATCTTTTTGTGAATAAGGTGCTTTCTGTCAGATGGTTTTTTGTTTTTATCCTTATGTTTGAATTTGCTGTTTGGATTCACAATGTCTGGTCGGGGTTATGATTTGAGAGAAACGTCGGTGTGATTATTTCCACCCGGATTATTTCGTTATTCCAACTTTTTTGTGTATTTTTGTTTGTTGGTGGAAATCCGGCTGTTTGAGCCGGATTTTAAGTGTTTCCTGTTGATTTTCTGTTAATAAGAATAGCGCAGGGATAGCTCATAAAAACAAAAAAGATTCGGATAATATGTCAGAAGAAACAGAAAACAAAAGTTATTCAGCCGATAGTATTCAGGTGCTCGAAGGTTTAGAGGCCGTTCGTAAACGCCCTGCCATGTATATCGGCGATATCGGTGTAAAAGGGTTGCATCATTTGGTGTATGAGGTTGTCGATAACTCTATCGATGAGGCTCTTGCCGGATATGCCACTCATATCGAGGTATATATCAACGAAGATAATTCTATCAGGGTTGTCGATAACGGTCGCGGTATTCCTGTCGATATGCACGAGAAAGAGCATAAATCGGCTCTTGAAGTGGTTTTGACGGTATTGCATGCCGGTGGTAAATTCGATAAAGGGTCTTATAAAGTTTCCGGTGGTTTGCACGGTGTGGGTGTATCGTGTGTAAATGCTCTTTCGACTTATTTACGTGCCGAGATTCGCAGGAACGGAAAGATTTATATGCAAGAGTATTCTTGTGGGAAACCTTTGCACGATGTGGAAATTATAGGAGAGACCGAAGAGACGGGTACGACGATTATCTTCCGTCCAGACGATTCGATTTTTTCTGTTACGGTTTACGACTATAATATTTTGGCGAATCGTTTGCGCGATTTGGCTTATCTGAATGCGGGGATTACCCTTTCGCTGACGGATAAACGGACGACTAACGATGCCGGCGAGTATCGTAAAGAGGTGTTCTATTCAAAAGAAGGATTAAAGGAGTTCGTTCGTTATATCGACTCGAATAAGGAGCATCTTATCGACGATGTGATTCATATCGCTACCGAGCGTCAGGGAGTGCCTGTGGAGGTCGCTATGACGTACAACACGACGTATAACGAGAATGTCTATTCGTATGTGAACAATATCAATACCATCGAGGGGGGAACTCACTTGACGGGTTTCCGTCGGGGATTGACCCGTACTTTGAAGAAGTATGCCGAGGATTCCAAGATGCTTGAAAAAGTGAAAGTGGAAATCAGCAGCGATGACTTCCGAGAGGGGCTTACCGCCGTTATTTCGGTGAAAGTGATGGAGCCACAATTCGAGGGTCAGACCAAAACCAAACTGGGCAACAGCGAGGTTATCGGGGCTGTGGACACGGCTGTGAGCGAGGCTTTGGCAAATTATTTGGAAGAACATCCGGCTCAGGCGAAAACAATTGTCGAGAAGGTGATTATCGCCGCCACAGCGCGTCATGCAGCTCGCAAGGCTCGTGAGATGGTTCAACGCAAGTCTCCTCTTTCGGGTGGAGGATTGCCCGGTAAATTGGCGGATTGCTCTTCGCGTAACCCTGAGGATTGTGAGATATTCCTTGTCGAAGGGGATTCGGCAGGAGGTTCTGCCAAACAAGGTCGTGACCGTATGTTCCAAGCTATTCTACCGTTGCGCGGTAAGATATTGAATGTGGAAAAAGCGATGGATCACAAGGTTTTCGAAAGTCAGGAAATCAGTAACATGTTCAAGGCTTTGGGTGTGACTATCGGGACGGAAGAAGATTCGAAAGAGGCGAATATCGAGAAGTTGCGCTATCATAAAATCATTATTATGACCGATGCCGATGTGGACGGGGCGCACATTGCCACATTGTTGTTGACATTCTTTTTCCGTCGTATGCGTCCGTTGTTGGAACAGGGATATGTTTATTTGGCGACACCCCCTTTGTACAAATGTAAGAGTAAGCGGGGTAAAGCCGAGGAATATTGCTGGACTGACCAACAAAAGGATCAGTTCTGTTTGAAATATTGCGAGGGAAACGAACAGTTGATGGAGACTCAACGATACAAAGGTTTGGGCGAGATGAACCCGCACCAGTTGTGGGAGACGACGATGGATCCCGAGAACCGGATTCTCAAACAGGTGACCATCGACAATGCTGCCGAGGCCGATCGCGTATTCTCGATGTTGATGGGCGAAGATGTAGGTCCGCGTCGCGAGTTTATAGAATCTAATGCGACTTATGCCAATATCGACGCTTAATTCGATGCGATATAGGTCAGCCCGATACGAAATCGGGCTGACTCTGTTTTAAATAGAAGGATTTGAAAATGGTATCGATAGGGGAATGTTTTTCCCTGTCGGTTTATCGATGGATAGGGATTCGTTATGGAACGGAAAGCGTTGAATAGCTTAGGGTATATGGAGCTGGCGGCATTTTTTGTCTTCGGCACATTTTTGTTGGGACTGTATTACGACATTGTGTGGTTGCAATGGGTTACAGCTATTTTGTTTATTTTGCCTATGGCGGGAGTATTGCGCTATCCTTACCGTTGTAAAGAGAGGCAGGAGTCATTTGTCAAAGCTCGTTTTGCTTGGTCGTTGATAACTATGTTTCTTTATTTGGGTATGGGATTCGGATTGCTTATGATTCTCTGAATTCGTGATTGCGATTGATTGTATCTTTTTTTGTTCTCGTGAATATTTTCGAAACCGCTTTCTGTTGCGGCATGGGAAATTCGATTTTTTTCTTGAATCTTAGAAGCTGTTTTATAAATTTATTGAGAAATAATATTATCATTTCAAGCAGGTATGTTCCGGCCATATTGAGCTCTGTTTCGCATCTTGAAACCCTTGATTTTTGTCAATAGCCCGCTATTGACTGCATATCTCGGACTCCAATCTGCTTCAACATAGGGCTCAATCTGTCTCGGAATAAATTTAAAACAGCTTCTTAATTTTGTTCTTCTTTTTTCCACAGGAAATCGAGCCAGCCTTTTTTCTTTTCATAAGTTCCTCGTGTGCCGTGTAGTTCTACGAACGTAAGTTCGGGAGAAGCAGGAGCATAGCTGTCGGGGAAGAGCAATATAAAGTTTTTATCTGTGTAATAGGCATTGATTTGATGCGGGACGTGTTCGAGCGAAGGTCGGAAAGAAACAGAGCCGTGTCGAGCCATAATGATTACCATGAGGTCGTCGGGTTGCAATTCTGTTGATAGACGCTTTAATTCATTGCCTCCGTCGGTTTCCTGCATTTCGTATAATACGCTGGTATGATAGCGTTGCAGATAAGCTTGTATTAGAGACAGGGTTTTGGCGTGGCCGTGATAGAAAATCCGCCGGCCTGTATTCTCTCCCATTCGGGCGATGCGTTCTGTCCACCGGTAAAATCCAGCTTCATATTCTGCATTTTCCGGGATAGCGACATGAATGTTGTGCACCCTGTTTATCGGCGTGACGGCATGGAGAATCATGATTTGGCGATCCATTTTGTTCAGTAGATTGAGCAGTACGGGGCCGAAGAACGATTCGTCTTGCGTGGCTCGTATGTGTAGTCCGACGATAATCTCGGAGGCATCGTTTTCTTTCGAAGCATGAAGTATTCCGTTTGATAAGTTAGTCGCCAACCGGTTTTGAGTTTGTAGCGTTACGTCTGCTTTTGCCGCGACTTCTTGTGCTTGCAGTAAAAGTTTTTTCCCTTGTTCGCGGTCTGTTTCGCTGCAATTATCATACATTACGTGTAACCCGACCAGCCCGTGTATCTTTTTAGGGTTGCTGACGAGTAAGGCCAAGTAGATAAGGTTTTTAACGTTTTTCTGATTACTGAATGAAATGAGTATTTTTTCGTTGTCCGTACCCGATTGCGTATCGTCGGGCGGCAATTCGCTCAAAGCCATTTTTCGGGCAGCAATGTCGGTCGTTATCGAACTGATGATGCATGTAATGAGAATAAGCACGATCGTACCGTTGAGGACGTCGTCGTTGAGCAGACGGCTACCGTCCGGTAAAACGATGTTGTATCCTACAAGAACGGCTGCGAGAGTTGCCGCTGCCTGAGCATTGCTTAGTCCGAACATCAGTTGCCGTTCGATTTTCTTCATGCCGTAGATTTTCTGGGTGGTCCATGCTGCAATCCATTTGGTACTAAGGGCCATGAGGGTCATCATGGCGGCTACTTTCATAGATTCTATATGGCCGAAAAATACTCGTACATCGATTAGCATACCTACGCCGATGAGAAAATAGGGAATGAATAGGGCATTACCGACAAATTCGAGGTAATTCCTTAAAGGAGAAACCGGGGGAATGAGGCGGTTCAATACCAGTCCCGCAAAGAACGCTCCAAGTATGCCTTCCATTCCGACCAGTTCCATTAAACCGGCAGCGAGGAAAACCATTGCCAGAATGAAGATGAATTGCACGATACCGTCTTCGTATTTCCGTAAAAACCAACGTCCGATGCGGGGGAAGAAGTAGATGATGAAAAGCCCCATCAGAGAGACTTTAAGAATTAATTCCAACCAAGACCAACTGCCTACACTGTCGGTTCTGTACATGCTTCCGACGATGGCGAGAACCAGTAGGGTGAGACTGTCGGTAATGGCAGTGGCTCCTACGGCTATACTGACGCATCTGTGCCGGGAGACTCCGTATCGGGTAACGATGGGATAGGAAATGAGGGTGTGCGAGGCGTACATACTCGCCAGCAAGATGGAAGAGACAATACCATATTTCAAGATGAGTATGTTGCTGAAAAAGCCCAAGACGATAGGAATGATAAAGGCGAGTATCCCAAATACGATGGCTTTGCCCCGTATAGCCGGAAAGTCTTCCATATTCATTTCCAAGCCGGCTAAGAACATGATGTAGTAGAGTCCCACCTGTCCGAACAATTCGAAACTGCTGTCGCGGGCCAAGATATCGAATCCATGCTCACCAATGAGAATACCGGCCAGAATCATACCGATGAGATGAGGTATTTTCAGTTTATTCAACAATACGGGGGCGAATAAAATGATACAGAGCACGAGAAAGAATATCCACGTGGGATTGGTTATCGGTAGATGTTCCCTGAGATCGAGTAGGGCAGTCATGGATTTCACTTTATTTGTTTTGCAAAGATAGTACAGGCCGAAAGTAGAAGCAAATCCGGTTGATTGTACCGAGGCGTATCTATTTTCGTTTTATACAAAAATAGTGAATTTATTGTTTTCAGAATTTAAATTTACCGAAGTAACGATAAAAATTTTTTTCAGGAGATAATCCGTCTCCGTTCCATGAGAACAAATTTACCATACACAATGGCGTATGGTAAATCGATGTTTAGAGCTAGTTTGGTCGATGAAAGAGTGGCGACCGGTTGCTAAAAGATGTATTGAATGCCTACCAGATAGCCGATGAACAGTTGTTGCAGCCGATTGTCGGTGTGCTTTTTCCACAAGTTGTTCTGCGGAAATAGCGTTTGGTTGTCCATCTCGGTGGTTGTCGAATAATTGAGACTCGCTCCGCCGAATATGTTATAGTGCTTTTTTATTTTGAACGAAGGTAGCAAGGAATAACTTGCGTTTAAAAAGGGTTTATCGGAGGTTGCCGTGGAAGTTACTTTAAATTCATTGTTTATCTGAAACCAAGAGTAACAAGGTATGTGTACACCGTATCCAGCTTCCGCAACGGTCTTGTTGTCGCCGGATAATTTGTGGTTATATCCGAAACCGATAATACCGTATGTGTATTTCCCTCCTGAACGGAACGAGACGATACCGTTACCTAATATGTCATAAGTGAGGGCTATGCCCATCTCTCCGCGCTTGACTATATTGACGAGCCCAATGGGGCAATCGCTTTCTTCGGCGATATTAAGAAGTCCGGCGAATTGTACTCCTCGGACTTTCCCGGCGATATTAAGGAGCCCTGCGAATTGCAGGCCGGTTATATCTTTCGAGGTATTGAGTAATCCGGCTAATTGTACACCTTTGAAATTTCCATTTATGGCGTTGTTCAATCCGGCAAAAGCGATGCCTCTCGATTCTCCCGCCGAGTAATTGGTGATTCCGGCGAGTTGTACACCTTTGTAAGTTCCTTTGGTAATATTGGTGATTCCGGCGAAGGCGACACCTTGTCCCTGTTTGCCTATATAATTGGATATGCCGGCAAACTGTAATCCCCGGGCTTCATTGGCTATGACATTACTGATCGAGGCAAATGTAAAATTCCTTTCGTTAGCAGACCAATATACTGAAAGAGGCTTCGTTGGTGTATTGCGATGCATTTATTCCATTGGAGCTTAGTGGTGGTATGAAACTGAAATGGAAAGGGACGTATTTCCCTTGATTCATTTGGGCGGACAGGTGGAAAACGGTTAAGAGAATGATAAAAACAGATTGGATTTTTTCATTTTCGTAATCTTTGGAATTCTTGTATCGACTTGTGTAACGGTAATTCCCGAAGCGGGCACAAAGTTATAAAAAATTTTAATGGTGTAAACGAGTTGTCATGGGTTCGTTTTAATCTGTTATATTATTAAAATTTTTATAAATCGCTTCAAATACGTCGTTGAAAAAATTTGAAACAGCTTTATGAATAAAATTTGTTTCTGTGTTTATTTCCGTTATCTTTGTTATACTAAAATGCGGGCAGGGTACGCTTGGTATTCGTCGGGAGAAGCTCGATGTTTTTACCGTTTACTCCGTTTTCCGTATCATTAAGAACAATGTTAAAACCCCTATATCATGAAACAAGGAAAAAGAAAAGGTTCAAAGAGAATCAAGAAAGAAGATATGTTGGCCTCGGTGGTCGAATTCTTCAACCAAGACAGGAAGCGGGCGTTTAATTACAAACAGGTCGCACATGGGGTTGGAGCTACTACTACACCTCAAAAACAGATGGTATTCCAGTTGCTCGAAAGCATGGCGGAGCAGAATTTTCTGATAGAAGTTTCTCCGGGCAAATACAAGGCGAACAGTCGGGGAACGGAGGTTATAGGTCGGTTCGAACGGCGTGTCAATGGGAAAAATCATGTGATTACCGATGACAATGAGTCGATATTCATCGCCGAGCGTAATGCCATGCATGCGATGGACGGCGACCGGGTGAGGGTATTGGTCTATGCCAAGCGTAGAGGGCACGATGCCGAAGGCGAGGTGGTCGAGATTGTTGAAAAGACTCCCCAAATATTTGTCGGAACGTTGGAGGTGCAGAAACATTTTGCATTCCTGCTGACCGATAACAAGGTGTTGGCAAATGATATATTTATTCCGAAAACGGCACTTAAAGGTGGAAAAACCGGAGATAAGGCTGTCGTGCGTATCACCGAATGGCCCGATCGGGCCCGCAATCCGTATGGAGAGGTCGTGGATATATTGGGACCTGCCGGAGAAAACAATACTGAAATACATGCCATATTGGCGGAATTCGGATTGCCGTATCGTTACCCCGAAGCAGTGGAAAAAGCGGCTAATAAGATTCCTGACGCGATAACCGACGAGGAGATTGCCGCACGGGAAGATTTCAGGCAGGTAACGACATTTACCATAGACCCGAAGGATGCCAAAGATTTCGACGATGCCCTTTCTATTCGCCGATTATCGAACGGAAATTGGGAGGTTGGCGTGCATATAGCCGACGTGAGTTATTATGTAAAACCCGGCAGTATCATCGACAAGGAGGCCGAAAGCCGGGGAACCTCGGTTTATCTGGTGGATCGTGTCGTGCCGATGTTGCCCGAACGATTGTGCAACGAAATCTGTTCGTTGCGTCCCGACGAGGATAAACTTACGTTCTCTTGTGTTTTCGAGCTGAATGGTAATGCCGAGGTTCAGAAGTCGCATATAGCTCGTACGGTGATTCGGTCTAATCGCCGGTTTGCTTATGAGGAGGCGCAAGAGGTGATAGAGACCGGAGAAGGGGATTATAAAGAGGAAATATTGGCTTTGAACGATTTGGCGCAGAAGCTGCGGAAGCGTCGTTTTGACAATGGTTCTATCAATTTCGACCGTCATGAGGTTAAGTTCGACATAGATGAAAGTGGCAAGCCGATAGGGGTTTATTTCAAGGTATCTAAGGAAGCGAACAAGCTGATCGAAGAGTTTATGCTTCTGGCGAATCGCACGGTAGCAGAATTTATCGGTAAACCCAAAGACGGGAAAAAGCCCAAAGCGTTTGTCTATCGGGTACACGACTTACCCGATCCCGACAAGATGGCTTCGTTCGCCGCTTTTATCACCCGCTTCGGTTATAAAATCAAGACCGAGGGCAGCAAAGCAGACCTTTCGAAGGGTATTAATAGTTTGTTAGCCAACGTACAAGGAAAGCCGGAAGAAAATTTGGTGGAGACGATAGCTATACGAGCTATGGCGAAGGCGGTCTATACGACTGTAAATATCGGTCACTACGGGTTGTCTTTCGACTATTATACCCACTTTACTTCTCCCATACGTCGTTATCCCGACTTAATGGTGCATCGATTATTGGAGCGTTATATGGCGGGCGGACGTAGCGTGAATATTCAGTCGCTCGAAGACGAATGTAAACATGCTTCGGATATGGAGCAACTTGCTGCCAACGCAGAGCGGGCTTCTATCAAGTATAAACAGGTAGAGTTTATGGGCGAACGTTTGGGCGAGGAGTACGACGGCGTTATTTCGGGTATTACCGAATGGGGTTTGTATGTCGAAATCAACGAGAATAAATGCGAGGGACTTGTGCCGATACGTGACCTCGAAGACGACTATTACGAGTTCGACGAGAAGAATTATTGTCTGATGGGGCGTCGCAAGCACCGGATATACCGCTTGGGCGATCCTATCCGTATCAAGGTAGCTCGCGCGAACTTGGAGCGGAAACAGCTCGATTTCGCTTTGGTAGAGTAGTTTGTCCGATAGAAGAGATCGCATAGATATGCCCCGGAAAAGCGTTTGCTTTTCCGGGGCATATCTATTTCTTAAAAAGGTTGTAAAAAGGGAGTTATTCTTTTTTTTACTCTTTTTTAGCGTTATCTTTGCATAATGCGAAAATGGGCTGTGCCTCGGTATAACCAAGTGCGCTTGTTTCTACTCCCGGCTTGCTTTATTTTTGCATTATACGAAAAATCAGCGGTGAGAGATAGATATTTATGGAAGAGAATACGAATATAAATTCTGAGTTCGAGTACGGCTCCGATGCCATTAAGACGCTCGATTGGAAGGAGCATATCCGTCGCCGCCCCGGTATGTATATCGGGAAGTTGGGGGACGGTTCTCATGCCGATGACGGCATTTATGTATTGTTGAAGGAGGTTCTCGACAATGCTCTCGACGAGCACATGATGGGCTTCGGCAAACAGATTGTCGTGGAGATTTCGAGCGAGGTCGTTTCGGTGAGGGATTATGGTCGGGGTATACCTCTCGACAAAGTGAAAGATGTCTCTTCCAAGATGAATACGGGCGGAAAGTACGATTCGAAGGCATTTAAAAAGTCTGTCGGTCTGAATGGTGTCGGTATCAAGGCGGTCAATGCTTTGTCGTCGAGCTTTTTCATACAGTCTTATCGCGACGGAATGAGTAACTCGGTGAGTTATGCTTGCGGAGAAGTGCTCTCGGAGAGCGGTTTGATGCCTACCGACGAGCCGAACGGTACATTGGTTCAGTTTTCTCCCGATGGAACGATTTTTAAAAATTATGCTTACCGGGAGGAATTGATAGAGCCGTTGCTTAAAAACTATGTGTTCTTAAATACGGGACTGACCATTTTGTTGAACGGACGTAAATTCCATTCCCGTAATGGATTGGTCGATCTGTTGAACGAATACATGACGACCGAACCTTTATATCCTATCATTCATTTGTCGGGAGCGGATATAGAGGTGGTTATCACGCATAGCAACCAATATGGCGAGGAATATTATTCGTTTGTGAACGGGCAACATACGACGCAGGGAGGAACGCACTTGACTGCTTTCAGAGAGGCGGCTACCCGTACGATTAAGGAGTTTTATGCCAAGAATTTCGAATATACCGATATTCGTAACGGTATGGTAGCGGCAATCAGTATCAAGGTGGAAGAACCTGTATTCGAGTCGCAAACCAAGACCAAGCTCGGTTCGAAAGACGTGGGACCCGAGGGACCGACCATCGCAAAGTTTATCGGCGATTTCTTGAAAAAGGAATTGGATAATTATCTGCATAAAAACGGCGAAGTGGCCGATGTGATGCTGAAAAAGATATTGGCATCGGAAAAGGAACGCAAAGCGATAGCGGGGGTTACGAAGTTGGCACGGGAACGTGCGAAGAAAGCGAATTTGAATAACCGCAAGTTGCGTGATTGCCGCATACACTACAACGATACCAAAGGCGATCGGCAGGACGAGAGCTGTATTTTCATTACCGAGGGGGACTCGGCGAGCGGTTCGATTACCAAGATTCGTAATGTGGAGACGCAAGCGGTCTTCTCTTTGCGGGGTAAGCCGTTGAATACTTACGGACTGACCCAAAAGGTCGTTTATGAGAACGAGGAGTTCAACTTGCTGCAAGCTGCCCTTAATATAGAGGACGGTATCGAGGGGCTCCGGTATAATAAGGTGATTATCGCAACCGATGCCGATGTGGACGGTATGCATATCCGCTTGCTGATGATTACTTTTCTTTTGCAATTTTTCCCCGACCTTATCAAGAAAGGGCATGTTTATATTTTACAGACTCCGCTGTTTCGCGTGAGGAATAAAAAAGAAACACATTATTGCTATACAGACGAGGAACGGCTCGCCGCTATCAAGAAGTGCGGAGCAAACCCCGAAGTGACACGATTCAAAGGATTGGGTGAGATTTCGCCCGACGAGTTCCGTCAGTTTATCGGACCGGATATGCGTCTCGACCGAGTATCGCTGCGTAAGGAGGATTTGGTGAAAGATTTGCTCGAATTTTATATGGGCAAGAACACCATGGAAAGACAAAACTTTATTATACAAAATCTGGTTATAGAAGATGACACCAATCTCGTCTAAAAGGATAGCTGTGTTCCCGGGAACATTCGACCCTTTTACTCTCGGTCATATGTCGATTGTGAGCAGGGGGCTCGAATTGCTCGATGAAGTGGTCATAGCCATAGGTATCAATGATTCGAAACGCACTTATTTCACCGTGGAACAGCGGTTGGAAATGTTGAGGGATTTGTTTCGGGATAATCCTCGGATTCGAGTCGTTTCGTACGACAGCCTCACCATCGACCTTGCGAAGCAATGGAATGCCCGGTTTATTCTGCGGGGTATCCGGTCGGTGAATGACTTCGAGTATGAGAAGACTATCGCCGACGTGAACCGGAAATTATCGGGGGTAGAGACGATAATTTTGTTTACCGAGCCGGAATTGACTCATATCAGTTCTACCATTGTGCGGGAGCTTTTAAGGTTCGGTCACAGTGTCGATGAATTTGTTCCCAAAGGGTTGAAATTAGTATAATTTTAAGTTGAAGATGAAAAGACTATTTTTTATCATATACCTGCCCGTGATAGCGGTGGGAGTCATGTGGTCGCAAGGCCAAAGCGAAGGAATGCGAAAACTCAGTCTGGCCGATTTCGCCATAACGAATTTGTATGTCGATGAGGTAGACGAGAATAAGTTGGTGGAGGATGCCATTCGGGGTATGCTCGATAAACTCGATCCGCATTCGACCTACACGACAGCCGAGGAGACCCGGGAGATGAACGAGCCTTTACAGGGTAATTTCAGCGGAGTGGGTATCCAGTTCAATATGAATAAAGATACGTTGTATGTGATACAGACTATCGTTGGCGGACCTTCGGAAAAGGTGGGAATATTGGCGGGTGACCGTATCATCGCTGTAAACGATACAACCATAGCCGGAGTGAAGATGAAAAATACCGACATCATGAAACGGCTACGCGGGGAATCGGGGACGGTGGTGCGAGTGACCGTATTGCGCAAAGGGGTGAAGGAGCCTATCGAATTCAGAATCGTACGCGATAAAATACCTATTTACAGTATCGATGCATCTTATATGGCCGATAAAGAAACGGGTTATATACGGGTGAGCCGTTTTGCCGTGACGACAGACAAGGAATTTTCTGATGCCATTAAGGAGTTGAAAAAGAAAGGTATGAAGAATCTTATTGTCGACTTGCAAGGCAACGGCGGTGGATTCTTGACCAGTGCTATCGCTATGGCCGACGAGTTTTTGGCCGACGGGCAGTCGATCGTTTATACCGAAGGTCGTCGTTCTCCACGGGACGATGCTTTCGCTTCGAAACGAGGGCAGTTCCAAAAGGGGAAATTAGTTTTGCTGGTCGATGAGAGCTCGGCTTCGGCAAGTGAAATCCTTTCGGGAGCGATTCAAGATTGGGACCGGGGTATAATCGTAGGGCGTCGTACCTTCGGAAAAGGTTTAGTTCAACGTCCCATACCATTCCCCGACGGATCGATGATAAGGTTGACTGTCGCCCGATATTATACGCCTTCTGGCAGGAGTATACAGAAGCCTTATGACAAAGGCCACGAGGCATACGAGCGGGAATTGCTAGACCGGTTCAATCATGGAGAGCTTATTTATACCGATAGCATTCACTTCCCGGATTCGTTGCAATTCCAAACTTTGAAGAGTAAACGTACGGTATATGGTGGCGGGGGTATTATGCCCGATATTTTTATACCGTTAGACACGACGATTTATACCGATTTCCATCGGGATTTGTTGGCGAAAGGGGTATTGAATCAATATCCGGTCAATTATCTCGACAGTCATCGGAAAGAGTTGATGAATAAGTATAAAAAGGTGGACCAGTTTGTCGAAGAATTTGCGGTTACGGACGATATGCTCGCTGAATTGTTGAAGATGGGAGAAACTGAAAAGGTGAAATATAACGAGGAGCAGTATCGGAAATCCAAAGGGTTGATAGCTTTGCAGATAAAGGCTCTTATTGCCCGGGATATGTTCGACACGGCTGCCTATTTCAGAGTAATGAATCCTCGAAATCCCTCGTTCGTCAAGGCTATGGAAATTATAAATGACGATTTGGAGTATAATCGTTTGTTGCAACCTAAGTCATAAAGTAGTTTGTCTATATAGATACCGGGGCTGGATAATTCTAGCCCCGGTTCTTTTTTATCCTTATCTTTTTTTCCCGATCGCCCAAGGAAGATATTTATTCACGAAGGGAATGAGGAGATATATGACGAGCAGGGTGAGTGCGACGTCGATGTATCCGGTGAATACTTCCCGATGCCCGAATATTTTCATGATGGCTCGTTGGAAAGGAGTTTGTATGAGAATATGTATGCAGAGGATAAAGAGGGTAGATGTTCCTAAGGTACGAACAATCGCACATATATGGTTCTTGTTGTCGTTGAAATAGGAAAGGGCGGACATGAAACAAAGAAACAAGACGATGGCTTTTAGGAAAAAATAGGCAGGCAGATTACAGTCGATGGCTTGTAAGCCGATGAAAGTGACGAGGGTTGTCAGTACAATGATGTATTTTGATGGGTAGTCGAGAATCAAGCGAGATAATTTCAGGCCGAACAAGTTGCCGATTATGAAATAGGGCAACCATTGCACTGCGTTATTGAACATGAAAATGGTCGGGTAAGATTTGATTTCCTCGTTCCAGATCATGATTACTGCGGTCAATATGAGATATATGATTGTCCGGTATTTTTCCGGAGTGATCTTGTTCATGCACCAGTATATCAGTTGCATGGCGAACAAGCAAAATATGAACCAAAGCGGAACATTGACAAATAGATAATCGCTTTTGTTTGTTATGTCGAATACATCGAAGATACACCCCCAGTCGAAGTTGTTGAGCGTACGGTAATCCCAAAGGTTAAAAATGATTCGGAACGGGTAGGATAGGAGGTAGAAGAAAGTGAATGGGATAATGAGCGTTTTGACTTTCTTTTTTAGGAAAGCGGGAAATGGTTCTTCTTTGAAAAAGAATCCGGAGAGAAAGAAAAAAAGTGCATTTATGTAGGTTACATTGTACCATTGCGGGTGTACAGTGTGACTCCATACGACACCGATGATGGCGATTCCTTTAATAAGATCGATGTAATCGATTCGTTTTGAAGAGGTTGGTTTTACCCCCCCCTAATTGTTAAAACTTGTTTATTCATACTATTCTGTTGATTGAGATGATTTCGTGTCATGTTTTTGTCGTTGTCTCCCGATAGCCCACGGGATATATTTCTCGGTGAAAGGTATAAGAAAGTATATGAGGAGCATAGTAAGCGCAAGGCAGATTAATCCGGTGAGTAAGTCCGGTTTTCCGGTGATGGCGCGAGCCATCGATTGTATAGGGGCTAATAGGAGTACATGAATACCCATGATAAAGAGTGATGATTTCCCGAAATATCGGACTGTCGTCCATATCATCGAGCAGCTGTTTTCGAAGCAAGACAGTAGGGAAAGTATTGCTACGAATATGGTCAATGCTTTGATAAAGGCAAGGATAGAGATATCGATCGGCAAGTATTGGAACCCGATGAACAGGGCAAAACATGTCGGGGCGAGGAGATATTTCAGAGAGGACTTGGAAAGAAATCGGGCTATTTGTAGTCCGAAAAGGTTTCCAGCAATAAAATAGGGAAGGCACTCGATGGCGACATTGAACATAAACGGCGAGTGCCAAGACTCGATTGTACCGTAACCAGCGTATAGGGCAGCTAAGATTACCAAGAACCAGCAGCTGCGGTATTTATTACGGGGTATTACTCTGTTCAGACACCAAAAGATAATTTGCATGACGAACAGGCAGACGAGAAACCACAGAGGTATGTTCACTGTGAGGTAGTCGGGTGTATTGGAAATAGAAAAGATTTCCAACAGGCTATCCCATGCGAATCCGTGTAGGGTGCGAAAGTGTCTGAAATAGAAGGCTATTCGGGCGAGATAGGAAAGTATGTAAAAGAAAAGGAACGGAATAAGTATGGTTCGGATTTTCTTTTTTAGAAAGGGAATGAATGGCTCGTCTTTGAAAAAGATTCCCGATAAGATGAAGAAAAGCGCGCTTATGTGAATGAGATCGCACCATTGCGGGTGAAAGGTGTGTTTCCACACGATTCCCAGAATGGCGATTCCTTTGAACAGATCAATACTGTCGATTCGTTTTTGTGTAGGCAATTTTACGCTTCTCGATTTGTCACAGTTTGTATTCAATGTGCGTTGGTATTTATAACGATATGAAGGATTGAACCGAGATATTACCCTTCCCTCGCTTTGTTTGGACGAGTATAAATGCGATTACAGTGCCGATTATGGCTCCGATCAGCTGCGCTTCGACGCCCCAGTCCAGCAGGGCGCATACCATGGCTATTAGGCAACCTGTTGCCAAACAGAATGTCGCTATCATGGAAGTGAGCAGTTCTATGATAACAAGTATGGCCGCAATAATGAGCCACAAGAGCCAACTTGATATGATTATGTCCATCGCAATTTGAAATCGGATCGTTTTTCCGAGGTTATGTGTCTGTTGTTTATGTACAAATATAATGGGAATATCGATAAATTGAAAGGGTATCGATATTTTTTATAAGAAAGGGAGCTGTGCCACGGCACAGCTCCCTTTTCCTGTATAGAGGAAATTATTATTTCAATCCCCGGTTGCGAAGCAGGGCATCGGGATTAGGCTCTGCTCCACGGAATTGGCGATAAAGTTTCATGGGATCCTCGCTCCCGCCTTTTTCGAGAATGTTTTCACGGAATGCTTTGGCTGTCGCCGGGTCGAAGATACCGTGTTCTTTGAATGCGTCGAAAGCATCGGCATCGAGAACTTCGGCCCAGATGTAGCTGTAATATCCTGCACAGTAATCGTTGGTGAAGATGTGCGAGAAGTAGGTGCTACGGTAGCGATAGGTGATTTCGTCGATGAGTCCGACGGATTGCGCTACTTCTTTTTCGAATTGGCGCACATCGTATTCTTTAACTTCGTCTATTTCGTGCCAACGTATGTCGAGGATAGCCGCAGCTAAGAATTCGGTGGTGGCGAATCCTTGATTGAATTTAGAGGCTGCCTCCATTTTGGCGATTAACGAGTCGGGAATGATTTCGCCAGTTTGATAATGTTTGGCATATAATTTCAATACTTCGGGGTGCGTTGCCCAGTGTTCGTTGATTTGCGACGGTAGCTCTACGAAATCGCGTGCGACACTGGTTCCGCTTACCGAGGGGTAGTGGCAACGGGTGAGCATGCCGTGCAGGGCATGTCCGAATTCGTGGAAAAGGGTTTGCACTTCGTCGATGGTAAGCAAAGAGGGAGTATCGGCGGTAGGTTTGGTGAAGTTTGCCACGTTGTAAACGATGGGGCGTACTTCCTTACCGTCTTGTACATAGGCTTCACGGAAGTTGTACATCCAAGCTCCGGCACGTTTCCCGGCACGGGGGAAGTAATCGGTATAGAATACGGCCAAATGTTTGCCGTCGGCATCTTTCACTTCGAATGCGCGGACATCGGGGTGATAGACCGGCATATCTTTCAATTCGGTGATAGTGATTCCGTATAATTTATTGGCAACCATGAACGCACCTTCACGTACGTTGTCGAGGCTGAAATAGGGTTTCAGTTCGTCTTCGTTCAAATCGTATTTGGCTTTGCGTACTTTTTCGGCATAGTACCACCAATCCCACGGGGCGAGTTTGAAACCGCCGCCTTCTGCGTCGATGATCTTTTGCATGTCGGCTACTTCTTCTTTTGCACGAGGTATCGCATAGGCCCATACCCGATTGATGAGATCGTTGACGTTCGCATCGGTTTTTGCCATACGATCGTCGAGGGCAAAGTCGGCGTAGGTATTGAATCCCAGTAAATTGGCCTTCTTTAAACGGAGGTTGACCATTTTCGATACGATTTCTTTATTGTCGAATTCGTTGTCGTTGTCGGCTTTGTTGATATAGGCTTTATAAACTTTTTCGCGCAGATTGCGGTTATCGGCGTATTGCAGGAATGGGATGCGGCTGGGCGCATCGAGGGTAAATACCCATTTACCGGCTTTGTTGCGAGCAGCCGCTTCATCGGCAG
>ULVM01026752.1_pt1 | contig 17530 bp, 16 predicted proteins | sample 1959451 | NCBI WGS metagenome assembly ULVM01 (sample SAMEA4835786, study PRJEB28245) | human gut metagenome | biome: gut microbiome; material: fecal sample | place: Denmark | collected 2008
CTTATTTCATGGACTCTTCGTAGGCCTTGATCATTTTCTTAACCATCTGGCCGCCTACGGAACCAGCCTGCTTAGAAGTCAGGTCGCCGTTGTAGCCCTGCTTCAGATTTACGCCCACTTCTCAGTGCGTATGTTTACATATTAAAATGCACTGATTTTGGCAAGATATTCGACTAACTTGCTATATCTTGTCTATTAACTATATTTTCTTGAAAATTGCCGATAAATCGGTAATAGATTGTGATTTTTTGCTTGTAAGGTACATTTTTGCCTGCGATTTTTTTATTTTCGGGCAGTACCTTTTCTTCGATTTCAATTCTCTCTATGAAGGTGCGAACGATTTCTTCCGTCAACTCATCAATATGCTCATACTGTTTTACGAGTGCAAAGAATCTTTCATAATTGTTTGTTATCTCGTTTCCGTTTGACTGCTTGCGTTCAATTTCGGATAGCTGTTTTTTCAACTTTGCAACTTCGTCGGACATTTTCGACGCCGTTGTATTCAGCACATCTTCCGAGATTGTTCCTGCTGCATAGTCGTTGTAGAGTTTCATAATGATTCTGTCGATTGTTTCGATTCTTCCCTCAATAGCAGATTTATTGTCCTCTGAATTTTCGTAAATATTAACTTGTCCCGACCTCTGAATTGCCTGTTTGATAATCTCTTTTTTGTCCTTGTCGGACAGAGAAATCAGCTGGTTGAGGTCGGCTTTTATTATTTTAAGCAAGTCTGTATATTTTATTCTCGCTCCGTGTTCGCAGTGATTTTTGGAACGCTTTGGAATATTGTTGCACGAAAGATACCAATATTTCATTCGCTCGCCTTTATACACTGTTCCCGACGAACACATTGCACCGCCGCAATGCGCACAGAATGTTAAGCCGTTGAAAATGCTTGAACGGCATTTTTCATAGCTCTGCCAATTCTTTGTGTTCATTCCCATAAAGTAGGCGGCTTGGTCAAACTGCTCTTTGGTAACAAGCGGTGTGTGCGTGTTTTCTGTGATGAACCAATTTTCTTCCGGCACGGCAAGTTTCTTTTTTGATTTGAGACTTGCCTTTTTTGTTTTGCCAAGAATTGTGTGCCCAAGGTAAACCGGGTTTTTCAGTATTCGCTTTACCGTTGTGTAATTCCATTCATCAACAGCTCTCGCAGCACCTCTTTCGCCGAAGTTGTCACGGTAAAGCACACGGTATTTCAGAGGTGTTATGTCGCCGTTTTCTGTGAGCGCAGTTGCTATGGCTCTGGCAGATTTTCCGTCATGTGCCATGGCAAATATCTTTTGCACTATCGGAGCAGTTTTCGGGTCAGGCTCAAGCGCCGTGCCGTCTTTATTCTTCATATAGCCGAACGGAGGGCAGGCACAGTATTCGCCTTTTGTCCTTTTTTGATTTATGACTTGCTTGATTTTCCGTGAGGTGTCTCGCAAATAAACATCGTTCATCGCAAATTGGAACGGAGCCATAATGTTAACTTCGTTCGAGTCAAAGTTGTCACTGATTGCAATATAATGAATTTGATTTTCGGGAAAATAGGTTTCCGCATAGTAGCTCGACTCGGTCATATCTCTGCCGAGTCTTGACAAGTCCTTGGTGATAACCATATTTGCAAGCCCGTCTTTAAGGTGAGCAATCATTTGGCTAAAGCCCGGTCTGTCAAAATTTGAGCCTGAGAAACCGTCGTCAACAAATTCTTTTACAATGGTAATACCGTTGTCCTCGCAGTATTGCCTGACGATACTTCGTTGGTTTGTGATACTCGATGATTCACCGCCGTTGGCCTCCTCAACGGATAGTCTGTAGTATGCATCGGCTAATTTCAAGTTCGTTTTCATTGGTGAAACCTCCTTGAAAAAAGGATTACATACCCAACACGGAGTATATCACAGGAGGGTTTGAATATCAATTAAAAACCTCCTTATTCTTTGCGGAAATATTTTCCTCTATCAAAGATTTAATATCTCTGCTCTTATCAAATATGCGAACCACTTCGTAATGACTGTTGTTAATGTCGTATGATGTTGTTTGCATCACTTTAGAATTATCTTCCATTGACGCACCTCCAACAGTATTATGCGTTTTGTTCGTGTTGTTTATTACTTCGTTTTTTGCTGCCATAAGGCAACACGCTAACTATGATTTTATATCTGCCTCCTTTAATTTGATTTACCTTTCGTTGTGAATTTGTAGTTCATATTAACCTCCGATTTAGCTCACAGGCTTTTACAAATCGCCTGTAAGTCGTTTTTAGTTTTAGTCCGACGAGTTACTCTATTTTAGATTGAACTCGTCAATTTTTGCTCACGGCGTTGCCTGATTTTTCATAAATAGGTTCATCATACGCACTCCTTTCCGTGAATACTAAAAAACCTTGATTTTCTGCGAAAAACACCCATAACTGCATACGAATTTGGAATCATACGCAAAAGTATTACGAATTGAAAAGCCGACAGGCTTTGCCGGACGGCGTTTTCGGGCATTTCAAAGCCCGAAAATCATACCCCTTTATCCTGCTTTAAAATCGACGGCTTGAAATCCGCTTCAAAATCCACTCGAAAGCTGTCAATTTTCGTTTCAAAAATCATAAATTTTCAAAATCAAAGCCTTTCATATTCTTTGCCGATAAACCCTAAAGCACGGTGCATTAAATCTTGTTGACCGTGTATAGATTGCTCTTTTGCTCGCCGCCGATAAACCGTTTCGAGATAGTTATGTACCCACCGCTTTCCAGCGAATGCAAAATTTTTCTGCAAGTAGATGCACACATCGAACAGCTTTTTGCAATCATAGGCACCGACCAAAAACTTTGCCCCGCCGAGTCCTTTGCCCGGACGAGAAAAGAATAAACGATAAACTCGTTGGGCGATAACCGTTCATCAAAAATTCTGTTCGGCAAAAGAAAATATTGCCCGCTGAAATTTTTACGCATACGAAAACCTCCTTCCAAATTATTCGAGAGAATATTTTGCTAAGTGAAAACCAAAAAGAAAAACACCGTTCAAAAAACTCCCTCTACTATACGGAGAAAAATTTCCATTTTGTTCGGGTGTTTTTCAAAATTCTTTACACCTTGTTTACATTTAATTTCACCATAGAAAAAATACCCCTCTATAATACAGAGAAAAATTCAAGTTTTGTTGATGTGTTTTTAGAAAAATTTATAAATTATTTTAACGCAAAAGAGGTTTGCCCCAAATTGTAGGGCAAACCTCTTTTATCATTAGTGATTAACTTATTTCCAATATCTATTGATAAGTCGTTGCATATTTTCTCTGCCGACCGGATTCATTGTGTGTAACTTGACAGGATAGTATTGTTCAGTTTCTGCAAGATAGTCAAGCAATTTAATTCCGTCACCACCGTCAAAAGCATAGTCGCCTAAATCGTGATCTAAGTCAAGTAATTCAATCGGTTCTTTTGTGGTTTTAATTAATTCGATTGCTTCATTAACACTGTGACAATGAACATAACCGTTTGGAGCAGTTCTTATATCATCAAGCCAAATTTTCATTATACATATCCTTTATCATCTAAATCGCTTAATATTTCTTTTACTTCTAATTCAAGTTCGTCATCATCTAAAACGAAGAAGTTTTCATCATTGTTGAAAATCACGAACCCCTTTAATACACCTAATACGGTTAATTCTTGACCTTCATTGAAATTACATTTTTTTCTCAACCGATTTGTCAATGATTAAAGATTCCAAATCAAATTTCACTTTGTTGTACGATGACTCATTTATGGAAACATTTTTAAAATAGTCTTTAAAGATATCCAGTATTTCGGATTCGTTATTTATAATTTCTTTAACAGAAATAAATAGACCCTTGTTTGATATTCCATCTCTATTTTCATAAGTGAATGTTTTGTAATAGTGGGGTACACTTTTAAGCGTAGATATAGTGTTTTGTTTTAAATGGATGCAGTTGTCTTTTATGAACGATTGGTACATGCCAATATATTTAGTTAAATTCATATTTGTTTCTTTTCATTTTTGTTATTTAGTTCCAAAAAGATTCAATAAATATTCGCTGTCTTTTATTGTAAGTCCCTTTTCGGATTTTTGTGTTGTTATGATAAAATCAGAAAAACCGTTGTTCATAAAATAAAGTTCTTCATTGTATAATTTATATACATTTATTAAGTCTATCGGTGCAACCAAATCACCTTTTTCTGTTATGAGGCTCATAAGAATCGGTAAGTTCATTTTAGCATCTTCCTTAAAAATATGAAAGCTAAATATGAAATTTTCATTGCCCGTCTCATTATCCGTTTCTTTCACAACTTGATAATAAACAAATGCATCGGTGTATTTACTGTAAAAATTAGGAAGCGTAATCATACGATTCTCTAAATCAATTTCTATTTTCTGCACATTATCACCTCTTTCACAAATAGCATACAACAAGATGCAAAACTGTAACGAAAGTTGGTGAAATAAATCGCAGTGATAATGTTATGCAGCCTGAAATAAAGGATCAGATTCACAAGATTATTTCAAACACAAGAAATAATTAGAATGTTTGCAAAGTACCAAGGTGCTCGATGCAGATCTTGCCGAGAAAAACCGAGCAAGCGAATATTATAAAATGATTAAAAAGCTCAAAAATTAATTCATACATAATCACAGTGGCAAGGATGTTAATCATACCTTGCCACTGCTTTTTAATTATGAATTTTTATATACAGGACAATTTTTATAATTGTCACCGTATTCGGCATCACAGGTGTATTTCAACTTGGAATCACTTGCATACATGTGCTGATAGCAAAGTTTGCAAATGTATTCACATTCTGAAAAAGGTCCACCTGTTCCGCTCAGGTACTCCAAATAAGGACATCTTGCCATATCAATATTTGCTCCTTTCGTAATGTTTATGGTCGGCTCTCCTTTCTTTAGCCTGTATAAATATTACTACAGAAGAATTGAATATGCATTTTATTGGTGAAATTAGATACACATTCTAATTTGCGTTCAGAATATCAGAGTCAATCTGAAGGCTTAAGATTATAAATAACCGTTAGCAATATGTGAAAAAATTGAATATTTCATAAATATATTTTTATTCATTGGTTTCTTGTCTATCTTCAACTGGTTTTGGCGTTAAAGCCAAAAATGCAAAGTAATGATTATTGTCAGTTAAGCCAACATCTGCTATTTCTTTTAAAGTTTTTTCATACCGTTCAAGCAGTTCTAATTCGCAAATGGAATATTCTTGAATTTCTGTTCTGTTCTGCCAAATATTGAATAGTGAGTTAAATTGATGTATGGAAGTTTGTATTTTATTAATTTTAAGTATTCTATTTAAATGATTGGAAAATCCGTCTTTATAAACTCCACATATTAATTCTTGACAATTTATATGAAAAGCTAAGAATAGTTGCATCATCAAATTAATTGGATAAACAAAATAATCAAAACTTGATAGTAATTGTAGATTAATTTGGTTGGATATTGGCACATATTGGAGCCTATGTTTAGGTGGATTTGTTCCTAAGCATATTTTTTGTACTATTAGGGATATTAGTGTTGCTTGTAGTCCGTAATTATCTTCATTTGGATGTAATTGGCAATTTGTTAGTATAGTGGTGATATAAGTGAAGATTGAGTTGACTTTTTCAAATGAATTGTCGGTATTGATAATTTCGTTCATCCGAATTATACTAAAATCTGTTAGGTTATTAAAAAGGTAATCAACTTTATCATACAATTCTTGATCTTTTATATAGTTAAGATTCAACATAGAAATAAAATATTTGCTAAATAAACTTAATATATTTTTCTCTAAATTAGTGTAATGCTTCTTTTGCATTTGAAGCATAAGTCCACTAATATTAGTCTGTTCTTCATAATACATTCCGGAAATTCCACTAGGAAGATATTCATCTACGCTAATTACTGCTCCGCTTTGTTTTAATGCAATTTTTAGAACATAAGAGAGTTCACATTTATGTATATTAAATTCTTCACAGAATATACTTTCTCTGAAATCACAATTGATTATATTTGCATAAATTATTGGTGCTTTATTTTGGTGAAGGTAGGCGTTATAGCCTTGCTTACTTAAAAATTTACTATGTATGGAATTAACATTTATTGTTAATACTGTTGTTTTTCCTTGTTGTAATTGAACTGACTCGTCAGATTCTGTAAATGATATAGAAATTTCTTTATAGTTTATTTCATAAGTTGATAAATCAACTTTTTTGATTAATGATAGCTTATAATCAATTACGCTCCATATTTCAATATGATGATTTCTGATTAATGAAAAGCAGCCATTAAATGCACCAAAACATACTTTTTCATAGTTATCTATAAAGGCAGAATCTACCGTTTGTTCGTCTATATTTTTAACTTCTACATATAATTCGTCTTTCCAGATTCTTGATCCAATTATACTAAAAGATCCATCAAAACTAATTGTAAAATTTCTGTCTATATAATATGCAGCAATCTTGGAAATATATTCGATGTCTTTATCAATTAATCTGTAACTAACAATATTGAAACCGTCGTAATATGATAAAATTCCATCGTCAGAAAGATCTAAAGCGAAAATGTATTTATAATCACTATAAATCTTTTTGAACATCGTCAAATTTTGATTGTATTGATCATAATTAAACAAACATACTTCTCCGTTATTTGTGCTTACTGCCATTTGATTATTATTATAATCAAATGAGCATTGCAAAAATTCAGCTTTATCGACAGTAAAGCATGCTTTTTTGTCGAGTAATATATTGTGCTTCGTTATTTCAATTTTGTGACCATCTAAAAATATATATTTTCTTCCAGCCTTATTTGTTTCTTTTATAATATCTAAAGAGATGTTTGAGTTTTTATCATTATAAACTTGGGAATCAATAATATTGAATTGATTATCTTTATTTATATTGTTTATAAAATCCGCAACGATATTTCTGTTTTTATCATAATTGCTTTGTGAATCAATTATATTAAATTTACCATTGTAATCATTATATACAAGACATTTATTGGTACACCCAATATTTATACCAATTATATCTTTATTATAGAAATTCATTGTAAAATCGCCAACAAAATCAGGTGAATTAACTATTTCTTTTGGAATTCGTGAGACGCTATTGTCATTATCTGAATTAATGAAAATTATGAATTCCAAGTTGTGTACAGTTAAATATGCTGTTCTTTCATTATCTTTTGTAGAAGCTATTGATAATATATTTGATGTGATTTTGGGTAAAAAAGTATCTTTTATTATTTTTGAAAATCTAAATGATGAATTTTTTAAGAAGTGACTTTCACCAAATAAAATTGATTGCCTTAAATCCAAATAGTTAAAATTTGATGTGATATGATTGTTCCTTGATGCTTTCATTATCTCTATTAAATTTCGAGTTACTAACGGAGAAATTTGGTTTTGTTCTTCTTGCTCCAAGTTGTGTTGCTGCATATAATGCTCAATCGGGGATTCGTCCCAATCTTCCAAATTATCTTTTGCTTCAAAATCGCATTCGCACATTCTGTCGGATTTTTCAGGCGGAAAATGCTCATCTTTTGAATAATGAAATTTTTCATCATAAGTATAAATGAGCTGGCCGACAAAACCCCTGATTTCATTGTCAACAGGGATTTCTAAGTCGTTTTGAATTTGCTCGCTGTAAGTAACATTAAGGCAGTTAATAATGTGTTTTGCGCAAAAATAGTCACGCCAAATTTGGTGCGGGAATGTATACACATCATTATGCGCTTCAAGCAGCGCGCAATTTGAAACACAAATAGTATCGGCACCGTTGATATCAAAAGCAACAAACCTTCTTTTGGCTATTCCTTTAAAATATTTTGTGCTTTCACAGAGCCTATCCGCTGAATCATAATCAATGCTAAACACATTCTCTTTAACCATTTCAAAAGCTAAAGCAGGCAAAAAATATTTCACTATAAATTCAAATAATGCAGTATCGGCAGCGTTAGTTTTACGCTTTTCATGGAGGATCTTTTGGATATAGCTGTCCAATATATCGGCTTTTCTTACAGTGCTTTCATCATAAATATTTGGTTTATAGTCGCTGCCTTTATATGTGTTTTTGAACACACTTAAATAAAGCGGAATTTGCAAAATTTCCACTAATGAGTCGTTAATGTTTTTGGAATTGTCATTTACTCCGTAGTTTTCACCGAGATATTTTAAAATGTTCTTTTTTTCAAGAGGCTTTATTGCTATATTTTTAAATCTTAAACCTAAGTTTTCTTTAATGCGTGAGGATATAATAAACCTGGTGTTTTTTGATTCATCAATTATATGTGTTATCTTTTCGATTAAATAGCCCTTATTGTTTTGTGTAAGCTCGTTTATACCGTCAACGAATATTATGTAGGTGTAATTTTTTGCAGAGCTTGGTGAGTTATTAGTGAAGAGCTTCCAAATATCGTCTGTTTCTATATTAGAGCCAAGATATTTACCGGCTATAGCACTCATGAGTGGGTCGGCTTTTCTAAAATCGATTTCTTTATCCGCATCTAAAAAAACAGGCACAGTATTAGTGCATTTGGATGAAAAATAATTAAATGCAAGTTGCATTTGCGTTGTTTTTCCTATACCACCTTCGCCGTAGTAGAGAATATTATCATTGCATTTTTCAATTTCTTTTATAAGCGGTACATCTTTATATTTGATATTTTGATTCTCCATATTATTCACATCCTCGCTTTTATTATACAATATAACTTACATACTGACAAGAATAAATCCATCTGCTTTTTGCAGGTGGATTTTTCTTTCACCAAAAAATTTTGATGGGTTAAAAAAGGCTTTATGATAAGAGTACAGAAACAAAGGAGGTCGTTAATATGTTTAACGAAAAAGAATTTTTGAACACAATTACAAGTATTGAACAGTCAGAAACTTCTGAATTGCTTATTGCCAAAAGTGAAATTATTATTCCTGAGAGCAAAATTCTTTTGCTTGATGATATGCAAATTGAAACAAGCCCTAACATTTTGCTCAGGTAGAAATATGGTGCTTTTTCACCAATAATAAATTACACAATATTTTTCATGTTATTTTATAGTTAGTGATTATGCAATCACTATAAAAAGGAGGTTTAAATATGAGGAAAAATATCCCAAAATCACTTTCAAGAAGGCTTTTGCTTTTGCGCCTTTTTCCAAAAATTCATTCAAAAAGTGAACAGCAGGTGGAGCGTAATATCAACAGTATTTATGAAGCCACCGTATCAATTATTCACAATATGTGCGAGCAATTTATTGTTGCAAACTTTGATTTAATCAAGAGTTATAAAGCTGAACTTGCTAATCCGTCGAAGGCTGAAACGCTGCCACTTCAGGTTGATGTAGACGAATCAATGTCCATCACCAAACGCAAGCGCATTCAGGCCGAAAACGAAAAAGCGGTTGCTAATCGCAATTCGACGATTAAGGCTAACAAGGATAATGTTGTTACACTCCAAACTAATGAGGAAGAATTTGCTCATTCGGTAAACTCAGTACTTCAAGAGGTTAAATCGGGTGTTGAAATTTATCTGTCAAAAATTAGTGCAGACGATACTGCAAATCCGTTTAATGATTTTGTTTTCGATAGGACTTTTATTTATAAATTCGATGAAGGAGGAGCAATATGAAGATGTTAAAAAAGAAGGACAAGGCAAAGCCCCAAAACGATACTGTTGGTGATAACAGTATTACAATTAATGCCGATGTTAAAGATTTTCGTTTCGTTTCGCCCCTTGATCCTGATGCAATTGACTTTGCTGCCGTCGAAAACAGTAATCGTGAATTTGTTAAGGAAGCGCAAATCGATGATGCTTCGCCCGATTACAGGGAACCTTTGATCGATGCGACTCTTAATAAGTACTGTACATATCTCGACAGACATAAAGTTGAGTCAATTCATCTCTGGAGCAAAATCATCTCAGGTGCTAAAGCCCAACAGATGTGCTGTTCCGGCGAAGAAGATTTTATAAACACAATTCCGATTGATGAATTGATTGGTTAAAAGGAGGTCATTTTCATGAAAGACAAAACAAAAAGCAAAGAACTGTTTGACGACGAAATTAAGGTCCTTAAAAAGCAAGGCTTATGGTTCAAACAGAACTTTATGAACAGGAGTTCAACAGTTTTTATCATCGCTTGTATTGCAACCTTGGTCGATGGCTTGACCGTATATTACACTCTTAACCCAATTCTAAAGGGCAATATGGTTATGAATTTGCTTTTAACAATTACGGCAAGTGCTATATTGGACATCTTTCCAAGCTATTGGATTGATTCAATTGAAAAAATCAGAAAACATCAAGATCTCACTGTGAAGCTAATGATGATTATTTCTGTTGTGGCCTGGATGTTGGTATTTGTATGTTTAAGCGTAGTCCGTATACACGGGTGGCAATTTGTACTGCAAAGCACACTTCAAGAACAGTATTCAATTAAAGAAAGCAATGTTAGTATGTTTATTCCGGTTCTTGATAAAACGCTTGGCATTATCATTATGCTTTTCTTGTGCTTTGTTAATTTTGCCACATCGGCTGCTGTATTGCTTGCAACGGCAATTACTCATGTTTCGGAAGAAACAATGAAGTCAAGACAAAAGTTTTCAATTAAGACAGTTTTAAATCAGATCCATTTCAAGAAGGAAATGGAAAAACAACAGCTGAAAGATGTAATTGCTTTGGATTTTGAAGCCTACGAAAACGCAAAAAACGAAAGATTCAAGGCAGAAGCTAAGGCAGAGGCAGACAGGCAGCGCAGAATAGCAGTTGAGGATTTGGCGAGAGAGCTGTCAGATTCCGATGTGTCTACCAAATTATTAAGTAATAACGTTAAAGGAGAATAGACTATGAAAAAGGTAGTTTCAATCATCATTTCTGTTTTTATGATTGCGGCAATGTTTGCAGGCTGTGGAAGTAAGGACGGTGCAACCTTTACTGCCGTCGGAGTTGAAAACACTAAGAACTCATCATCGATTAACTGCAATGGTGCACTCTCGAATGAACTTTCAGAGGCTTTTAAAAAGGCCGGTAATACTTTGACAGTTGTCGAAATTGATGGCGATCCATATCCGGTTGGTAATCCTGTAATCGCCGAATATGATGTAGGATCATCAAGCGACAACAAGGCGAGTCGTAATAAAATGTATACCCAAATGGCAGTAAAAACGGTGAATGAGGATGCCATTCCTAAAACACCTGAAATCGATATGCTTAAAGCTTTGACTGTGCTAAGCCGTTCCGTTAATTCACTTGCCCATGGTAGTGAAAAAGCGACTAAAAGAATTGTTCTTTGCGCAAATTTGCTTTCAACTACAGGAAAGATAAATTTTGTTGACAGTACACTTTATTTCGATGCTGAAAACTACATTGAATATCTTGCAAACGAATTACCGGATTTGAATGGTATTAATGTAACATGGATTGTAACGGGTACAGAGGGTGAACAGGAGAGCCTTAACAATTCGGACATTAGTAAGCTCGAAGACTTTTATCGTAATCTTATCGAGAAAGCCGGTGGAATTGTTAAATTCATCGAGGAAAACAACGGCGGTGAGGGTGAGATTGATAAATCAGGTTGGCCCGATGTTACGGTGGTAGATGTACGAAAGGACAGTTACAAAGGAAGTAAAAATCTTGATGTCACACTTGATGATACCACTCTTTTTAAGTCGGACAGTACAGAATGGTTAAATGAAGAAAAAGCCACCGCTAAGCTTGAATCATTGGTCGATGTAATCAATGACGGTGAGTGCAACATTGTAATTGCAGGATCAACGGCTGCTACTGACAGTTCGGAAGAACAGCATGTAACATTTTCCAAAAAACGAGCGGACAAAGTTATGAATAAACTAATTTCACTCGGTGCGGATGCTTCTAAGCTTAAGGCTGTCGGAATTGGAAAAAGCTATAGTAGATATAGGGTTAAGGATACCGGTGAGTTCAATACAGAAGAAAATCATAAGCAAAACAGAGTTGTATTCATCGTTTCAGAAGATACGGATAAAGCTCAATATTTCTTGGAAGTGGCTGAAAAATTCCCTAATATAAATAAATAAATAAAGATATGGCACACATTAGTTTTACCAATGTGTGCCGAATATACGCAAATTCACCAAAAAAGTAAGCACTGTTATTATAGATGCTAATATAAATACTGACGACAAGTTCGTTAAAAAACATAAAAAGGAGACAAAACAATTATGATTGTAACCAACTTGATCACAACACTTGATGGTAAGGAAGTGATGGTGGACTTCTTCACTGCGGAAGTCACACAAAACAGAACGATTCATATTATCGGCGAAATTAACGATGACACGGCATCGTATATTTGCTCAGAGATTCGTTATCTCAGCAGGAATTCTAAAGAACCTTTGACGCTTATTTTGAACAGCCCCGGAGGTTCAATTTCAGCAGGTATGGCTATTTACGATACACTTAACGCATCCGGATGTGAAGTGACGACTGTTGTTGAAGGCATGGCAGCTTCTATGGCGGCTTTCTTGGCTACTTGTGCGGCTACTAAAGGCAGAAGATTTTGCCAACCCAATGCCGAAATAATGGTTCACCAGCCACTTGGAGGAGTTCAAGGTCAAGCATCAGATATAAGTATTGCTGCTGATCATATTAACAGCACCAAAAGGAAGATGACAAAGATTTTTGCAGATTCCGTTAATCTTGAAGAGTCTAAAATCAAAGCATTAACCGATCGTGACACATGGCTTTCTGCAGAAGATGCATTGAAAATGGGTTTTGTGGATCATGTCGGCGATCCTATGGATGATTAAGGAGGTTTAAAATGAAAACTACACTTATTGGAATGCCTGAAATTAAGGCTGTTGCGGAAACAATATCAATCCATGCAAACGAGTATGAACTTGGCTTTAAGAAGAAGCCTACATATATCGTATTGCTCGATAAAGGTCAGGGCAGAACCGGAGTATTGGAATATCTTGCGGATGTTTACAATGGAAAAACAGCTTTTCCCTCGGGACTCGACTCATATATTGAGTTTGAAAATATTGAAGCAACTATGTCGGCCGTTGAAGAGCTTGGTATTCGTCTTTCGGATTCGGCTATTTATAAGCCTTATTATGAAGAGGTGTGCGGTGTTGATATCTGTAAATTCGCACATCACCTGAACGAATTGCAAACAGACCTTGTAATCAAGCTTTTAAAGGAGGCTTCCGAGCATTGCTTTATGCTCTTTTTCTTCCCGCAAGAGCCTAATAAGTCTGAGCAAAGGCTTATTGACAGGCTTTGTGACGCCCTTGATATAAGCAGCACAATCGAGGCAACGCCTTATTCTGCCAAGGATTATGCGGAAATTGTAATCAAGCATTACAAAGAGGTTGCTGATTTTATCGGTGTTGATTTTTCAGCCTTTAAAAGACAGCTTTCAGCAAATATGAAAAATGTCTCATCTTTAAGCGAAGCATTTAAAATCGGTGAGTCTTTCTTTGATGAAAACTTGTCGAAATTAACAACATCATTATATATTGATGAGATTAAAAACGAGGAGGTCAAGAGATAATGAGAGACGAACGGTTTTCAACACCGAAGGAAATAGGCAGAAACTTTAAAACAAAAGAAGAGTCATCTAAAGCCGGTGTAATTGTAGCCACTAAAGGTAAAAAGGTTGCTTACACTGATACCAGTGAGTCACATATACTTGTAACCGGCGGCACCGGTACTGGTAAAACTCAATGCTGTGTTAAAGATTATGTCGCCGAGGTTATTGATAAGGGTGAAAGTGCTCTTGTCCTGGATATTAAAGGTGATGTGTTTAAGACGATTGCCGGGAAAGCAGCTAAAACTCATAGGGTTATTTGTATTGATCTTTCAAGCCCTTTTAAATCGCCTGTTAAATACAATCCGCTTTTGCAAATTTATAAAGATTATACTTCAAGAGATTTGGAAAGAGCCGATCAAGCAACCTCGGCTCTGCACGATTTTTCTTATGCTCTTTGTGAAGATCCTCAATCGAAAGAGCAGTATTGGTGTAATTCCGGGGCGGAATTTCTGGATGGCTGTATTTATAGCCTTATGGATATTACAGCCGACCAAAGCGAAGTTAATATTGCCTCGCTTCAAAGTTTTATTGTCAAGGGCGAAGAAAGGCGCGGTGCATCGACTTATTTAAAATCGCTTTATGAATTTCTTTCTGACAATTCGCTTGCCAAGAATAACCTTACCACATATGTTAACGCTCCTAATGATACACGTGACAGTATAGGATCTGTGGCTAAAACCGGTCTTTCTAAACTCACTCGTTCACAGGGACTTGTAGAATTTCTCTCCACTACTGAAAATACACTTGATATCGCTACTCTCAGGCCCGATGAAAAGGTCGCAATATTTATCATTATTCCTGATGAAACATCGGCGAAAGATGTAGTAGGCGGAATGATTGTTAAGCAAATCATTACCCACTATCTTTCGCTTGCCAGAGCCTGCGGCGGCTCACTTCCGATCAGAATGAATGTAGTTCTTGAGGAGTTGGGCTCATTCGGCTTTGCCTTTTCAAACCTTCCGCAATTGCTGTCAGCAGGCAGAGAGCGCAACATTCGCATCATGCTTGTACTTCAAAGTACAGGACAGCTTGATGACCTTTATGGCAAAAGCAAGGCCGCCTCTATTCTCGATAATATTGGTATTCATATTTGCTTTTCATCAAACGATTTTGCAATGCTTAAACAAATGTCGGAAAGGTGCGGATATAAAACTGTAAAAAATGGCGGAACTTACAGAGAGGAGCCTATTATCAGTGCACAGCAGCTTGCACAAATGCCAAAACTTACAGCGCTTGTGCTTAACGGCAAATATAAGTACATAAACAAATTTCCGCTTTTTTATGACTTGTATCCCGAATACAAAAAATTTAAGGCACCTAAATCAAAGATTCAAAAGACAGGGCAGTACAAGATTTTTGAACTTGATAAATATGTTGAAAAGTGCCGAGACGAGCGTAATAAAGCACTTTTTGAAAAGGCAGAGACTAATAAACATGATGAAAGTGAATCGAGTGCTGCAGAAAAAAACGGCGAGATTGATGATTTGTTTAAAAGACTTTTAAACCAAGTGGATAATATGATTGCCGAGAAAGAACTCGAAGAAAACGAAAATTGATAATTCATCCTGCTCTTTTAGAGCAGGATAGCTAAAGAGGTGTTATTATGGATAACGGAAAAAAAGACATTCAAATTCCTATTAAAGGTATTGTAGAAAGGGCTGCAAAAAAGCATGGCTGTGTTTTTGACTTTTACGATATGCTTTATATTCGCAAGTTTTATATTGCTTGCCTAAATTATGGATATCTTGAACCGGAGGACTTGGAACAAAAATGTGATGTGTCTTGTTCAAGACTTAAGGAATTTGTACCATCTACAAAGGAAAACTTATCACCGATAAATCCGCTTTATAAAATTGACAATGGCGTTCTTTATATTGCTTCCGACAGCAGAGATACATCAGAGGATTATATCACTATCGCTTATTTTAAAGCATTTATGCAAGCACTCTTGGGTTGGGACGGAAAGTGCACTTCCGTTGAGGAAACACTATGTTCTATTGCTGCAGAGCATCTTTATGTTATGGATGTTGATGGTAACCGAATTGTTATGCCAAAATCAGAGCACGAGTATATTGCCGATAAAGAAGGAAAGTCTTTTGAGTTGACACTCAAATCCGGATATAGACAATTTAATTATCCGATATCAATGCTGAAAATGTTTTTTGCTGTAATAGATTGTAATGAAAATATGCTTATAAAAAATATGCTTAATTCAAGTTTTAACGAACAATTTGATGCACTTTTTAAATCAAAGGATGATATGGAAGCGCTTAAACAATTTAATGAGCTTTTTATTATGTATATTTCTCGTATTAACGGGAAGCCGTCAACTGATGAATTAGAGGCGATCAATAGATATAGTTTGCTTTTGACAGATACTATTAATGAAGTAGGACCAAACGGTTTTGCGTTCTTTGCATTGATACCGGATGATGAAATTAGAAATTTGGCATTTGCAAAACTTGAATCAAAATTTACTGATGATTGATAAAAAGCGAAGCGGTGCATTGCACCGCTTTAACGAAAGGAGAGAAATTTTTGCACAATAAAATCAGTTATGAAATATATAGTGAAGCCGGCACATACCATAAGCAGCACGGTATAGAAAATCAAGATGCAGTCAGAGTAGGATGCAGTAATGACACAAATTGTTTTTATTGTTGTATGTCGGATGGGGCAAGCTTTTGTCCTAAAGCAGAGAATGTTGCTTGGTGTACTGTAGATAACGCCGAAAAGGTGTTGAGAAAGGAAAGCATTAGTAGCATAAATGAAAATGATGGCAAGCGAATAGCGAAAGAAATAGTGCTTAAAATAAGGTCATCACTTTATCAATATGCAATAAAAAACGATTTGGAATTTGAAAAACTTTGCAGTACACTTATTATATTCTACATCAATTTAGAAACAAAGGAATATATGATTATACATATTGGTGATGGTTTGGTTGGAAATATAGATGAAGAAAACTCTGTGGAAATGTTAAGCTTTCCTCAAAACGGTATTACTCCTCGTTATACTTATTTCTGCAACAATAATAATGTCTTTAAGAAATCACTTCGTATTTATTTTGGAAAAATCAAAAAGAATTCAAGCGTTATTGTTGCTACCGACGGAGTGTATGAGCAATCAAATATATTTAATATTTTACCAAAACAAATTAAACAAACAAAGCATTGTGATGATGCGACTTTTTGCCTGATAAATTTATCAATTTCAACAGATTGATGTTGATTTATATGTGCTTTATGTGTTAAAGTTTAAGTGAAGTATTTTGTTTACGGAGGAAGTATATGAACACTTTAAATGCAAATGAAAATTTGATGGAAATAGTTAAAAATATGGATGTCTTGACAGAAAAAGAGATATTTGAGAAATTAGGAAAATTTGTAAGAAAAGAAACAATCTATCCTATTGATCAAATTTATAAATATGTTCGTGAAAATTATATTCCTGTGTCTGAAAATAATGAAGGCAACACAATAAACGGGTCTTTATCTGATGAAAACTGTAAGGAAATTATTTTTGAATTGGTTGATGAAAATATATTCAAATATATTAATCTTAATGATGAAAAGCAAAGAATGCTTGTAGCATCTCATTTTGCTATATTTGAAACAGCTGGAAATGACGCTATTGAAAGATTTAAGAAAAATAATTCAGCATCAGGTGATATTCCTAAATTAGCCAAAAAAATTTGCTTAGTGACAAACGAAGGTACAAAAAATAAGAGAAATTGCTTGCAAAATATTATATCGGAAGGCAGCACGGTAAAGGATTATGCTGCTAAATATGAAAAATATTTAGAAAAACGCATAGCCAAAAGAAAAGAATTGGAAGAAAATGAGTATGCTGATGTAGTATCCGAAATCGATAAGTACAATCAGTATATTGAAAAACCAAGTTTATTTAGTGAAGAAGAACAGAAAGAAATCAAAGATTCAAAAAAATATAAAATAT
>ULVM01027190.1_pt1 | contig 17366 bp, 14 predicted proteins | sample 1959451 | NCBI WGS metagenome assembly ULVM01 (sample SAMEA4835786, study PRJEB28245) | human gut metagenome | biome: gut microbiome; material: fecal sample | place: Denmark | collected 2008
GCTGTACCGCTGCGTGCAGGCTCACACGTCCCAGACCGGCTGGGAACCGGACAAGGCGGCGTCCCTGTGGGCGGCGGCAGCGGATCCGGCGGAGGCGTGGCCGGCGTGGAGCCAGCCCACGGGCGCGCACGATGCCTACAGCGCCGGGGACAGAGTGAGCCACAACGGTAAGCACTGGACCAGCGACGCGGCCAACAACGTGTGGGAGCCTGGCGTGTACGGCTGGACGGAGAACGCCGATGGGTGAGCTGGAGGTCATTGAGGCGCTGTGCTGCCTGGTGGAACGCGCCGTGGCCGTGATACGAGATGAACAGACGAAGGAAGCGCTGCTGCGGGAGCTGGATGCTGCCACAGGGGCGGAGGACATGACGGAAGCGCCCTGATCGGGCGCGGAAAGGAGCGAGACATGAAAGAGACTATGAACCCCATTTCTGCGGTGGTGGCCACGGCGCTGGGTGTGCTGAGCGCCTATATGGTGCAGCTTTTTATCCCCCTGATCGTGCTGGTGATCGCCATGGTGGTGGACTACGGCACGGGGATGGCCAAGGCGTGGTCTGCCGGTGAGCTGTGCAGCCGGACGGGCATCAAAGGCATCATCAAGAAGGTGGGCTATCTTGTGATCGTGCTGGTGGCGATGGGCGCGGACTATCTGCTGCGCTACGGCATGGAGCAGGTGGGCATCCACATCAACGTGGATTTCCTCATCGCAGCTATTGTGATCGCATGGCTGATCATTAACGAATTGATCTCCATTCTCGAGAACGTGGCGGCCATCGGCGCGCCGGTGCCGAAGTTCCTGGTGACGCTCATTAAAAAGCTGAAGAACGTTACCGAGAGCCACGCGGAGACTGTGGCGGCGGACACGGAGGGCGCGAACGATGAAAATTAACGAGGTGGACTACAAGTGGAACGGCTCGCTGACGAAGCGGGCCGCCACCACGCGGATCATCCTGCACCACGCAGCGGCTAAGACCTGCACGGCGCAGCAGATCCACAGCTGGCATCTTGCCAACGGCTGGGTGGGCATCGGGTACCACTTCTTTGTCCGCAAGGACGGCTCCGTCTACCGGGGCCGTCCGGAGGACACGGTGGGCGCCCACGCCGGCAACAACAACTACGACAGCATCGGCGTGTGTTTCGAGGGCAACTACATGACGGAGACCACCATGCCGGAGGCCCAGCGGGCCGCGGGTGCGGAGCTGGTGGCCTATCTGAAGCAGAAGTATGGCATCACGAAGGTACAGAAGCACCGGGACGTGAACGCCACCGGGTGCCCCGGCGACAACTTCCCCTTTGAGGCCATCGCCTACGGTACGCCGGTGGAGCCGGAGAAGCCGGAGGAGCCCTGCGTGAATATCACGCTGGCGCTGTATATGCTGGCCAAGGGCAGCAAGAGCCAGCAGGTGAAGCTGCTGCAGCGGACGCTGATCGGCTGGGGCTACAGCGTGGGCGTATACGGCGCGGACGGTGATTTCGGCGCGGCCACGGAGAAGGCGGTCAAGAAGTTCCAGACAGCCAACAAGCTGGCCGCTGACGGCATCGTGGGCAAGAACACATGGACGGCCCTGCTGAGGGCGTAAGGAGGTAAGGGATATGGCAAGGCACAACGGAAACATCATCCAGACCACCAATAGGAACAAGAATAACAAGACCACCGGTACCGGGAACAACCGGGGAGGCACCAAAGCCGGGGGCAGTATCAACGGCGCGCTGACCGGCGCTGTCTTCGGTGGCGGGGGCACCGGGATCAAGGGCGGATCCTCCGGTGGGAGCAAGGGGGAGGTCTCTGCGCCTCCGGGCTATAAGACCGTAAAGGTGGGACGTCTTACCGGCGTAGCGAAGGATACGAGCTCCTCCGGCGGCAGCGGCAACAGCTCCAACGGCGGGAACCTGGCCGGCAGCGTGTCCGGGGCCATCGCCGGTGCGGTGAAGGACGCCGCTAAGAACGTGGCGCAGGGGAACTACTCCGGTGGGAGCTACGGTGGAAGCTCCGGCAGTTCCGGCAGCTACTCCGGCAGCGGCTACAACAACGGCGGCCTGAGCGCTGACCAGATCCGGCAGATGCAGGAATACTACGGAACCACCGCGGACGGCCTGTGGGGCGCGAATTCCAAGGCGGCAGCGGGCGGCATGAGCGCCGCCGAGGCGTGGAACGCCTACCGGGAGGCACTGGCGCAGGACGAGCTGAACGGCGATATGTCGTGGGAGAACTTCCTGGACCGCATGGGCGGCACCGACTATGAGCAGCGCCTGCGCGATGCCGTCAACGCGCAGGTGCAGCAGGCCGTAAACGACTACAACCGCCAGATCGAGCAGGCGGGCACCAGTCATGAGGAAGCGGCGCGTCGGGCGTACATCAACAAAATGCTGTCCCAGCGGAACATGGAACAGGAGCTGGCGGCCAGCGGCGTGTACGGCGGCATGGCGGACAGCCAGCGGATCGCGGCGGAGGCCGACTATCAGAACGACCTCACCGACCTTGAGACACAGTACAACGACACGATGGCGCAGCTGCGGCAGGCCATCACGGCAGCCCGGCTGTCCGGCGACGCGCAGATCGCGGAGCAGATGGCAAACTACCTCAGCCAGGTACAGAGCGAGTACCGGAACTATCTGCAGGAGCGCATGGCTGCCCGCCAGCAGTCGGGCGGAGGCACCGCGAGCTATCAGTCCTACGGCGGAGGCGGGGTGGCCACGCAGGAGCAGGGCAACGCCGCAGGGGCCGGCACCGGCCTCAGCAATTACAACGCCGTGAAAAACAACATCATGCTGTACGCCTCCCGCGGTATGACCGGCGTGGCCAACCGCCTTATCCAGCAGGCGTGGGGGCAGCTGAGCACGGCACAGCAGAACGACCTCGCGGCGACCATGAGGCAGAACGGCTGGACAAGCTGACAGGAGGGCTCTATCATGGCTAAGAAGTCTATGGCTATGACCATCACCGAAAAAAAGACCAAGCAGAGCAAGGCAGGGGCGCGCAGTGCGTCCCTGCCCTCTGCGCTTCCTGCGCTGCAGATGCCGAAGCTGAAGACTCCGGCAAAGACATCGGGGACGCAGATGCCCGTGCTGGGGAAAACCACGTCCAAGGGCGTTGGCATCGTGCAGTCCGTGGCGAACGGATCCGGCACACAGAGTAGCGGGAGAACCACGGCACCGAAGGTGAAGACCGTGAAGCCGGCGCAGCAGTCGGCGACAGACCGGGCGGCGAACGTTCGCGCATTCGGCGCGGGCGACTACTCCGGCGGCGGGGAGCTGCTGGAAAAGGCGTACAAGACCGCACGCGCTGCGGTAAAGGGCATCGGCTCCTCCTACGCCAACATCGGCGGCAGCGCCGTGGAGGGCATGGGCAACCTGCAGGAGATCATGGAGAAGGGGGAGTACGACAAGAAGATCCAGCAGATGAAGGACAACAAGGCCTTCTATGAGCAGGCCCTAAAAACCGGCGTCAACCCCCGCACCGGCAAGAGGCTGACGGTGGACGAGAGAAGCCGGTACTACAAGATACTCAACACGCAGTACACCGACGGCAAGATCGCCCAGATGGAGAACGTCTACAAGGACGCCACGGCGAACCAAAAGGCCCGGACGATGGAGGCCGCCAACGCCGCCTTCGCCGCTTCGGACCGCCTGAAGGCCAGCGCCGACAAGGACGTGGCCGCCGCCAAGGAGGGCAGCGGCAAGGTGGGGCAGTTCCTTGTGGATCTGGGCTACACCGGCACGCAGCTCCTGGCCGACACGGCGGCGAACGCCATCGCACCGGGCGCGGGCATGGTATCCATGGCCAGCCGTGTGTACGGAGACGCCTCCGCCGAGGCCCGGCGGGAGGGTAAGACAGCCGGGCAGCAGGCGTTGTCCGGCCTGAAGGGCGCCACCATTGAAGTTCTGACGGAAAAGCTGTTCGGCGGTCTCGCCAAGGCTTACGGCGCCGGTACGGCGGACGAGCTTGTGGAAAAAGTGGCCGACAAGCTGACCAAGACAGAAGCAGGCCAGCGGGCCGCTGTGTGGCTCATCAACTCCGGCGGTGAAGGCCTTGAAGAAGTCGTTTCCGACGTGTTGAACCCGCTGGCGGACCGGGCACTGGGGCTGGACGACGGCACCGGGGCCATCTTCACAACGGACGACGCGGCGCAGATGGCCTATGATTTCCTGCTGGGCGGCACTATGGGGCTTATCGGCAGCAGCGGCCAGCTTCGGAGAGGTCGGACGGTGCAGATGCCGACGCTGGAGCGCACGCAGGATACCAGCACGGCGGAAATGCCGCAGTTTGCCACGGAACCGACGGCACAGGACGCGCAGACGGCACCGGGCGTAAACTTTAACGCCGAAACGCAGAACGCCGCAGAGAGGCTTACAAGGGCCGATACAGAGGCGGGGGAGATCACCATGCCGCGGGTGACGGACGCCGCGGGGAATACATACGCCCAGCGGCAGGCGGCGGCGACGTTCAACGACGGCTCCAAGAGCGACGCAGAGGGTGTTCTTGGCCTGCTGCGGTCCAATATCCCTGCCCTTGAGGGCATAGAGCCGGTGGCCAATGTGACCGGCCAAGAGGTGGGGAAAACCGGCAGGGTGACAGACCGGGTGTATAACTTCTTCCAGAGCATCGGCGGGAAGGTGCGCCGCGAAGGCTTCGGCGACGTGCTGTTCTCCAAGTCGAAGGTAAAGAACAGCATGGTCGGACACGGGATTGGAGATGCGAAGATCGAGCTGGCGGCGGCCGTCCCCGGCGTAATAGAAAACGGTGTGCAGATCAACTACACACCGAACTGGAAGGGGAGAGGGTACGACAGCTATGTGTTTGCCGCACCCGTTACCTACAAAGGCGCGGAAACGTATGTGACCGCCGTAGTCGTTAGGGACACAGCGAACCGTTACTATCTGCATGAGGCGCTGGACGCAGAGGGGAATGTGCTTTACAAAAAAGCAGAGGGCCCAGACGTTGCATCAGACACGCCCGCGGCAGAACCGCGCAACCATGTAGCTAACATCGAGCCCTCTATTGGCAGTATAGCACAAACGGAGGGAGCTGTCAACGAGTTGGAGATGCCGGTGATAGGGGAGAGTGCAACGAGCGCATTTGTGCGGGACGGCAATATCATCCGGCGGGATACCTCCGCCGCAACGCCGGCAGATGCCATGACGTGGCAGGATGTGTACAACTACGAGAGCCGCAGCGACGCACCGGCAGAGGTGACACAGGAGCCTGTCTCCGCGGCAGACCGGGCGGAGATGGATGCCTATATGGACGCGCTGGCGCAGGATGAGAACATCCTCACAGATGATCCGTACACGCCGGCGGATGCCGTGTATGACGCGCAGCTCCGACGGCTGGCGGAGAGCGAAGCACCTCCGGCAGCAGAACAGGAGCAGGTCCTGCAGGCCGACCTGGACGAGCTGGCCGGCCTGTACGCCGACCAGGCGGACGTGATCGGGCGCAGGGAGTACCTGCAGGACGCGACCTCTGACATGGTCACGGACAGGACCACACCGAAAAAGCAGAGCAAGCGAGAGGCTGCCCGCGAAGCGTGGGACTTCTTCTACCGGAAGATGGTGGATGCCGGGCACAGCGTCACGAAGCTGTCCGAGGCGGTCAGCGATCCGTACCTGTATCAGTTCTACAACCAGGCACGGGCGTCGTCCTCTGCCGGGGTGAACATGATCACGGATGCCCAGACGGACGTGAGGGGCAGGAAGGTGGGGGACAGCCTCAACGATGTGTTCTCGCCCATCCGCGCAAGAGGGGAGGACCTCTACCACGACTTCCAGCTCTATATGTTCGACCTGCACAACATCGACCGTATGAGCCTCTCCGAAGGAAAAGCGGAAAAGGTGCTGGAGGCGAAGGCGGCGCTGCGCGACTTCGACACCGAAAATCCGGACATCCGGACGGACACCGCCGCCCAGCTTCACCGGCTGACGGAGGATCCGGATCCGGACATCGCGGCGCTTGCGCGTGAGAGGGAGAGGCTGCTGCGAAATTTGGACAAGGCCGAGGCCATCCAGGACAAGCCGGTGTTCGACTATGAATTTTCCGCAGAGGACAGCCGGGCCCGCGCCGAAAGGCTGCTGGCGCAGCACCCGGAGTTCGCGGAGTACCAGGCACAGGTACGGAAGTACATCGACAACATGATGCAGTACCGGGTGGACAGCGGGCTTATGACACAGGAGAACGCGGACTTCCTCAAGGAGTTCTATCCCAACTATGTGCCCACCATGCGCGTGCAGGACAAGGACGCCGCGGGCCGGGGCCGGGATCTGAACGCGGTGCGTATCGGCAAGACGGTGGGCCGCGCACAGGGCGGCACGGAACGCCTGGTGCCGCTGCATGAAGCGCTGGGCAAGCAGACGATGAAGGTCGTGCGCGAGGGCAGCAAAAACCGCTTCGCGGACCGCCTGCTGCGCGACTATCTCCGGACGGGCGACACGGACGCGGTAAACCGCTACGTCAAGGAGGCGAGTCAGTACGAGCATGAGTTCAACCCAGAGACACTGGACGATGCCGCCATCGAGAGGCCCAGCAAGGACAAGATCGTCACGGCCTATATGGATGGCAAGCTGTGGGAAATGACGGTGGACGACACGTTGTTCGACGCCGTAAAAGCGCTGTCGCCGGACACGGCGGAGAGCAATAAGCTGACGCGCGTGGCCCGCGGCGCCAACAACCTGTTCAAGTCGCTGGTAACGGGCTACAACCCGACGTTCCTTGCCAGGAACGTGATCCGAGACCTGCAGACTGCGGGACTGAATACGCGGGACGCTGCGGCGTTTGCGCGGAACTATCCGCGGGCACTGGCGGAGATAAAGAACAACGGGGAATACTGGCAGCTCTACAAGGCGCTGGGCGGCGTCTACTCCTCCGTGTTCGACTACACCACCGGCACCATCAAGGAGCCGAAGGGGCGGATGGGCAAGGTGATGGCGCGTGTGGAGGCACTGAACATGGCGGCGGAGCAGGCCCCGCGTCTGGCGGAGTTTATGGGCGTCATGAAGGAGGCGGAGGCCGCAAAACAGCGCGGCGAAGCGGTAAGCGACCTCGCGGCCGAGGCGGACGCGCTCTATGCCGCCGCCGATATCACCGTGAACTTCGGACGCTCCGGCTCGCTGGGCAAGGTGCTGAACGCCAACTATGTACCATTCCTGAACCCCGGCGTGCAGGGGCTTGACAAGCTCGTCCGGCGGGTGACGGAGACCAAGGGCGCAAAGGAGTGGGCCAAGCTGGCGGCGCGGGCCGTGGCGCTGGGCATCGCTCCGTCCCTGCTGAACGCGCTGCTGTACCACGACGATGACGAGTGGGACGATCTGCGGGACAGCGACAAGGACACGAACTATATGTTCAAGCTGGGCAACGGCTACTGGCTGAAGATCCCGAAGGGACGCGAACTGTCCCTGCTGGGCATCACGGCGGACCGCGTGGCGGATGCGGTGAGGGGGGAGGACGTGGACATCCTCTCTACCATCAACACCATGGGCAACCAGGTCGCCCCGGCGAACCCGCTGACCAGCAACATATTCTCCGCGCTTATCGACTCGCAGCTCCTCAACCCGGACAGCCCCGGCCGGACGTGGTACGGCGGAGACATTGAGAGCCAGCGCCTGCAGAACTATGCACCGGGCGAGCGCTACGACAGCAGTACGGACGTGTTCTCCGAGGCCGTGGGCAAGGCGCTGGGCATCTCGCCGAAAAAGCTGAACTATGTGCTGGATCAGTACAGCGGCGTACTGGGCGATTTCCTCCTGCCGGTGCTGACACCGCAGGCCGAGCGCGGCATGTTTGAAAAGGCCTTCACGGTGGACGCCATGAGCAGCAACCGCGTAAGCGGCGACTTCTACGACGAGGCCAACGAACTGAAGTATGCCAAGAACGCCGGCGACGTGGCATCCGGCGTGGTGAGCCGCTGGTGGAACAAGCAGCAGACCGCCTGTTCCGACCTGTGGAAACAGATCCGCGAGGTGGAAGCGTCCACGGAGCTGTCCGACAGTGAGAAAAAGCAGCAGACGCGAGAGCTGAAGGCCATCGTGACCGGCATCCAGAAAAACGCCATCGCGCAGGAAGACGTGTTCCGTGCCGCTGTGGAAAGTCACCTTGCGGCCGGAGAGGATGAGGACACCGCGTACCGCGAGGCCAACAAGGACTGCTTCGGCGCCGAGTACGCCCTGCAGGTATACAACAAGGATGTATACGAGAGGGCACAGGACGCGAAGCAGAACGGCGTGTCTTATGACGACTTCTATACATACTACTTCGGAACGAAGGGTATCAAGGCCACCAGCACGGAGAGCGCCGTATCCCAGAAGTTCGATTATCTACAGCAGTCCGATATCAGCAAGGAAGCGCAGGCGGAGATCTATTTCGCGGATATGGCCAGCGACAAGACGCTGCTCACGCAGGCTGAGCTGGAAATGTCTGCGGGGATCACGGCGACGCAGTATTACAATTACAAGGCAGCCACGTCGTCCATGAGCAAGAAGGCCGAGAAGCTGGAGGTCATCGCGGCCATGGATCTGACCTCCGAGCAGAAGGATGCACTCTACTACTCGGAAGGGTGGGCCGAGAGCAAAATCTATGAAGCGCCGTGGCGCTCCGGCAGATCCGCGGGCGTGTCTATGCCGGTGCTGGGCGGCAGCGGCGTGACCATGCCTGTGCTGGGTAGCCGGGAGAGCTCCGGCGTACAGATGCCGGTGCTGGGCGGCGGCACGGTGAAAATGCCGGTGCTGAAGTAAAGAAGGGCGCATAGAGAAGCCGGAGAGCTTAGGCTCTCCGGCTTTATGCTTGTTAGGCTAATTCACCATAACTGGTTTCTCAACAATGGAACAGAAGGGGCACGCCTTGTACCCGTTGCTTAGGGCAAGCTCTGTATTGAATATCCAGTATCCGGCCGACAGGTCACATTTCGAGCAGGTGGGATCCCGGTGATACATACGGCCACCGGTAGGAACTACACAGGCGTTGTCTGCGTAAAGGGAGAGGGCGTCAAGCTCATCCCGTAGGCCCTTGACGGTGGACGTGAGGTTCGATATGCTGGTGCGCGCGTTGGCGCTGTTCTCTTGGGCGTCAAGCAGGTCTGCGCGGCACTCTGAGTAGGAGATCTCCCTCGCCACGTTGATAGCCAGGGAAGCAAGCAGCGCGACGGAAAGGACGATGACTGCCACAGAAGGCCTGCGCTTGCGGCGCTTCTTAGGGGCTACGGCACGCCGGGGATCATAGCCGCAATCGCAAGGGGAGCCGGAATGGTTTAGACAACCGCAGGCCGGGCAGGTATACCATGTGTCCGTGATGGGCTCGTCCTGCACCTCGGTATATTCGACATCGACAAAATCCATAGCGATACCTCCTTTATGGCCTTAGAATAAACGAGACATCGGAATTTGTCAAATGCTATAGCAATTCTTGTCCACATTCTGTCCACATTTTTTCAGAAAAGCACAGAAAAACGTGGCAAAAAGAGGAAACGGACAGAAAGCGACCATGTGGGAAAAGCCTTGTGGCACAAGGCTTACGGGGAAAATTTGATAAAACGTGGAAAGACATAAAAAATCAAAAAGGGCATGGGCAACAATCCTATGGTCGGCGCAACCGTGGCCGTGGCTGTTGCGGTGGCCGAGGCTGTGAAGTAATTTCATTTTACACGCAAAACATCCCCCGACAGACTGTCGGGGGATGTTTTTATGTGCGTATATGCGTCAGCACTTGCCGAAAAAGCCGCACAGCAGCTTCAGCAGGGAAGCGCAGTCGAAATTGCAGAACATAGTTGCTGTACCTCCTTGTGGTATTTGCCTTGCAAGACTGTGTAAATTGTAACCGTTTTGTAACCATTTTGCAAATAATGTAAATACTGGAAGTCACAATATCAGCAGCAATCCTATGGCGATGAGCAGCTCTTCATCCGCTTTTTGCCGGGAGAGGTAGAACAGCAGACACAACAGCAGCAGGTCGCCGGCGTCCAGATCACCCAAGTGCAGCTTTTCCAGCAGGTCGTTGAAGAAGCCGCGCTCCGGTGCACGGCTCTCCGGCGGGGGTGGCGGAGGACCCTTCGGCGGCGGATTGGGGCGCGGCGGCGCTTCGTCCACGGGAACGCGGGTATAGATGCCATCGTCGCCGCGAATGTAGCGGTTATACAGGGAAACCGCCCCCTTCCGTCAAAAAGCGCTTGCCGATAGTGATAAGCCGCGCCAGCCTGGCGGCGCGCTCCACCTTATTCTGTTTGTCGTCCTTCAGAAACGGCCGCAGGGCGTAGAGCAATTGGGTGGTTTGGCTGGTGTCGCGGGTCAGCTCATGCAGCAGCGGCAGGTATCTGGTGATGGTCTGCGGATCGATGCCGCCCAGCGGTGCAGGCGGCGGGACCGCCTGAGGAGGTGACGGAGGAGATGGCGGTGTGTTCTCGCCACCCATGGATCCGGAGAGCTGCTGCGCCAACTGCATGATCTGCGCCATACTGCCGGGGTCGGACAGCAGCGCGTTAAGTTTTTCATTGACGTCGTCCACGCTGTGTCCTCCTTTCCGTTACTGTTGAAGCTTGTTTTCCAGCCGCTGTACCAGCTCCGCGCCCTGTGGGCTGGACAGTACACGAGAGAGCATGGCGCTCAAAGCTGCCGTGTCACCGGAGGCAGCCTGGCGCGCTGCTTGACCCAGTGCGGCGCTGTTGCCGCCGGAGAGCATATTCAGCAGTGCTTGGCCGTCCTGTGACTGCATGACAGACTTCAATGCACGGGGGTCGCTTTTCAGCTTGTTGACAATATCCTGTTCATTCATGGAATGACCTCCTTATAGGGTTCGTTACAGGTATATCCTATGTATGCGGGACGAAAAAAGTGCCTGTCAGCCTTGGCTGACAGGCACAACGTTTTCATTTTACAGGGCGATACAGGAGCGGAGATAGACGTGCCCCGCGTCCTGCTCCGTCTGCCCAAGGACGAAGCCGATACCTGCCTTCGCCTTAGATCGTATCGCGGAGCACCTGATACATTTTTGGCGTACCAACTTGGGGTATCGAGCAATGCCTGATGACAGCTGGACAAGGGCGGCTGTTTATGCAGGATGCTTTGCATAAACAGTTGGAAATACAGTTGTAAATCAGGTACAAATGTGATACAATAATGTGCCAATTAAGATTAGGAGTATAGGCGTTTATGCCTACCTGTATAATACCCGTATGATACCTGTGTGATAAAGGACGGAGACAGATTTGATTTTAGAGACGATCAACAGCCCGGCAGACGTGAAATGTCTGTCCGAGGAGCAGACGGCCACGCTGTGCCGGGAGCTGCGGAGCTTTCTGGTGGAGCAGGTATCCCGCACCGGCGGGCACCTGGCATCCAACCTGGGTGTGGTAGAGCTGACGGTGGCGATCCACAGGGTGTTCGACACAGCCACGGACCGGCTGGTGCTGGATGTGGGGCACCAATGCTACGTACACAAGGCGCTGACCGGCCGACGGGAGTTGTTCGATACGCTGCGGCAGTTCGGTGGACTGTCAGGCTTTCCCAAGCCCTATGAGAGTGTGCACGACGCCTTTATGGCGGGGCACGCGTCGGATTCGGTGTCGGTAGCGCTGGGCATGGCGCGGGCACGGACGCTGCTGGGACAGGACTACCAAGTCGTGGCCGTTATCGGCGACGGTGCGCTGGGCGGCGGGCTGAGCTTTGAGGGCCTCAACGACGCCGGCGGCAGCGGCGAACCGCTGGTGGTCATTCTGAACGATAACGGAATGTCCATCGACCGGAATGTGGGCGGGCTGTCCAAGCAGCTGTCGAAGATGCGGACGGACCCGGAGTATTACGAATTCAAGAAGCGTTACCGCAAGGCGCTGGAGAAGCTGCCGGCGGGACGGACGCTGTATGAGTGGAGCCATGAGGTGAAAACAGCGCTGAAAAAGACGCTGCTGCCGCCGGTGAGCACCGTGTTCGAGGATATGGGCTTTGCGTACATGGGACCGGTGGACGGCCACGACGTACAGCGGCTGACGGCGGTATTGCAGGCGGCCAAAGAGGCCGGGCGCCCGGTGCTGGTACACGTCCACACCGTGAAGGGCAGCGGATACGACTATGCACTGCGGGAGCCGGAGAAGTTCCACGGCGTAGGGCCCTTTGATCCGGCTACCGGAAAGGTACGGCAGGCAGGCAAAGAAACGTTCTCCCATGTGTTCGGCGAGACACTGCGGCAGCTGGCGCGGGAGGACAGGCGCGTGTGCGCCATCACCGCCGCCATGGCCGACGGCACAGGTCTGACAGGCTTTGCACGGGAGTTCCCGCGGCGTTTTTTTGACGTAGGCATTGCGGAGGGCCACGGCGTGGCTATGGCCGGCGGTATGGCCAAGCAAGGGCTGATACCGGTGTTTGCCGTATATGACAGCTTCTTGCAGCGGGGCTACGATATGCTGGTGCAGGATATGGCGCTGGAGAAGCTCCATGTGGTGCTGGCGGTGGATCGCTGCGGCATCGTGGGCGCAGACGGCGAGACACACCACGGCTGTCTGGACTACCTGAGCCAGATACCGGGCATGACGGTGCTCTCGCCCGCCAGCTTTGCCGAGCTGCGGCAGATGCTGCGGCGGGCGGTGCTGGAGATGGACGGACCGGTGGCGGTGCGGTATCCCCGGGGTGGTGAGGACGGGTATGAAGGCGACTGCGGCGCTGAATCAGTGACGGTGCTCCGTCAGGGGACAGACGCGGCTATCGTGACCTACGGTATCCTGACGCAGCAGGCGCTGCGGGCAGCGGCGCTGCTGGCGGGGGAGGGCGTTTCCGCCCGGGTGGTAAAGCTGAACCGGGTCGCACCGCTGGACAGCAGCGGTATTTGCCGGGCGCTGGACGGCGTAAAGCGCATAGTGGCCGCGGAGGATCAGCTCCGCGCCGGCGCGGTGGGCGAACGGCTGAGCGCGCTGCTGCTGGAGCAGGGCGCGGGCGCGGAGAAGCTGGTACTGCGAAACGTCGGCACGACGCTCCCGAGCCAGGGGTCCACGGTAGAGCTGCGGCACGCCCTCGGTCTGGACGCAGAGGGAATCGCACAGGCGGTGCGGGAGGTATTGGCATGAGCAAAAAAATACGGCTGGATGTGCTTGTGACAGAACGCGGCCTGTGCGAGAGCCGGCAAAAAGCCCAGGCCACCATTATGGCAGGTCTGGTATTCGTGGACGGACAGCGGTCGGACAAGCCCGGAACACCGGTGGCAGAGGACGCCAGTGTGGAGGTACGGGGCCACGCCCTGCGGTATGTGAGCCGGGGCGGACTGAAGCTGGAAAAGGCTATGCAGACCTTTCCCATCACATTGGAGGGCAAGGTGTGCGCGGACATCGGCGCGTCCACCGGCGGGTTTACGGACTGTATGCTGCAAAACGGCGCGGCAAAGGTTTATGCTGTGGATGTGGGCTACGGACAGCTGGATTGGAAGCTGCGGAGCGATGCACGGGTGGTGTGTCTGGAACGGACCAACGCGCGGTATCTCTCCACGGAGCAGATACCGGAGACGTTGGATTTTGCGTCCATCGACGTGAGCTTTATCTCGCTGAAGCTGATTTTCCCTGCGTTATATGCGTTGCTGCGCGAGGGCGGCGAGGTGGCCTGCCTCATCAAGCCGCAGTTTGAAGCGGGACGGGAAAAGGTGGGGAAAAAGGGCGTCGTCCGTGACCCGGCAGTACACCTGGAAGTGCTGGAGAACTTCTTGCGTCATGCAAAGGAAAATAACTTTACAGTTCTTGGTATTACATATTCTCCTATCCGCGGGCCGGAGGGAAATATCGAGTACCTCGGCTATCTGAAAAAGGGCGGGGAAGCGGACTGCGTCCCTGACCTGCGGGCGTTGGTGGACGCCTCACATTCTGCGTTGAAGGAAGGTCATGGGGAGATATGAAACGTGTGATCCTTTGCCCAAATCCCTATCGGGACAGCGAGCTGACCGTGGCCAAGCGGTCCAGGGAGCTGCTGGAGGGGCTCGGTTTTGAAACGGTGGTATGTCTGCCCTTCAGTCGGGAGGGGTATGACGATCAGCTGGGTGTGCCCATCCGGCAGTTACAGCAGGAGATCAAGCGGGCGGATATGCTGATCGCCTTCGGCGGCGACGGTACGATCCTGCATCTGGCCCGGACAGTGGCGCTGCACAATGTGCCGGTGCTGGGCATCAATCTGGGGAGCCTTGGCTTTATGTCCGAGCTGGAGCCCAACGAGCTGGAACGGCTGCGTGACCTGAAAAGCTGGGATTTTGCCGTGGAGTCCCGGATGATGCTGGACGTGACCGTGCTGCGGGAGGGTAAGCCGGTATACAACAATATCGCGCTGAACGACGCGGTGATCTCAAAGGGCAGTGTGGCCCGGGTGGTGCGGCTGGATGTATCCACGGAGGAGGGCCGGCTGACCAGGATCACCGGCGATGGGGCCATTGTGTCCACGCCCACCGGATCCACGGGGTACTCTATGGCGGCCGGCGGGCCCATCGTGGAGCCCACGGCTCACAATCTGCTGCTGACGCCCATCTGCCCCCACTCGACCCGGGCGGGCAGCTACGTGCTCTCGCCGGAGCACACGCTGCTGGTGGAAACGGCGGACGCCAATCGGAAGTTCGTATATCTGTCTGTGGACGGCGGGAAGGCGTTTTCGCTGAAAAACGGCGATGTGGTGCGGACACGGCAGTCGAAGTTCGTGACAAAGCTGGTGCGGCTGAGTAAAAAGAGCTTTTGTGAGATACTGGATTCAAAGATGGGGATGGAGGCGCTGAAGCATGAAAAATGACCGGCAGACAGCGGTATTGCAGATCATTGAGGAAACAGCCGTGGAGACACAGGAGCAGCTGATGCAGCTGTTGGCGGTACGGGGTTTTGCCTGCACGCAGGCCACTGTTTCCCGTGACATCAAGCAGCTGCACCTGATGAAGGCACCGGACGGCATGGGAGGATATCGCTATGCCGTGTCGGCACAGATGCCCAAGCTGAATTTTGAGGAGAAGCTGCAGACGATCTTTCGGGAGTGCGTCGTATCGGCGGAAAACGCCCAGAATTTGGCGATCATCAAGACGATGAACGGCATGGCCAACGCCGCCGCCTTCGCGCTGGACAGCATGCAGGATACGGATATCGTGGGTACGCTGGCCGGCGACGACACGGTGCTGCTGGTATTTCACGACAGTGCCCACGCGGCGGATTTCTGCGAACAGGTGCGGCAAATGCTGCGCTGAGGAGGGAAGATCGGTATGCTGGAGCTGCTGCATATTGAGAATATCGCCATTATCGAGGCGGCGGATATCGAATTCGCACCGGGGTTCAATGCCCTGACCGGTGAGACCGGCGCGGGCAAGTCCATTGTTATCGACAGTCTGAGCGCTGTACTGGGGCAGCGGACCAGCCGGGAGCTGATCCGCACCGGGGCCGAAAAGGCGTTTGTCAGCGCGGCTTTTTCCGGTATGGCACCGGAGCTGACGGAGGAGTTGGGCATCCAGCCGGAGGCGGATGGGACGCTGCTGCTGCAGCGGGAGATCCAGACCGACGGCAAAAACGTGTGCCGTATCAACGGGCGGCCGGTGACGGTGTCGCAGCTGCGGGCGCTGGGCACGCGGCTGCTGAATATCCATGGGCAGCACGACGGGCAGCAGCTGCTGGACGAGGAGCAGCACATTGTGTATCTGGACAGCTTTGGCAGGGTGGAAAGTCTTGCAATTACATATGCTGAGAAGTATAAGCACTTTACAGATATACGGCGGCAGATCGGGGCGTTGCAGATGGACGAGGCGGAAAAGGCCCGGCGGGTAGACACCCTGCAATATCAGATCGAGGAGCTGAAGCGGGCGAAGCTGAAGCCCGGCGAGGAGGAGGAGCTGACGGCGCGGCGGGGGATGCTCCGGAACGCGGAGAAGTTCCTGGACGCGGTGGCCGGGGCGGACTATGCCCTGAACGGCGACGACAGCGGCGGCGGGGCGCTCAGCGCCCTGCGGCAGGCCCAGGACGCGCTGAGTGGCGTACGACATCTGGATGACGCTTTCGGCCAGCTGTATGAACGTCTGGGGGAGGCGTACAGTGAAGTTTACGACATCGCGGCCACCGTGGAGGACAAGCGGGGCGAACTGGATGTGTCGCCCGGTGAGCTGGACCGGGTGGAGAGCCGGATGGACCTGCTGTACCGGCTGAAAAAGAAGTACGGCGCGACCGTGGAGGATATGCTGGACTACCAGGCCCGGTGTGAGGTGGAGCTGGCGCAGATCGAGGATGCCGGTGACACGCTGGCGCGGCTGGAGCAGGCGCTGTCCAAGGCGGAGAAGGAGGCACGGCAGGCGGCGCAGGCGCTGTCCGACGCGCGAAAGGCAGCGGCGGATCGGCTGACGGCGCAGATACTGACAGAACTGCAGCAGCTGGACATGGGGAAGATACGCTTTGCGGTGGACTTTGCAGAAAAGCCTCTGGACAGCGACGGCATGGACACGGTACGGTTTTTGATGTCCGCCAACGTGGGCGAGGAGTTGCGTCCCATCCACAAGATTGCTTCCGGCGGCGAATTGGCCCGGATCATGCTGGCTATGAAGAACGTGCTCAGTGAGCAGGATCACGTGGGGACGATGGTGTTCGACGAGGTGGACACCGGCGTTTCCGGCCGGGCGGCCCAGAAGGTGGCGGAGAAGATGGCGCGTATCAGCCGCAGAAAGCAGGTGCTGTGCGTGACCCATCTGCCGCAGCTGGCGGCTATGGCGGACACGCATTTCTCCGTGGAGAAGGGCGAGAGAGGCGGCCGTACCTATACAGAGGTGCGGCGGCTGGACAGAGAGCAGCGGCGGCGGGAGTTGGCGCGGCTCACCGGCGGCAGCCATGTGTCCCAGACCATGCTGGACGGGGCAGAGGAGCTGCTGGTACAGGCGGAGAAATTCCGGGCGGAGCTGTAGCTGTTTTTCGCAACATGAAAATAGTGGTTGACAAACGAAAAAAATCTGCTACAATAACCTCAACTTGATACCGCAACAGCGATGAAGGGAATAAGTAGCGCATTTCAGACCTGCAAAGAGAGCCTCCGGCCGGTGTAAGGAGGAGAGGAAGAAATGGGTGAATACATCCCGGAGCAGCCTCCCGAACGTTCGCGTGAGCCAGTAGGGATGTGTCGGGTCCGCCCGTTACAGCGGTAGGGTGTGTCTGCACCCAACGAGGTCGTGTCTGCGAGGGCATGGCGAATATGAGGTGGTACCGCGAGCGTCTGCATCGCCCTCTGTCGAGATGACAGGGGGCGTTTTTTATTCCCTGTCACAAGAAAACAAATGAACATACAGAAAGGAAATTGAAGCTATGGGTATTTATGAGGAACTGGTGGCCCGCGGTTTGATCGCACAGGTCACAAATGAAGAAGAGATCCGCGAGATGGTCAACAACGGCAAGGCCACGTTCTACATCGGCTTTGACTGC
>ULVM01035622.1_pt1 | contig 16521 bp, 10 predicted proteins | sample 1959451 | NCBI WGS metagenome assembly ULVM01 (sample SAMEA4835786, study PRJEB28245) | human gut metagenome | biome: gut microbiome; material: fecal sample | place: Denmark | collected 2008
CATAACTACCCCTTCCATTCACAATATGTCAGAATAATACCGCTGCGTATCCGGAAAATACAGTGTACTATCTATCTTAATACAGTTAGTACGCTATATATGTATAGTATATCAGAGATTATGTCAACACGCAATAGCTGATATTGTAAAAGACGCACAAATATAATTTATATCTGTGCGCCTCTTCTTAGTACTGATAATCTACATATTCTGTATCTTTTCTGAGTCTGCTTGTAAGAGCATTCTTATAATCTGTTTCGTCATAGGATAAATATTTAATGCCTTTTCTGATATTATCCATCTTGGTCCTTACTTCTGTAGTCAGACTGTTGGCTATCTCTGCTTCTGTGTATTTTATATTACTGATCTGCGTAACCGGTGCATATGCATATTCACTGAACTCGGTATAGTAGGTATTCATCAGGTTATACTCTGCATTATTCATATCCCATATATACATGTCCACTGCCTTATCATAGCCGGTCTTAACCTGGAATATGGCAAGCTGCCCGGTCAGTGCCTGCTCATCACTGTTAGTCAGTTCTATCGTCCTGCTGCCATCTCCATTCACTGTGACTGCCTTGGTGTAATTCAGATTAATGTCCTGTTTAACAGGGTCAGCATACAGCATCTTAAATGATACTGCCAGCTCATCATCTATCTTTGCAAAGAGGATTGCCTTTTGCCCGATATAGCTGTTGAAAATATCTTTCTTAATGGTCTTCTTATCATTCAGAACCATATAGTGAAATGTATAACCCAGCTGATCGGCTGTCTGTTTCGCATAATATGCCTGCGTATCCTTGGCTGTAATAACACCCACATCACCTGCTGTAGTAAGGCTGTCCATCTTACAATATGCTATCACTCCGATGTTAATTCGATACCAGCCATTTGAATAACTTCCAACGACTCTTACCGGAACATTTGCCGCAATCGTCGTCAATACAGTAGAAGTATACGTTGGTTCTGCGTACACTGTACACCCTTCCACAGCATAATAAACATCATTCAGCTGTGTGTATGTCGGTCCCTGTGCCTGCACAGGAATGCTTCCCATGAGTATGCAGACAAGTGTCAGAATACCGATTGTTCTGCCAATCCAATATTTTGTTTTACTAACCTTCGTTACCATGTCTTTCCTCCTTATGGGACCTCACACATGTGTGCCGTGTCCATTATCATCATAATATGAACCTGTTTTGCCTTTTCTTCCATGTATAAAATCCTGAAATTCCACAATTCTTCCATCAAGATCCGGATGACTTGCCACTCCCGAATCCAAAACAACTACATAAACACCCCTGCCATTATACTGTGATGTATCCAGCCTGTCACAGCCTACCGTCCTTCGTACTCTATCCATATTGCAGCTCCTGCAGTCATATTTTACTACTATAATATGTAAGAACTGCTGTTTACGAAACGGTGTATCAGTAATTCTCTATCTTGATTCCTGTCGGGAATGAATCTGACTGATACGAACATACTTTATTAATTGTTACAGTTGTAAATGTACACCCTGAGAAAGCAGCTGACTTAATACTCATAGTTGCCTTTGGTATAGAGACTTCTGCCAATGCAGTACAGCCTGAGAAAGCACTTGTTCCAATGCTGACTACACTGGATGGCAATGTAACGGATTTCAAACCGGTACAGCCTTGAAAAGCACTGTCTCCTATTACTGTTACCCCGCTCTTAAAGCTAAGCTCTGTCAAGCCTGTACAGCCTGAAAATGCACTCGCCTCAATAGTCGTCACAGATGATGGTATTGTAACCGCTGTTAAACCTGTACAGCCTTCAAAGGCACTGGCATTAATGGCAGTAATGCTATTGGGAATCTTACAATCTGTAAAACTGGTATCTCCTGCGAATAATTCTTTAGGAATCTCCGTAAGTGCAGAAGAAATCTTAACAGAAGAAGCCTTTGTACATCCTTTGAATGCCAAATCCCCTATGGTATCCACAAGATTACCCATGCTGATGCTCTCAGCAGCCGCACAGTTTTCAAAAGCACTCTTGCCAATCGTAGTTACTTCTGATGGAATCTTAATTTTACCTAATACCAGACAACCGGAGAAAGCTTCATCCCCTATCTGTGTCAGTGCACTCGGCAATGTAATTGTCTGTAACTTCTCACACTGATAAAATGCCTGTTTACCAATTGACGTTACATCATCCGGTAAACTGATCTTAGTCATATTAATGCATTTATTGAATGCCTTGTCTCCTATCTGGGTTACTCCATCAGGAATTGTTAATCTGACCAGATTAGAACAGCCATCAAAAGCGCTCTGTCCCAATGATGTCAAGCTATCCGGCATAACCACTTCCACAAGTGCGGCATCACTCTTGAATACGCTGTCCCCCATTGTTGACACTGTATCAGGAATCTCTATCCTTACCAGTGTCTTGGAACTTGCAAAAGCAGAAGCTGCAAGCTCCGTAACAGGCTGTCCATCCAATGTATCAGGAATTACTACATCCGTGCCTTTTCCCAGATACTTGGTGATGACAACATGATCCTTATATAAATCATACTGGTATAAATCATTCTTCTTGGATTCCGGTGTATCTTCTGTCTGCGATTCAGAAGATGAATCAGCAGATGACGGCTGTGTAGCAGAAGGATCATCCATAAAATAATTATGATTACCGTTTCTATCAGGGTCTACGCTTCCATTTGGAGTGGTCGTTGACGAAGAGGTTGTCGTTGATGACGTGTTATGATCTCCACCTGCAGCCCCCTCCGGCTGCTGTGGACTTTCTGTCTGTTCCTCCTCCAGCGCTTTCATTGCAGCTGCATAATTTCCCTGAGTCTCCTGAAGAAGAGAAGTAATCTCTCCCTCCTGTTCTATCTCATCTGCAGTCTGGTCTGTCTGCGTTGTTTCCTGTGTCTGATCCGCCTTAGGGGAAAAGTCCACAGCACCGCTTTTATTCAGATACATTCCAAGTAATATTCCAAAGATTAAGGTACATCCTGCTACCATTCCCCAAAACGCTTTTTCCATAATAATCCTCACATACTTTATTTCGCCAGTGAATCTTCCGATACCTGTGTGCCATAAAAGGCTCCACGAACGATGGTCTGTAAGCCTGCTCCTCCATCAACCCTGGTAAGACTGCTGCAATTCCTGAATGCATCCGCACCAATCTTGCTTACACTATCCGGGATTGTAATCTGAGTCAGCTCCTGATGATTTTTAAAGGCTTCAGAACCAATCTGCTTTACGCCCTCAGGAATCTCGACCTTTGCACTGTTTCCACGATATGCAAGAAGAATATGATCTCCCACTATCAGGAAATCATCTTCGCTTCCCTTAGAGGTTCCATCAAGCCAGTTATCCAGCCATGGAGTATCAGCAAAAGCCTTCGTACCTATGCTAATTACAGAATCAGGAATTGTTACTTCTTTCAAATCCTGACATCCATAAAATGCTCCATAATCTATTGTTGTAACATTAGATGGTATCTCTATTGACTGTAAACCGCTCTGTGCAAAACTCAATCGTCCTATTTCTTTTATTTTCTCACTAATTGTATAATTAGTCAAATTGTTCTGTTTATAGTACGCTCTTTGCTTAATCGTATCACCATCGACTGTCTGCTTAGATGAAGTCGGTTGTGTTTCCTGCTCAGAAGAGCTTTCTTCTGATGTTTCCTGTGTCTGGCTTGTTTCTATGGAGGAATTACTGCCTGTTCCACCATATACTTTCTGGTTTGACTTACCAATTAATACTACAGCCTTACCATTTATGATTCTGGTCTTGGCAACCACACCAGGTTCTTTCGTATCCAAAGGATTCTCGTCATTTTGTGTTGACTGTGCTGCCGAAGTCTCTTCCTTGGAAGTTTCTTCCTTTGTTTGTTCTGTTTTTTCTTCTGTTGTAGTTACAGTCGTGGTCTGATGTTTAAGCTGGGGTTTATCCTCCTGATCTGCATTGCTGTCATTGAAATCTGTAGGCAGCTCTGCATCATAAATTACAGGTATCTTCTGCTTTTGACCAAATTGATCCGCAGTACTGTTCTTAGTCGTTAATATTTTAACATTAGGACTGTTGGCAAAAGCATTGTCCTGTATGCTGTTCACAGATGCCGGTATCATAACCTGCTTTAATGCTGTATTATTTGCGAATGCTTTCTCTGCAATTGAACTGACTGAATCAGGCAGAATCACATTCTCGACACTTCCCATACTGCTCATTGCATAGGAAGGAATCTTTGTGACATTAGGAGATACTTTTACATTTTTAATATTCTGCTGATTCCAGAATGCATAAGTGTCTATCTCTTTTACCTCATCAGGCATTGCATAACTGTCTCCGGTCCTTCCTGCCAATACCTGATACAGCATGGACATATCTCCATTATACAAAGCACCATTATAATAAAGCAAATAGTTGTTATTCCCATCTACAATCACTTTACTCAGAGACGTACAATCATTAAACACCCCTGACCCCCAGGAAGAAATACCTGCGCCCAGGTCTGCCAATGTCAATGCACTACACCCCTTGAATGCTCCCGGTCCGACTTTCGTTACCGAATCCGGTATTGTTACACTGGTCAGTGCGGTACATCCACCAAAGGCATTGTAGCCAATCTCCCGTAAGCCTTCAGGAAGTTCTATACTTTGCAGGGTTGTATTTTCTGCAAAAGCGCCCTCCCCTATAGATGTAACCGTACTTGGAACACTGGCAAAGGTGTCAGTGCCCACGTACGCTGTCAATATTGTTCCATTTATCCGAAAATCATCTTCACCCTTCGCTTTTGTCTGAAAACCTATCACTATTGTCAACAGAAGAAGAATTCCCGCTGACAATACCGCTGTTGCAGTAATCACCTTTTTATTCATACTCTTACTCCTGTTTAAGCGATTTTAATCTTACGCTTCTTATCCCCGGATGCAAACAGGATGATAGAAAGACAAGCCATACCTGCTGCCAGGAACCACTTAGGATGAATCGGATCTCCTGTCTTGGGTGTTGCATCCAGCATCTGGCCAGCCACCAGATTCTGTGTATCCACATATGCTACATATGGCGAGAAATGCGGTGCTGTAAAGGACATACAAGCTATGCCATCAATAGTAGTAAACTTCACATTCAAATCCTGCAACTGACTGTTCTCGATTGCAGCCATATGTATATTACCACCATACTGAATCATTTCATCAGGAATTGGTATTGTAATGTTGACATTCAGACCTGTTGTATCCTGAATCTTGTTCTTACCGGTGCTGTCATACAGGGAAATATCCATTGGCATATATACAATGCCATCCAAACTACCGAACTTATTCATTAATGCAGCCTGTGCCTCTGCCACTGCACTGTCAGAGTCAGATACCTTTACAATGAAGTTATCTGTTGCACCCTCTACTGTCGTAGAGCCTACATCCTTATTAGAGATTCCAGTCTTATCAATAGAAAGTCTGTCTCCCTGTGTTGCCGTGGAAGTTGTTGTTCCATTGGTTGTTGTTGTAGTTGTGGTCGTATTCTGCGCATTATTTGTACCATTTGCAACAGTTGTCGTTGTTGTGGTTGTTCCCCTTCTTCTGTTTGCTGCATCTGAATCATCTTCGTCATCATCTGATGTTCTTGTCTTGTAATTAGCCGTTACCGTTGCTTCTGTTGCCGGCATCGTAATAGTTGTAGATGCTGCTGAAGCGTTAGCAAATCCTACACCCGCCGTAGTACTTGTCCATTTGGAGAATACTTTGCTTGATGATTCCGGAGCAAAAGCAGAGATTGTTACTACCTGTCCTGCTGCATACTCACCGGAGCCTGAACCATAATTAACGGTTAATTTGTACTTGGTAGTAGAATCGGAAGAGCTTCCGGACCCACTACCGCCAGATCCACCGCTTCCTGAACCACCGCTTCCTGAACCACCACCAGTGCTGTTTGTGGTATAATGTGCGGTTACTGTTACGTTAGCATTTGGCATATACATGCTTGTGGACGCTGAATGCACATCACCAATCAATTCAGAACAATCTGCTGTAACACCAGCACTGTCTGTACCTGTTGCTGACCAGTACTGGAAGCTCTGTGTTGTGCTTACCCCTGTTGCCTCTAACACAACAATTGCTCCACCGGTCATATTGGTCAGGCTCGTACTTCCATTGCCAGTACCACCTGTTACTGTCATGGTGTATGTTTTTCCGTCTGAGACCACACCATTTCCGGGTTCAAATACTGCAACAACCTTTCTGTTCTCATTTACACCACTGTAAGCATCTGTTCCTGTATGGACAGTACCATTGCTGTCAGTCCACTGCCAGTATTTGAACTTATATCCTGTCTTAGTAGGATCTGTAGGCTTCGTTGCTGCCTTACCTGCATTTACATTCTGTACTTCGTATACTTTGCCATCACTTTCAAAAGTAACTACATAGCCAATTTCCTTGAATGTAGCATTAGGAAGGCTCTGTGCATACTTATATGCAGGGCTTTCAACGTTGTTTGCTTCATCAGAATATTTATAGCCATAAATGACGCCATTGTAGTTTTTGTCAAAAGCATCCGTTATCGTACAAGCAGGATTGTTTATATAAACATCAGCAGTTGTTCCTGAGAAAGCATTCTTTCCAATATTTGTTGCTGTATCCGGCAAAATCACTGTTTTCAGTCTTGTATCACCCATGAAACATCCTTCTGGAATTGCTGTCACCTGTGTATCGCTCAAATCAACATGGGTAATACCTGTATTATAGGCAAATGCTTCTTCTGCAATCGCTGTTACATTCACAAGCTGAGGATCATTTTCTGTTGCAATAGCAGACTTTCTGTATAATTCAGGACTGTTCAGATCACCTCTTGATTCCAGACACTCAATGATAGTCAGTCCGCCGGCCGCTCTTGCTGCAGAATTACTTCTCTGATAAATAATGGCATTATCTGAGAAGAATGCTGCCCCATCCTCGTTCTCAATACCGGTCAGCTTCGTACAGCCTCTGAATGGGATCTTGCCCATCTTATTCATCTCAGCACCTACCTTAACACTAAGGAGGTTCTCACAGCTGTAGAAAGCATAATCAGGAAGCTGTTTGATGGAGCCTAAGCCAATAGAGGTAAGAATATCATTACCTGCAGTGATATCTTCACTGTACTCCTGATTATTGAAGTTTTCATTTAAAGAATATTTGAATACATTTCCTTCCTCAAAGAACTTGACTTTTCCACTCTTCTCTCCAAAATTACCACTGAACAAGCCAGCTGCCGGAGTACCAATATCATTAGGATAAGTTTCATTTGAGTACAATTTAACCGGATCATTTCTTCCAGTTATTCCATCATTCAGTTGTCTTTTTAAATTTGTTGTAGATGCAGTAATTCCAGCATCACTTTCTTTATGAGTCAGAGTCAGATAATCCCAGTTGTCTTTATTATCTGTAACCCCAAAATATGTCTTTGCATCCAAGGACTCAATTCCCTTAGGAATATCTACAAGAAGCGCTGCCATAACAACATCATTCTCTTCCTGTGTCAAAGGAGCGTTATATGTGCTGCTGTTAATCCATCCCTGGTTCTCATTAAATTTATCAATGATGCTATAAACTGAAATACTGCTATCTTTCTTTAATGACTCAATCAGATCTGCATTCATCAGATCAATCTCTTCAAAATGCGGATAATCTACCAAAGTACTTTCAAGAGTGGCATTATCCAGTAATACCTTGATATTTACCGGAGAATCCACCTGATAGCAAATATTTCTCTTTGCAGCCTTACTGGTGAAATGTGTCTCATCAGAATCCATCGCATAGTCATATGGGGCATATCCCTCTTCTACCTTACCATGGAAAGTAAGATAGTTAGAGTTGGTCTTAAATGCGCCACTTCCAATCGTCATCTCTGTACCATCAGATACTGGTTCTGAAAAATGTACATTCTCTAGCAATTTGCAACCTGCGAATGCATCTTTACCGATAGAAGTCACAGAGTTACCAATATTTACTCTTGCAAGTATCTTTGCATCTTTCAGAGCACCTTCTTCTATCGTTGTGATTGAATCATCAGCAATCGTAAGCTCTATAATGTAATCCTTAACTCCTCCAAAACAGTCTGTACCTAACTGTATTACCTTATGTCCTGCTATAGAAGAAGGTACTTCAAGATTACGAATTGTAGATGTTTTACTTCCAACAAAATTGTAGCTCTTTAAAGTAGCTGTACCATCGGAATTTACAACTATTGTGGCAACATAATCACCATAAGTAGCTTCAATCTGTTCATTGTTAGATTCGTTCAGGTAGACATATGGAACATATTCACTAACTGCCGTCTTAGAGGCCTTGGTTCGAACTCTTAATTCTGTTGGAGTGCTTCCATTTGTCTTAAATCCAGGACCCTTCACATAGAAATTTTTATTTGTAATATCCTGGAATAAATACTCCTTATCTGAGTCTGAATCATATTTATCTTCATCAGTATCTGGGGCATCAAAAGTTACGCTCTGACAGTGACTGCTGTCTTCTCTATAGCTTGCTTCACCAAAGACAACGCATCCAAGGTTTTGACATCCCATTAAAGTATTGTCAGGAATCTTACAGTTAAATAATGTACCTGGAAAATTAACTGTACTTAATGAAGTTCTTCCTGCGAGAATATAATCATAATAAATTTCTCCTGGTGTATTAGAACTTGGTGGAACATTATCTACTGCATCCAATGCTTTCGCTATTCCAAATTCGTCGGATGTTGAACTTATAAACTCTTTCAAATTAGTTGGGAATGTAAATATCTCCAAAGAATTAATTCCTGATGCAGCAAAGCATCCCAATCCCAATACAATTGTAACATTAGGATTAAAATATGAAGCTGTATCACCTGATAAATCTGCACAGTCATAGAATCCAAAAGGCCATATTGTAAGGCTGCTGCTTCCTGTTTCTCCCGCTGTACTTACCGTACTCATTCCAAATGATTTTAAACCTGATTTGGCAAAGCAGGCTGTTCCAACATCAGTCAATGATTTAGGGAAAGTAATCCCTGTTAATTTCTGGCAGTTATAGAAGGATCTGGCTCCCAAAACCTGTGTTGACTGCAGGCTTCCTTCATTACCGAACTCTACTGAAGTCAGGTTCGTACAGTCGTAGAATGCATCATTTCCAACTACCTTACAAAATGATAAGTTGACACTTCCAAGTGTTGACTGGAATCTAAATGCATTTTTGCCTATAAAGTCAACCTGATCTGACAAAACCAGTCTGGTGATATCTACACTGACAGGATCTAAGTTATCTGCTTGTCTGCCTTCTCTGTTAAATGCATCATTTCCTATACCAGAAATTGTAATAGGATTTTCAAATGAAATAAAACCATTCTCTCTAATATAATTTGCTCTGGAGTCCTTATCTTTATTTAATGGTGTAGAAGTCCATTGTGGAACATAGACACCCACTGCCTTAGCGTCTGTTGAATCTGTTACCTTATCATCCAAATTCAACAGGGTAAATCCATCCAGTGAAAAATCATTATCCGCACAAAAGCGCTTCAGGATAATATATTTTAAGTAATCTTCTTTATCATCAACTCCATAAATAACATTTGAAGCATCTGAGGTATCCTCATTATATGATACAGTAAGTGTCTTTAATTGTTTGTATCTATCTGGAGTAATATCATCATCAGTAAGACGAGTAGTAAATTCTGCTGTAGTTAAATTTGCTGCATCCTTTAATAAATTAGTTATTGCCTGATTATATGCATCAATTTCTGCAATCCTAGTATTATACACAGCCTGTGCAAAACTACTGAATACTGTTGCATTATCAACATTAGAGGATGAATAAGAATATTTCTTACCATTTGCCTCAATGGTATTGCTCTGCAAATTATTAGAATATGTTCTGCCATCTGTATAGACAAGCTGCGCAGGAATCGTATGTTCTTTACTATCCTTATCACGTACAGTTGTCTTTGAATTATCCACGCCAAAATCTACTTTATATTGATCTCTGGCTAATACTTTTTCTACCTGATCAACATAGTCACGTGTAATGATAAAATATTCCGTATATCGATTTGCACTTAAATCGACTTCTGCAACTTTGTCTTCACCCGCATATTCCAAAATAACATAATTATTGCTTCCTTTATTAATTCGACCTGTTATTCTAAATTCCTTATCGTACGTTGCGGATACATTATTATATGACATTTTAACTGCATATGTATCCGATGAATTACGACGGTCATAAGAATTTGCATCTGATTCTTTAGCTGTTATTTTTTTATCAATTGCCTCATTAGTACCAGTTGCATTGTATACAGCCTTAAATATGGCATCAATGCTTGTTGTTCTGACATCCGTTGTCGTCTTCGCCTGCATGGTTCCCAGCTGTTCGACTGGAATCGCAGCCACTACGACTGCCATAATCATGAAGATGGCTGCAATAGTCTTGCGTACTGTTCTATGCAGTCTTACATTCTTTCTCTTTCTTTTCTTTCCTGTGTTCTTTGCCATGTTGCATCTCCCCATTTTAATTCACCCTTTTAGCCACAACTACGAACCGTCCTTCATTCTCCTGATAATCACAGGTAGATAAGGTCAACAGCTTATCGCCATAGTTTGCAGTTACTCCAGTGTCATATAATGACAATGCCGCCATCTCATTCATATAGGAATCAAATTCCTTGGCTGAACCGGCATTGATAAATTGATAATACTTAAAGGTCACTTCTTCTTCCGAATAGACCTTTGAGCGGAACACGTACATTACTTCGTATTCCCCTTTGTTATATATGGTGTCAAACTTGATTCTTGGATGTGCCTCATAATACGATTCATTGCTGTATTTATTCAATGTACCGAACATCTTGCCCGATTGCATGTGATGTCCATACAGAATGATGTTATCGCATCCGTTCACTGCATCACATTGATAATCCATGAAGATACATCCGTTCTTATCTTCCTCCTGATTAAAGTTATGATTCAGATAGTATTCATTATTTACTGTCTGCATAACAGGATAATCAATAATTGTATCGTCAATTTTTATCCATCCGATTAGTCTTTTGTTCTTATTATATAATGTTTCGTATTCTGGAAGAATATCCAGTGTCTGTGCATCCTCTTTTGTTACCTTGTGAATATTTATTTGTGAGTTCGCATTTAATATATTATTTGAGGTATTTTTCAGTGCTGCCAGCGACTCAAATTCACTTGCACTCTTAGCTGCCGATTGATAATAAAAGGCAAAATAACCAAAGCAGCCAATACATATGGGAATGCATATCGTAATCAGAAGCTTTCGCCTTTTCTCTTTTCTTCGAATCTCCAGTAAAATCTCCTTCTTCATTTCCGACGAAAGATCTTCTATCCTTATTTTTTCTTTTTTCTTTGGAGTCAGCTTCTGCCTGGCGTTCTCACGCTTCTGCTTACGTTCTTCCTTTTTACGTCTGATCTCCTCCTGCTTCTGAATCTGTTCTTCCTGAAATCTTCTATGCAGTTCATAGATATTATCGTCAAACTGTCTTCCTACAATTGATTCAAATTCAATCTGACTACTCTTTAACTGTTGATACAGCTTCTCGACATCTTTGGGGTTATCCAGCTTCAAGTCTCGTGTAATGGAATCAATGAGCTGTTTATCCCGCTGCGCCGCCGCATATTCCTCTGGTGTCCGGAAACGTCTGCCATCAATGGTCCATTGCAAATCCACTCTGCATACTTCCTTCCTGCTTCTCTTCTGTCATTTAACATAATCTAGTTTATTTAATTAGTTTACATATATATTATTATTTTACTATATTTTCAGTTTATTTCAAGTGTTTTCGTAATTATATATTTATTTTATATATTTTGTGTTTTATTTTTGTGTATACATAATGCCATTTGTAACACTTTTACACCTCTCTCATAAGATATAGAAAAACCTTTTAGGGGGTACTCAACATGAGTGACTTATCAGCAAGCAATTGCGGATGCAATCAGACTATTTCTAACAACGGATGTGGATGCGGTAACAACAGCTGCAGTAACTGGATCTGGATTATCCTTCTTTTGTCCTGCTGCGGTGGATGCGGCAATAACAACAGCTGCTTCGGCGGATGTGGCAACAACAATGATAACTGCTGCGGCAATAACTGGATCTGGATCATTCTTCTCTTCTTCTGTGGTGGATGCGGTAACAACAACGGCTGCTGCTAATCCAATTCTAACCAGCCCAATGGGTTCAAGTAACTTGAACCCATTGGTTTTGTCCGGCATATATCCACTATCTGCTGCATAAGATACAATGATTCGCATTAAAACTGGAGGCAATATGGAAGAACAGGATAACGACAACGACTATGTACTCGTTTTTGACCACTTCTATACAAACAATCATATTCAGATTATGAAGACATTACTTCCCTATATAGATTCTGCTGCTATGCCCATGCTTCCGGTTATGATCAAATACATGGAACTTCAATACACTATGAAGCTTATCAGGAAAAATGCGCGACCTGAAGCTCCCGTATTATCTGCATGTTCCAAGGATTCACCAGACATTGAGACCATTTATCAGTCTATCCGTAAATATCTGGCACCTGAGGAAGAGAAAAGTTTCCAGCAAATCATCCAACTCATGCATACTATGGATAACGTGCGTCAGATGCAGCAAATGATGGAAATGTTGCAAACGATATCCGGTGATGGAGAAAATGCAAATACTTTTCCTGATATGTCTGCATTGGAAGGAATGTTCGATAACGGAACAAATATAAATGATATTATCAATATGATGAAAGCAATGAAATAGGAGGATTCTATCATGGATGAAAGAGAATGGATGAATGACCCTGCTCTGGAAGGAATTGACAAGTCCAAGCTGGCTTTTCTTGAAAAACTGGTAATTAAAAGTTCTTCCATGACACAAAAAGAAATGCTGCCTTTCCTGCTGTCTCTTTCAAAACTAAGCAGGGAAAACAACATTTCCTTTGATAAAAATGAAATACAGTTAATCTATTCTGTCATTCGGAAATATTCTACGCCTGATGATATTGCGAAAATGGAGAAGATTTCTTCTTATTTCCAATAAGGAGCATCAACACGCCCATAGAAAACAGACCACATACCAGTAAAGTTCTGTATTCCAGTGGATCACCGGTCTTAGGAGTGGAATCTTTCACATGTCCTGCTCCAGAGCCAGACCCTGAACCACTTCCACCGCCGGTTGTTCCTGTCTGTTGTCCGCTGCCATCTCCTGTCAGCTGGGTAGATATCTGTGTAATGTCTGGTGTTCCCGTTCCTGTTGTGCCATTTCCTGTTGTTGAAGAACCACTGCCGGATGAGCCACCACTGGAAGAACCACCGCTTGATGAACCACCTCCAGAGGAACCACCATCTGAAGAAGAACCGCCTCCTCCGGACGAACTGCCGCCATTGGAGGAGCCACCACCTGAATTACCTCCGTTATTGTTATTATTGTTGCCGTTATTATTGTTATTATTGTTGTTATCTGGAACTGTTCCATTAAAGGTCAGTACGAAAGGCGAGAAATGCCAGGTTTTAAACATAACGCACTTTACGCCATTATCTTCCTTTATCTTTACAATCGTAAGCTCCTCTAACTCACTTTGTGTCTTATTGTTATTATTACTATACACTTTCATGTTATTCTTCGTCACATCCCAAGACTGCCACTGATCAGGCAACGGGAACGTAATTGTATAGTTCATAGTATTATCATAATCAGGAGTCCCGGATATTCCCTTTGTCATACTGATATCCAAATAATATATCCTTTGCTTATCTACATTAGCAAAATAGCTTTTTAATCCATTCGTTTCAGCATTCGGGCTTACTTTCACATAATAGTTATCTGCTTCAATTCCACTGGCTGCCACATCAACGTAAGATTTGACATTACTTATACCAGAAGCTGTGTTGGAAGCAAAAGAACTACTGTCCACATTCATGATAACGCTTTCAGGTTTCAGATAAGAAGTATACTCAAGCTTATCATATTTACCCGCCAACTCATTTGCCTTCGCATAAGATACCGAATTGCTCGTAGTATCTGCTGCCAATATATATACCGTATCTGTTACGGATTCCATTCCGCAGAAAGCGTCTCCTGCTATAGATGAGATGTTAGAAGGTAAGGTTACACTTCTGATACTGCTCATGTCAGAAAATGCTTTAGGTCCAATCTTGGTTACTGTATCCGGTATTTTAATTTCCAACTTGCCTGTGCTGTTTTTATTTCCTTCATATTTATACAGATATTTACCATCTGCACTTAATACAAATCCCTTATCATCTGTCTTCGTCCATTTTTTATACAGAGTACGTCTTGCACTTACTGTAGCATCCATATTTGCAGCAGTAAAGCATTCCTGGTCTTCATACCATGTATTATCCTCTGTTTCATATCCTGTGTACTGAATTTGTTTTTCATCTATATTCGCCGCAATATCGCTTAATTTATCACCCTTATTAGCTGGTGCATAAATTACCCCTTCTGATGTATCAGTGTATATTCCTCCATTCAAATCAAATGTAATCGTGATATCGTTTGCCTGCCATCCCGCATACAGCTTCATGTCTGTTGCTACTTTCTGGTTCCAGTCAACTTCTGTTTTTGTTGTTGTACTGTCCAGATACCACTTTGTAATAGTATATCCTGGTCTTATTGGCGTATTATCAGGCTTGGGTAAAGTAGAACCAATCTTCACTTTTTTGGTCTGTTTGCTATAATCCTTTGCATCTGCTGCAATATATGTAATCGTGCATTCACTGCTTCCTAAATCCCAGGTAGCATATAATGTCATATCAGTAGTTGTCATCTTGTTAAAATCCCAGTCCATACCATTTTCTGTCTGCCAGCTAAGAAGCGTTGCATCCTTGGCAGTGGAATTCACTGTCAGTGTATGTTTTGAACCAGATTCAAAACCAAGTATAGCGTTCTGGTCAACTATGCCACCTGTTTCTGTATCAACTTCTTGATCTACTTCCAATACAGCTACGCCGTTCACATCTTTCGCACTACCAGGAAGTTTAGGTGATGTAAAGTATACGGAAGGATACCCAAAGTTAAATGTAATTTTAATTGTTTTTTTTGCATCTGCTGATGTTAACGCACTGCTATCATCCTGTGTTGCAGCAATATCATCATAGGAGAACTGTTCTCCATCTACTCTCTCCCATACTGCATACAGCTTTGTATCTGTATCTGCCGTGCTGCTTGTCATATCCCATTTAGGTCCTGTTGTACTGGTACTACACCAGCTATCAAACTGATATACAACAGCATCTATTGTATATTTCTGTCCTTCTTTCAGTTCAATTCTCTGTCCACCATCTATTGTAATTTCTATCTTATCAATTTCCAATGTAGCGCCTTTTGCCACAGTTACTGTCTCAACCGATGGATTCAGATTCGTAAATCCATACTGGAAAGTCACTGTAACCTTATCTGTACTGTCAGCATTATCAGCCTGCACTGACGGCATAGGTATCTGTGACAAAAGAATCGCAAAGATAATCAAGCTCACTCCAAGTAAATTTTTCAGTCTACGATACATATAAGTCCCCTCTTACTTCTGTATTTTTTTCGCTATTACAACAAATCTTCCATCTTCTTTATACTTATCGCAGGTGGATAGAATCAGGCATGAATCCCCATACGCTATATCATCCAGCATATACAGTGCATTCTGTGATATATTGTCGTGAAAGGCTTCAAAATCCTGTTCTGTACTCATATCTATAGCATCATAATATCGAAATACATCTTCATCGGCATAGGCTACTTCTGAAAGCATTGCTGCAACTACCTTATATTCGTTTTCTTCATATAATGAACTGAAACGAATAGTAGGATGTTCTTCGCAGAACTGCTTGTCCTTGTATTTCTTCAAGGTTCCGAACATAACGCCAGACCTCATATTATGGCCATATATAATCAGGTTCTGACCGGATTGCATCACATCACATCGGTAATCCAGAATCAATAAACCATTCTTATCCCTCTCTCCATTAAAATTCTTATCCAGATAATAATTATTGTCCCCTTGTCTGGACATAACCGGATAATCAATTTTAGTACCATCTATGGTAAGCCATCCTGAGAAATCTGCATTCTCTGAATGTAACTGTTGAAACTGTCCTAATATCTCAGGCTGCACTTCTTCTTCCAAAGCAAGTGCTGTCTGTTGCGCTTCCAATGCCTGCGCCTTTGCCAAGGCTTCTGCTTCTCTTCTATCCCGCCACCTCTGTGTCAGCCTTGCTGTTCTGGCATCCTCTTTTACCTTCTCCTGTAATAAATAGGTGTCATAATTGGTCTTCATATCCAGGAATACATTCCAGTTAAAATATACAAAGCAGACACCAAATATCATAGCAAAAATGAGTATCACCATTCCTTTATTACGTGCAAACAACTTCTGTCTGTGATTCTCTTTACGCTTAACAGAAGCCACCTGCTTGCGGATTCTACGCATCTGGTCTTCTGTCAATATTTCTGTCAGACTATCCAGAAAGTCCAGTCCCAGCATGGATTGAAACTCAATATCATAT
>ULVM01085772.1_pt1 | contig 15811 bp, 10 predicted proteins | sample 1959451 | NCBI WGS metagenome assembly ULVM01 (sample SAMEA4835786, study PRJEB28245) | human gut metagenome | biome: gut microbiome; material: fecal sample | place: Denmark | collected 2008
GTTCCCTCCGCTATAAAGTTCAATCTGACAGGAAAGCTTAATAAATATGTAAGCGGTAAGGATGTTATTCTTCACATAATCGGTATGATAGGCGTTGACGGCGCACTGTATCAGTCTATGGAATTTACCGGCGAGGGTTTGAAGAGCCTTTCGATAGACGACAGACTTTGCATTGCCAATATGGCTATTGAAGCCGGCGCAAAGAACGGTATATTTGAAGTTGACGAGATAACAATGGCATATATGAAGGAAAGAGCAGACCGTGACTTTGATATATTCAAGGCTGACGAGGACGCTGTATATTCAAGAGTTATCGACATTGACCTGTCAACCGTAAAGCAGACGGTTTCATTCCCTCATCTGCCCGAAAACACAAAGACCGTTGACGAGATTACAGAGGATATAAAGATTGACCAGGCAGTTATAGGTTCATGTACAAACGGCAGAATAAGCGATATGCGTATCGCCGCTGAGATTCTCAAGGGCAAGCATATTGCAAAGGGTGTAAGATGTATCGTAATCCCCGGCACTCAGAAGGTATATCTCCAGTGCATAAAGGAAGGTCTTGCAGAGATATTTGTAAATGCAGGCTGTGTGCTTTCTACCCCCACCTGCGGCCCGTGTCTCGGCGGTCATATGGGTATACTTGCGGCAGGAGAACGTGCTATTTCCACCACAAACAGAAACTTTGTAGGAAGAATGGGACACGTTGACAGCGAGGTTTATCTTGCAAGCCCGGCAGTTGCGGCAGCAAGTGCTATAGCAGGTAAGATAACAGGCATAAAGTAAGGTGAGAATATGGTAAAGCATATAATAATCTGGAACCTGAAGGACGAGCTTTCGGCTGAAGAAAAGAAGGAAAGATGCCGTCTTATAAAGCAGGGGCTTGAAAGCCTTGCAGGCAAGATAGACGGACTTCTTGAAATCAACGTCATAACCGATATTCTCGGTTCTTCTACGGGCGACCTTATGCTTGACAGCACATTCGAAAGTGCAGAAGCATTAAAGGGATATTCCACCCACCCCGAACACGTTAAGGTAGCCGACAGCACGGTAAGACCTTATACGGCAAGACGCAGTTGCGTAGATTTTGAAATATAAGAAAGGACAGACATATATGAAGGCACACGGTACAGTACACAAATACGGTGACAACGTTGATACCGACGTTATCATTCCTGCAAGATACCTTAATACAGCCGACCACAAGGAGCTTGCAAGTCACTGTATGGAGGACATAGACAAGGACTTTGTAAAGAATGTAAAGGACGGCGACATTATAGTCGCTAATATGAATTTCGGCTGCGGAAGCTCAAGAGAACACGCACCTATCGCAATCAAGGCAAGCGGAATTTCCTGCGTTATCGCAAGCACATTTGCAAGAATATTCTACCGCAACGCTATCAATATCGGACTTGCAATCTTAGAGTGCGACGAGGCTGCCAAGGATATTGAGAACGGCAATGAGGTCGAGGTTGACTTTGATACGGGAGTTATAACAAATGTGACAAAGGGCTGTACATACAAGGCTGAGCCTTTCCCCGAATTCATCAAGGATATAATCAACAAGGGCGGTCTGCTGAACTCCTTAAAGAAGTAAGACCGCAGAAAGCGTTATGCTATGAGGGTAGATATAAAAGCGTTATCGGACAGCGAACTGCAAGAGCAGGGTTTTAACAATACATCGGGCGGAATGCACGGCTTCGGACTTTATACGGATGATGTGCTGTCTGCTGTCTGCATAACAACAGAAATACCCGACAGCCTGAACAAAGAGGTCAGACTGGAGAAGCTGTTTGTCTGCGAGGAAGAAAGGCATTACGGCGTTGCCAGAAAACTGCTGAACCACACGCTCAGAACGATGCGTGCCTGCGGATATAAGTATGCCGTAGTGACCCCCGACAGCGAGGACGCAGTGCGATTTCTTGTCAGATTCGGCTTTGAAAAGGCGGAGGGAAAATCCGCTTTATACAAAATAGAGCTTTAAGCTCAGAGAAAGGATATTACCTATGGAAAAGAATATTGCCGTTATCAAGGGCGACGGAATAGGTCCTGAGATAGTTACCGAAAGTATGAAGGTGCTTGATAAGGTGGCAGAAAAGTTCGGTCACAAGTTCAACTACACACAGCTTCTTATGGGCGGATGCTCGATTGACGCAAACGGCGTACCGCTGACCGATGAAACAATAGCCGCCTGCAAAGCGTCAGATGCTGTGCTTATGGGTTCTATCGGCGGTGATACGACAACATCGCCGTGGTATAAGCTCCCTGCAAATCTGCGTCCCGAGGCAGGTCTGCTCGGTATAAGAAAAGCACTCGGACTGTTTGCAAATCTTCGTCCCTGCCTGCTTTATCCGGAGCTTGCAGGCGCTTGCCCCTTAAAGACAGAGATAAGCGCAAAGGGCTTTGATATGCTCATTATGCGTGAGCTTACCGGCGGTCTTTACTTCGGCGCAAGAAAAACCGAAGAAGTAAACGGCGTTATGACAGCTACCGACACGCTTACATACAGCGAGGACGAGATCCGCAGAATCGCAATCAAGGCATTTGACGTTGCGATGAAGAGAAGAAAGAAGGTAACAAGCGTTGACAAGGCTAACGTTCTTGATTCTTCAAGGCTGTGGAGAAAGGTCGTTACCGAAGTGGCAAAGGATTATCCCGAGGTTACTCTTGAGCATATGCTCGTTGACAACAGCGCAATGCAGCTTGTAAAGGATCCTGCACAGTTTGACGTTATGGTAACGGAGAATATGTTCGGTGATATTCTGTCGGACGAGGCAAGTATGATTACAGGCTCTATCGGTATGCTCCCCTCTGCCAGCATGAACGAAACAAAGTTCGGTCTGTATGAGCCGAGCGGCGGTTCTGCTCCCGACATTGCAGGTCAGAACAAGGCAAATCCGATAGCTACCATACTTTCAGCCGCAATGATGCTCCGTTACAGCTTTGATATGGTGAAGGAAGCTGACGCAGTTGAAAATGCAGTAAGCAAGGTGTTGAAGGACGGTTTCCGCACAGGCGACATCATGAGCGAGGGTATGACAAAGCTGTCCTGCTCGGAGATGGGCGACAAGATAGCAGAGAATATATAACAATAATTTCAGCCGCAGTGAAAACTGCGGCTGATTTATATGCATAAAAAGAAGCTGTGACGGAATATTACTTTCCGCCACAGCTGATTTGTTTATCTTTGGTCTTACTGCTGAATACCGTTATTGTTGAAGTTGTTGTTTGTGGTTTCTGCAGTAGTGTTGTTAACGGGTGTAGCGTAATTTGCGTTGCTGTAGCCCGTGCTTGCGTTGGGGTTATAGGTGTTGTTCATATTGGCATTGTAGCCGTTATTCATGTTGGGGTTGTAACCGTTGTTCATGTTGGGGTTATAACCGTTGTTCATGTTGGGATTGTAGCCGTAGTTCATACCGGGCTTGTAGAAGTCCTCATCCTTTGCGCAAAGAAGAAGGATACCGCCTACAAAGCTGCAGAACAACAGAACACAAACGCTTATGCCTGTTGAAGGTCTCTGCCCCTTGCTCATCTGGCTTAATGCGATACCGCCGAAGATAAGCGGAAGTATCATCCAGAATCCGCAGACCATACTTAAAATAATAAATACCTGTGCCGCTGTTTTCATAATAACATACCTCTTTTTTTAATAAGTGACACACTTTACTTACTTGTGTATCTTTAGTCAGTATACCACATCAGTACACCGGTGTCAATATTTTCTGTTAACAGTTCTTAATTTTCCGTCAAGGATTTTTATCCCTGCGGTTGTTGTATATGAACATAGCAACGCCTACACCGCATATTATCACATATCCGATAAAGCTCCATATGTCCGGCAATTGTGAGAACAAGATAAATCCGAGCAGTGCCGAAAAGATTATCTGCGAATAATCGTATACCGATATTTCCTTTGCAGGAGCGAATTTATATGCCGCCGTGATGCTGAACTGACCGCCTGCCGCCGCAAGTCCGGCGCCGAGCAGGACGAGCCACTGCTGCCACGTCATAACGTGAAAATCGAACAGTAAAAACGGCAGTGTTACAAGGCAGGAGAAGCCCGAGAAGAAGAACACGATATACGGCCCTTTCTCGCCTCTGATACCGAGCCATCTTACCGCCGTATAAGCCGCACCTGCGCCCATACCGCCGAGAAAACCGAGCAGTGACGGCACAAGTTCCAGATTTGCAAGGCTCGGCTTTATTATAAGCAGACTTCCCGCAAATGCGACTATTACACCGAGCGTCTGCACTAAATTTGTACGTTCCCGAAGGAACATTGCCGAAAATACGATAACGAAGAACGGCGACATTTTGTTCAGCATTGCCGCATCTGATAATGCCAGATGGTCTACCGCATAGAAGTTGCAGAGTATTCCGAGCGTTCCGCATACCGAGCGTATCAGCAGTGCGCCGATGTTGCTTTTTTTCTGCGGCAGAAAAGAGCCTTTCTGCCTTATCAGTATCGCCGCCGCAAATATGAAAGCGACAAGATTTCTGAAAAAGCTCTTTTGCACAGACGGCAGATCGCCGGCCAGCCTTACGAAAGCGCCCATAAAAGCAAAGCAAAAGGCGGAGCTGATAATGCACAGCACGCCTTTGTGCTTCGGGGATATTTTACTGAGAATTTCCGCCATACTCAACCACCTGTTTTTGCTTCGTCAAACGGCAGTAGTACGGTTTCGGGCAGTGTTATTTCTCCGCCCGATGAGAAAAGCTCGGGGCGGTCGAACTTGTAGCTTATCTTGAGCGAACTTACAGCCTTTGTTATTTCCTCGTTTGTAAGTCCCGACCTGTCGATAACGAATATGAGCGAAACCTTACTGCTGTTGAAACGGTCTATTGACGAAATGTTTGTTTCCTTCAGTACAAAAGCCTGTTTGTCATACGGTATATCGTCAATGGAGAACTGTATGTTGCTTATTTTATACATACCGATGTTTGTAAAATCAAACACCATCTCAACACGCAGATAGTTTTCGGGTTTTGTCATATCAAAATCCGTGTCGCTCAGCAGCTTGCTTGTAGACCCACTGTCAAGGTGAGTGCCGTCCTTCAGCTTATCGTATACGTTTTTTATCATATTGTCAAAGCTCTGTCCGCTGTAGCTGTACAGCCGTGTGTACGCATATTGTGCCTTTACGGGAAAAGCAAACTGCGTAACCACGACTATAACCGCAACAGCCACGACCAGCACCCATATGAGCGCCTTTTTAACTGCATTGTGTCCGAAAAGATTTGTCAGCGTCTGTTTAAAACTCATACTTTCTTTACGCCGAGAGTTACGTTCTCGCCGTTTATATCCTGTTCCTTTGTAAATCCGTCTGTCTTGCCGGTCACTATATCGTCTGCAAGAGTATCCTCTGAGATGCTGTCCTTGTTGCGTGTCAGTATCTCGGCTACCTTGTCACTGCCGTCGCAGTAGATAACGATATGATCCATAACCTCAAAGCCTGCATCCTTACGCATCGTCTGAATCTTGCTTACAATCTCTCTTACGTTACCTTCTTCGATAAGCTCGGGTGTAAGTGTTGTGTCAAGAACTACCGTGTAGCCCCTGTCGGTCACTACCGCATAGCCTTCCTTCTGATGCTCGTCTATAAGCAGGTCGTCCTTTGCAATCTGAACATCACCTGTTGAAAGTGTAAGCGTCATAGCGCCTGTTTCACGGATCTCGTTCATAGCCTTCTGACCGTCAACCTCAGCAAGCTTTGTTCTGACCTCGCCTATCTGCTTGCCGAAACGAGCGCCGAGCGTCTTAAGCTGGGGCTTGAAGGTGTAGCTTGTGAAGTGGTCTGTATTATCTATAAAGCTGATTTCCTTGATGTTAAGCTCATCCTTGACAATATCGGCATACATAGGCTCAAGCGTCTTGTCGCCCTTTACCATTATCTTTGATATAGGCTGTCTGTTCTTGATGTTAGCGGCATTTCTTGCGGCACGTCCGAGCGTTACAACGGTCAGAACGGTGTCCATTTCTTCCTCAAGGTGCTTGTCGATAAGCTTTTCATCTACTGCGGGGAAGTCGCACAGATGTACGCTTACGGGTGCGTTCTTATCGAGCGAGCAGACAAGGTTTCTGTAAATATCGTCGCATACGAAAGGAGTCATCGGAGCAGATGTCTTTGCGATGGTTACGAGCGCTGTGTACAGCGTCATATATGCGTTTATCTTATCCTGTGTAAGCTCCTTTGACCAGAAGCGCTCTCTGCTGCGGCGGACATACCAGTTACTCATCTCGTCTACGAAATCCTGTAATGCTCTTGCGGCTTCGGGGATTCGGTAGTTTGCAAGGTTATCATCAACCGCACCTACAACTGTGTTCAGTCTTGATAACAGCCACTTGTCCATAACGCCGAGCTTTGAAGCATCAAGCGTATACTTAGTAGCATCGAAATTGTCTATATTAGCGTACAGAACGTAGAATGCGTAGGTGTTCCACAGAGTAGAGATGTACTTTCTCTGACCCTCGTTTACTGCTTTTGCGTGGAATCTGTTGGGAAGCCACGGAGCAGAGTTTGTGTAGAAGTACCAGCGTATAGCGTCTGCGCCGTGTTCAGCCAGTGACTCGAACGGGTCTACTGCGTTGCCCTTTGACTTTGACATCTTCTGACCGTCTTTATCAAGTACAAGGCCGAGAACGATAACGTTCTTGTAAGGAGCCTTGTTGAATAAGAGCGTTGAGATAGCGAGCAGTGAGTAGAACCAGCCTCTTGTCTGGTCAACTGCCTCGGAGATAAAGTCAGCAGGGAACTGCTGTTCAAACTTTTCCTTGTTCTCGAAGGGATAGTGATGCTGTGCGAAGGGCATAGAACCGCTGTCGAACCAGCAGTCGATAACCTCGGGAACTCTCTTCATCTGCTTACCGCAGTGAGGACACTTTATCGTAACCGCATCAATATAAGGACGGTGAAGCTCTATATCGTCGGGGCAGTTGTCAGACATTGACTTAAGCTCCTCGATACTGCCTATAGCGTGCTTGTGACCGCACTCGCACTCCCATATATTAAGAGGAGTACCCCAGTATCTGTTTCTTGAAAGACCCCAGTCCTGAACATTTTCGAGCCAGTCACCGAAACGGTTCTTGCCGACGCTTTCGGGTATCCAGTTTATCGTTTCGTTGTTTCTGATAAGGTCGTCCTTGACAGCGGTCATCTTGATGAACCACGACTCTCTTGCATAGTACAGCAGAGGGGTATCGCATCTCCAGCAGTGCGGATAGCTATGCTCAAACTTGGGTGCATCAAACAGCAAGCCCTTTTCGTCAAGGTCCTTAAGCACCATAGGATCGGCTTTCTTTACGAATACGCCTGCGTAAGGTGTTTCGGCGGTCATATTACCTTTGCCGTCAACAAGCTGTACGAAGGGCAGGTCATACTTTCTGCCGACCTTAGCGTCATCTTCACCGAATGCAGGAGCAATATGAACGACACCTGTACCGTCTGTCAGCGTTACATAGTTGTCGCATACTACATAATAGCCCTTCTTGTGCTGCTTTTCACATATCTCAACGGCACAGTCGAATAAAGGCTCGTACTCCTTACCCTCAAGCTCTTTACCTGTGTATTTTTCGATTATCTCGTAGGGGGCTGTGGGCTTATCGCCGCCGAGCACCTTATCGCACAGAGCCTCTGCAAGATAATATGTGTAGCCGTCTGCTGTCTTTACCTTTACATAGGTTTCATCGGGGTTTACGCAGAGTGCAACGTTTGAGGGAAGTGTCCAGGGAGTTGTTGTCCACGCAAGGATATAAGCGTCCTCGTCCTTTACCTTGAAACGTACAACCGCAGAACGTTCCTTTACATCCTTATAGCCCTGAGCTACCTCGTGGCTTGAAAGCGGAGTTCCGCAACGGGGGCAGTAGGGAACTATCTTGAAGCCCTTGTATAAAAGACCCTTTTCCCATATCTGCTTTAATGCCCACCACTCGGACTCGATGAAGTTGTTGTCGTATGTTACATACGGATCGTCCATATCAGCCCAGAAGCCGACAGTGCGTGAGAAATTCTCCCACATACCCTTGTACTTCCATACGCTTTCCTTACACTTTGTTATGAACGGGTCAAGTCCGTACTTTTCAATCTGATCCTTACCGTCAAGACCGAGCATCTTCTCAACTTCAAGCTCAACGGGAAGTCCGTGAGTGTCCCAGCCTGCCTTACGAGGAACGTCATAGCCCTTCATTGTGCGGTATCTCGGAATCATATCCTTGATAACTCGGGTAAGAACGTGACCGATGTGGGGCTTACCGTTAGCCGTAGGCGGACCGTCATAGAATGTATAGGTCTTGTCGCCCTTTCTCTGCTCCATACTCTTGCGGAATATGTCGTTGTCGTGCCAGAACTTCTCTGTCTGCTTTTCTCTCTCGACAAAATTTACCGAGGCAGGTACTTTTTCATAAAGTGACATTTTTTCTCCTCCTGTTTTTGCAATTCACCCTGTCATATAAATCTCTTCGGCAAAAGCCGGAAGTTATATGGGGTGGGGGTCTGCCCATTGCATATTATTTTATTCTTTGCGTTTGCGGAAAATAAAAAGCCCCTATCCTCCGAAAAGGATAAGGACTATAATTTCATAACAGTCTTTATAACCACCGTTTCGTCATTCCGTCAAATGCGTTCCTTTTAACGTTGGAAAAACGTCCCGTTCTACTCTCGCCTTAAACGGCAATTTCGGCGGGCAGCTTGGAGGTGATATTCATACGGTAACTCTGCACCGACCTCTCACCGTCGTCGGCTCGCTTTGGCTTTATATCCGCACTACTGTCCTCGTCACAGCCTTTAAATATCATACACATTGATTATACAATCAAAATTTCCCTTTGTCAAGCGTTTTGTCAATTTTATTTTAAACGGCTTGTTGTTTATGAGTATAGCACACCAAAGCAGCGGGTCCGGGCTTATCATAACAATCCGAGCCTAAGGTTACAAAACGGTAACAAATAGTTACAAATTAGTTACAGTTTCAGGTTTTCTATTGTGAAGAAATTTTGTTTGTGATAGAATATTTATAGTAAGCAGGAAATTTACGGGAGGAGGAAAATATGATCTATACCGTGAAAATCGAACAGACATTTGCTTATCCGAAAAGAATGAAATACATTGCAAGGACGGATTCATTTATTGAAAAGGAATGCGACAGTCTTTCGTATGTGCGTAATGTACTTCAGCCTTACGGAAAGGTCATTGCACGATATGTAAATCAAAGAGTGTGCTGAGACTATAAATTAAGACAGATATAACGGAGAAAAAATATGAGTAAAATATGTCCCAACTGCAAACGAGAAATAGATGAAAACGTAAAATTCTGCCCGTTCTGTGCGGCTTTTACGGGTGAAACACCGCAGGAAAAGAAGAAAAGCCCTGTCGGTGCGATAATAGGCGGTGCGGCAGGTGTGCTGGCACTGGGTGCGGCAAGCCTTGCGGTGTTTGTATTTGATATATTCGGAATGTACGGCGAAAAAACGGAAACGCTTTACGGCACGGGCGACAAGCTGTTCATTCAATCGGTGACACCCGTGTGCATTGACGGGAAGTGGGGCTATGCCGACAAAAGCGGAAGCACCACGCTGAAACCGCAGTACAGTGCGGCTTATGCCTTTAACGAGGATACAAATGACGTTGCGCCCGTTGCGGTTGACGGAAAGTTCGGATACATAAAAAAGGACGGCGAGTTTGTAGCACAGCCGCAGTACAGCTTTGCAGGGAGCTTTTCGGATAAGGGACTTGCAAAGGTCACAGACGAAAACGGCAATGTCGGATTTGTCGACAGCAGGGGAAGAAAAGCGTTTGACGGCAGAATGTTCAGCTATGCCTCGGATATGAACGACAGCGGTTATGCGTTTGCGTATACTTTGATGATGCCGGAACTTGAGGGCGGAAGGGGCTATTATTATATAATATACAGCCTTCTCAGTTCCGACGGAAAAGTGACCGAACTTGCAAACGGCACGGGAATATCAGCGATATACGATGATAAATATATCGGCTTCAGACAAGCTGAAAGCAGTAACGAAACAACGCTTGACTTTACAAGGGAGTATGCCGTGTTCTCGGCGGACGGTACACAACTTACCGACTACTACAACCGTATTGTAAAAAGCGGAAAGCTGCTCATCGTCTGTGACGGTACGGATGACGAAAGCAGGCTGTATAAAGCAAAGCTGCTTAAAGCCGATACGCTTGAACAGGTCGGAGGAGAGTATCTGTGCGGTGCCGATATAAAGTCTTACGACAGCGGTGCGGTACTGCTCAAAAGAGATGATAAGGGCTTTATCAGAGATGTTCTGCTTTGCGATAACGCAAACGAAATATATCGTTGTTCAACAGGTTCGCACATTGTAAGCGGATTTGATATGAGCGGTTATGCCTGCGTTTATGAAAAAGGAAAATACTGCGGATATACCGCAAGCGGAAAGCAGTTTGAAAGCAATAATCAATTTGGCTCGTTCAACTGCGGTCTTGCGCCTTACTATGATAATGCTAAAATAGGATATATCAATACAAACGGCGAAAAGGTGACGGATGCAAAGTTTGACGGTGCAAGCGGATATTATGCGGACGGCTATGCTTATGTAAAAAGCGGCACGGAGTATTCCGTTATAGATATGAACGGAAATACTGTAATAGGAAAGCTTAGCTATGCGTCCGACAAGCTGATGTTTGCGGATACCGTGCATAGCTGGTACGACCCTGAGGACTTTGAAAAGTTTGACGGGGAGAATATGTTTCTGGGGGAGTTTTATTTCTCCGAAATTGCAGGCAATACTTTTGACGAAGATATGTGGGATTATACTTACAGCGATATGATACCTGTAGCAAAAAACGCAAAATCATACAACGAGGTATACAGAAAGTACAATCCGCAGTATTGCGATTACCGTATAGATGACGGATATTTTATCGTCTGCAACAGTCGCACATTAAGCGGCAGAATAGTAGCTCCCAGAGAAACGCTTATAAGTACCGATACGGAAAACGAGCTTGTCAACGCATCGGTAATTGATACGGACAGTGCAAGGCTTATAAGATACTGCGAGGAGGAGCATACTGCGGTAAAAGATCTGTTCGGTAATAAAGCGGTGTTGCAAGGCTCGTCTGAGAGATATTCAATGAACGAATACACAGCCTGCGACCTTATACAAAGCAATAAGCCCAGTCAGACGGTGATATACGATAACAGGCTTTGCCCTGTGCTGACGGTTTCATCCTCCGTCAGCTTCAATCTGAATGAATACGGCGATAAGCTGTATATCGCATCGTTCAGCTCCGACCGTGAAAAAGATTCGGGCAAACAGGATAAAATCAGGAAAAAGTATGCTATGGCAGACAGGAACAGCGGTCATGTATATGCGGTGTACGAGAGGGCGTTTACGGTTCTGGGAAACGATTTCTACAAAACCAAGGACAGTAATTCCCTTGCCGAATATTACACGGCATACGGAAAGAGCATAGGAAAGTTCGTGTACGCAAAGGCATACGGCGACAGGCTGATGTGCTTTGACTATGACAAGTATTATATCTATGACAAGTACGGTCAGCTGTTGGCACAGTATGAAAACAAGCCCAGAATAAGCGAAAACAGCGGAAGCGTGGTAATAAGAAACGATGACGGTAGCTTCACCTGCTATGACCGGGATATGAACGTACTGCTGACTACAAAGTATGATATTCAGCCGATGGAAAACGGCTATATGGCTTATCTGGCGGCTGAGAACGGCAGAGCAGGCTTTATCGGAAAGGACGGCAAGGTCGCACTTGAGGCAAAGTACGAATTTGTAAGTGCAATGTCGCCCGACGGATATTTTGTATCTAAGACATACATAAATAACAAAAACGGCTATGATTATAACGGCTATGCACCAGAGCTTATCGGTGTAACGGTAAATGATCTCAATGGCAAGGCGGAGATGGAAGGAATAAGCGGAATGTGCAATGCCGGCAACAGTGCGGCAAACGGTTATTCGCCGCTTGATTTCTACGCAGGTGCCGTATATTATGAAAGCACGCCCGAAATAACGCAAAATATAGAAAATTATATTTTTGTTGCAGATGACGGCGAAAGACTTTATTATACAGACAGGTACGGAAACCGTCATTATGAGGAATACTATGTGAGCGACAGCGTAGATCAGAGTTATATGAGCCCTTGCATAACAGAAGGCAAGGCGGTGACGCTCAGCGTGCTTGTGTATGACGAAACGGGCAAAAACTCTGCAACAGTGAATTACTATCTGAACCTTGACGGCACTCCGTTTGTGAAAGGCGACAGGACGCTTGACAGATTGCAAAGCACCGGATATATAATCGGAGATGGCAATGAGGATGGCAGATATAATATATACGGCGCTCACGGAAAAATACTGCTCAGCAATATTGAAACAGAGAAAAGCGCCGACGGCATCGGAATTAGCAGAAACGGCGATAAGCTGGCGGTTTCGGATATGAACGGAGTAAGAATATTTGACCTTATAACGCAGAAGCAGGTGTTCGAAAAGGATGACGACAGATTGAGCTTTATTGCGGAAAATCTTATTTCTTACCCGGACGGCAATGCTGATAAAACTGTCTGCGTGAATCTTGATAACGGCAAGACGTATACCTATGAGGGAAGAGTGAGCTTTATAAATCTCGACTCGTATAGAAACAAGAAGGCCGTGTTCCCTCTGCGGCTTGTGAAGTACGGCAATAAAAACAACGGCGGTGCCACCGGCTATGATATCGGCTATGACTGCTTAAGCGTGTACAGCCTTGACGAAGATATGGAGGAGAGCTATGTAAACACTTATACGGCGGGAGAAGGGAAAAGCGTCTTTATGCTTGGCTTCGGCGACGGAACGGGGATGTACGGAATCACAGACACATATAATAAGAACAGCAAAAGGGCGTGGACTTTTATCAATGTAATGCTCGACAAGCAGATAACGGTAGACGGTGTAATCAGCGTAAATCAGAACAAGTACCCAGACAAGCCCTGCTTTATTATCGGCACAGAGAATGACGACGGCTCTGTGACAACGTATGAGCTTGACGCAGAAACTATGGAGCTGTCCGTGCAATAATACTGCTGTAAGTGATAATTTCCTTTATTTCTGCGGTTTTGCTTGCATTATTCCTTGCAATATGATATACTTAAATCTATATGGTTAAAACACGGAGTGAGAAACAGAAAAAGTACGGAAATCATAAGATTTAAAGTGTAAAAGAGAAAGGAAACAAAAATGATTACAGTATCGGACGTTAGTCTTTCATTTGGCGGACAGATGTTGTTCAAGGACGTAAACCTGCTGTTCACAGCCGGCAACTGCTATGGTGTTATCGGTGCAAACGGCGCAGGAAAGTCCACATTCTTAAAGATACTCTGCGGTGCGCTCGAGCCTACAACAGGTACGGTCACGGTTCAGGAGGGTCTGCGTATGTCGGTGCTTAAGCAGGACCACTACGCATATGACGAATATACGGTTCAGGATACCGTTATAATGGGAAATCCCCGTCTTTATGAGGTAATGAAGCAGAAAGACGCTCTTTATGCGAAGGAGGACTTCACAGAGGAGGACGGAAACCTCGCAAGCGAGCTTGAGGGCGAATTTGCCGAGCTTGGCGGCTGGGAGGCTGAAAGTGACGCATCAAAGCTCGTACAGGGTCTTGGCCTTGACGAGAGCATTATGTACGCTCAGATGAGCAGTCTTGCAGGTAACGAAAAGGTCAAGGTACTGCTCGCACAGGCACTTTTCGGAAACCCTGATATAATCCTTATGGACGAGCCTACGAACCACCTTGATATTGACGCTGTGGCTTGGCTTGAGGACTTCCTTGCGGAGTATTTCGGTACGGTTATCGTTGTATCGCACGACCGTCACTTCTTAAACAACGTTTGTACCCACACGGTAGATATAGACTATACAAAGATCAAGATGTATGTCGGTAACTACGAGTTCTGGTATGAATCTTCACAGCTTATACAGAAGATGTTAAAGCAGCAGAACAAGAAGAACGAAGAAAAGATAAAGGAATTACAGAGCTTTATCCAGCGTTTCTCGGCGAATAAGTCCAAGTCAAAGCAGGCTACATCGAGAAAGAAACTCATCGACAAGCTGACTGTAGAGGAATTGCCTGCATCAAGCAGACGTTATCCGTTCATCAGCTTTGATATGGAGCGTGAGATAGGCAAGGATATTTTACAGGTCGAAGGGCTTACAAAGACGGTTGACGGCGTTAAGGTGCTTGATCACGTCAGCTTTACTGTCGGCAGAAACGACAAGATTGCCTTTGTTGGCGATAACGAGATTGCCGTTACCACACTGTTCAAGATACTGATGGGTGAAGAAGAACCGGACGAGGGCTTTATCAAGTGGGGAAGCACCGCAAGCGTAAGCTATTTCCCTCAGGATAACAGCGCATTCTTCAACGGCTGTAAGCTGTCCATCCTTGACTGGATAAGACAGTATTCAAAGGACGAAACCGAAACATATCTGCGTGGCTTCTTAGGACGCATGCTGTTCTCGGGCGATGATATATTCAAGAATGTTGACGTTTTATCGGGCGGAGAGAAGGTACGTTGTATGTTCTCACGCATGATGCTGTTCCAGTCAAACGTTCTTATCCTTGACAGACCTACAAACCACCTCGACCTTGAAAGCATCACCGCCGTAAATAACGGTCTTTCGGACTTCAAGGGCAATGTACTGTTCGCTTCTCACGACTATGAGATAGTACAGACGGTCGCAAACCGTATAATAGAAATTGCTGACAAGGGCTGCTACGACAGGCAGGGAACATACGAAGAGTATGTTGACTGGAGAAAGGCAAACCACGGCGGAAGTTTCACACTCTGATAAAATCTGATAATAGAAATTCGCCCCTGCAAAAGCAGGGGCGAATTTCATATTTCCTTGAAATCAAATTTAACATTTACGCTGTCCATCGTCTTACTTCGTCTGAACCTCGTCATAATACGTTCCTCAATGCCGTCAAATGAGTTTTTGTCCGCATCAAGTAACAAAAGAAGATACTGGCTTCTGCTGTAGCGTGTATATACATCTCTCATTCTCAGTGAATTGCTTATGCTGAACGAAATTTTATCCATTGCCTTTTCAAGCAGTTTTATATCCTTAAGTTCATTTTTACTGCTGTCAACCGCAGAAACAAGGCAGATAGACAGCTTGCTCTCGATTCTTTGACTTTCACGCTTGTACAGGCGGAATATGTATTTGAATATTTCGTACTGGCAGTAAAAAACGCCTTTTTGCTCCTTGCTGTCATCGCCCGTGAGATCGCCTATTACCGCATCGAGATTATTCTGTACATCATTTCTTGGCTTTACCGTAAGCTCGTAAAGCTCGGTGAGGTGAGCGCCAGGTGCGGCACCGTACTGCTCCATAAGATATGCACGGATATAATCATACTGCTTTGCGGCACGTTCGTAATCTCCCATTGCGACAAAGGCACGGATAAGGTTTGCGTGCATTTTTTCGTCGGACTGGTCAAGCATTGTGGCACGCTCACAAAGCGTTATTATTTCGGAAAATTTACCCATAGGGTAGAGTAGCTGAGCGCATTTGTCCACAGCGGAATTATAAAGTGCATGGAAATATACGTTTATAGGCTGTACCCACGTTTCTCCGACGGCTCCTGCAAGATAACCGCTGTTGTAAAGGGCGATAGCCTTTTTATACATACTTATGCGTCTTGTTCTGGAAAGCGACTCGTCCTCCGCTTTGCTTATGTACTCTTTGAAAAGAGAGGAATCTATAACACAGTCGTCGGTTTCGGTAAATGCGTATGAGCTGTGGCTTCCGGCTATTAGCCTG
>ULVM01044572.1_pt1 | contig 15746 bp, 8 predicted proteins | sample 1959451 | NCBI WGS metagenome assembly ULVM01 (sample SAMEA4835786, study PRJEB28245) | human gut metagenome | biome: gut microbiome; material: fecal sample | place: Denmark | collected 2008
CGGCAAATGTGTAATAGTTTTGTACGGCTGTTTCAAAAATCAGAATGGAAAGAGTAAATAGTACTCCTAAAATACAAGTTTTTTTATTGTTGTTTTTATACTGATTATAGAAAAAAACAGGCAGAATAAAAAACATTGAAGCAATAAGAGCAGAAAAAAGTACAAATTGTATATTTTCCCCAAAAATTGCACCTAGAGCTCCGGCAATATAAGTATCAGCTTCGCCCATTGCTCTTGTACCTGCAAAAAGATAACCGGAACGTGCTATTAATTCAAGAATAATTACTCCTATAAGCAGACCGATTATCGAATCAAGCACTCCTGTTTTTCCATAAACAAGAAAATTGAATATAATTCCGCTTATGCCCATTGCAATTGCAAGATTACAATCAACAAGTTTTTCTTTGATGTCTGTGCCTGTCATTATAATAAGGCAGGATATCCAAAAGATAACAAATAACGCTATAATGCTTAGTCCAAATTTCAGGAATGTAAGACCAAACAGAATCATTGTTATAAGCTCAACAACCGGGTATTGAATGCTGATTTTTTCCTTGCAGAAATAACATTTTCCACGTAGCAAAATATAAGAAAGAACCGGAATATTATGCCACCATAAAAGTTTATTATTACATTTAGGGCATTTTGACGGCGGGAAAACAATACTTTCATTTGAAAGGGTTCTTAGAATAACTACATTGAAGAAACTTCCGAAGCAAAGTCCCAAAATACAAACCCAAAATAATATATAATATTGTAAGTCAACCATCTCAAACCTCTGCGGTATTATCAGCAATCATCTTGTATAAAAGGCTAAATGCTTTTTTTAGTTTTCTAGAAACCTGCATTTGCGTCAGTCCCAGTTTATCCGCAATTTCTTTCTGGTTTAAGTCGCCGTAATAATAAAGTTTTACAAGATACTGTGACTCTTCAGGAAGCTTGTCTATTACATCTCTTAGAATAATTTTTGTATCCTCAAGATCTCTGTACTCATCATAGTTATCATTTGCCAGAATTTCTTCATAACCGAGATTATCAGCGTCTGCAGTATAAAGATCTTCAAGTGAAAGAGTAGATTTTCTTCTATCAGCCTGAAGAGCAAAATCAATCGCTCTTGGAGAAACCTTTAATGCTTCAGCTACGTCATCGTTTGTTAGTTCATTTAATTCATCAAATGTTAATGCTCTGGTAAAAGAATTGATACGATATGTAAGTTCTTGTATATGTCTGGGAACGCGTATTGTATTAAGTTTATCTCTGAGATAATGTTTCATTTCTCCGATAATTAAGTATCCTGCATAGATTTTGAAATTATCATTAACATCTTGAGAATAACTGTCAATTGCTTTAAGAAGTCCTATAGAACCTGCCTGAATCATATCATCAATAGGGTCATAAGAACGTCTGGCAATTGTTTTGGCGATGCGTTTAATTACAGGGAGCATTCTGGTAACAATTAAGGCTTTTGCTTTTGCTTTTTTATATTTATCAGAAGCCGAGTGGTATTCTTTAAGCCACTCTGTGATTAATTCATACGTTCTGTACTCATTGCTTTTTTTAGGCAAAATCCTTCTCCACTTCGTATAACGTATAATAGCATGAGAATGACGTATTATCAATTTCTAATTAGATTTTTTTATTTGATTTTCCAGTGCTTCAAGTTCACGTTTAACAGCAGCGCTATATGCTTGCTTTAAATCATCAACAATCTTCATTGTTTCTTCAAGCTTTGTTTTTATAGTTTCAATTGTGACGTGTTCCTTTAAGTCCAGCTTAGAAGCGAGATCGTTTGCTTCTTGGGTACAGATATAGCCTTCATTGTATTGATTTTTTGATTTTTGTAAGATTTCAATGCTGTCATTACGTCCGTCGTTCAAAATAGTTCTGATATTGTCAGAGAAAGTTTTAGCGAAGTCTATATTTTTCTTAGTAGGACTTTTAGCAGCTTCTTTAGCCAGCTCAAATCCTTTTTGCATTGTTTCATTATATTTTATTTTCGAACTAAATGTTGTATTGTTTGTGATTGGGTTAACTTTCATTTTACACATATCCTTTCTTTATATTACAAATAAAAAATCAAGTTTATTAGAAAATCTGCAATCAGCATATACACTGTTGACAGTACAGCTGCTTTAGTAGTGGATTCACCGACATCTTTTGCTCCGCCTTTTGTTTCATACCCTTGTGTTGCGCAGACAAGTGCAATTAGAACTCCAAAAACGAAGCCCTTTAGCAGACTTATATAAATATCTCTGGCACTCAGCCATAACCAGACCGAGTTTATATACCTTGCAGGATGAAGATGAATTGTTGCGTTTGAAACTAGGAGCCCGCCGGTAATTCCGACTAATTCTGCAATAAGCACAACCATTGGGACAGTAATAGCAGCAGCAAGTATTCTTGGCGCAAAATAGTATCCGACAGGGTCTACCTTCAATGTTTTTATGGCGTCTACCTGTGATGTAACCTGCATATTTGCAATTTCCGCAGAAATTGCAGTTCCCGCTCTGGCGCCGATTGCAAGAGCAACGAACCCCGGCGCAATTTCTCTTATCATAACAACTGCAATAGAGCCTCCGACATATGCTTCAGCTCCGGACATTAAAAACTGTTTGGAAACCTGAATTGCTATAACTGCTGCAGAAACAAATGCAATTACAAGGGATATAAGCAGTGAATCATAACTTATAGCAGCTGCCTGAGCGAGTACATGGCTTACTCTTGACCGTCCTGTTACAAGATAGCAAATACTCTTATATAAATTATTTACACATTTTCCGAAAAAACTAATCATAAACCGGCATGCACCATTCTTTATACTTTTCGACTTTACCTCTCACTACATCAAAGTAAAGAGATTGAATCTGTTTTGTAATTGCGCCAACCTTTTCATTACTTACTTCCCTGTGGTCAATGCTTTCAACAGGAACAATCTGGGCTCCAGTGCCGCAGCAGAAAACTTCATCAGCCGCGTAAAGTTCAGTTCTGTCAATAGGTCTTTCTTTAACAGGAATTCCGAGTTCTCTTGCAAGTTCTATTACAGTATTCCTTGTAACTCCGACGAGAATATCATCTGTAGTGCTTGATGTAACAAGAGTTCCGTTCATTACAAGAAATATGTTCATAGCAGAGCCTTCTGTAACCTGACCTGACTCAGAGAGAACAACAGCATCATCAAAGCCGGCTTCGTGTGCATCAGTTTTAATAAGCGCAGAGTTAGCATAAGCTCCGCTTACTTTTGCTCTTGGAGGTATCGCATTATCAGAAGTTCTTCTCCAGCTTGAAACGCAAAGTTTTAACGAACCGTCAAAATAATCTCCGAATGGAGTTGTGAAGATTAAAAACGAGTCTTCGTTGTCAGTCAGCGTCGGGCCGACCTTTTGAGAAGATTTATAAAGCGTCGGGCGTATGTAAACATCGGTTTGATAAGCATTTTTTCGGAGTAAATCTCTTGTAATTTGTGCATACTCTTCTAATGTGTACGGACTTTTCATCCACATAACTTTTGCACTTCTGAGAAGTCTTTCGTAATGTTCTTTAACCCTGAAAGCATACAGCTGGTTTTCATCTTTATTATAGTAAGCTCTTATCCCTTCAAAAACAGAGGTCCCGTAGAGAAAAGCATGTGTCCTGACAGGTATTACCGCTTTATCAGCCTCTACATATTCCCCGTTCATAAAAACATATTCTGCCATTAAACCTCCTGTTTTCTTTATTTTACTACAAGTATGAATTAGGAAATGTTTGTTGTTACATTTTGTAACGCAAAAAGCAATTTTTATTATTTTAGAGTTTTTATATAAGTATAGTGTGGAGGTATTTTATGTTTGAAGTGAATAACGGAGTTGCTAAGATTGATGGTTCAAGGGGTAAATACGATGGGGGTAAATACGAAAGTAAAGTATCAGATCCATCGGTTAGATATGGACGCAACGCTGTTGAGAACTATTATACATATGTAGAACATCCTATTGTTACAGATAAAATGTCACCTGCACCTATTCTGGATTTCGGGCTTAATCCGGATGCAGCAGAAAAAAATGCTGATAAACTGGAAAGATTTTTGAAAGAAAACGATGAGTATTTGAAAGCACTTCCGCCGCTGGAGTTTGAATACCGTTATATGCCGGTAATGCCTAAAGGTCAGGTCGATAAAAAAGCTGTTCTGGGTGCAGCTTATGAAGAAATGGGGCAAACAAAAGAAATGAGCGTAGAGGAGATGGATCATAGATTTGCACCGGACGAGAATTTTACATCCAGAGCTCTTGATATTAATAAAGATGGAAAAATTGATATCGCAGAATACAGCACAAGTATCCTTGCAGCAGATATGCTTAGCAAATCAAGTACTCCTAATCCGGCAAATATTGATGGAACAATAAATAAAAACGGATTTAATGCAGTTCTTGCATATACACAGAAAAGTAAAGCCGAAGCCGCTGCAAAGTTATATTCAAATATTTATAATACCTATAATCTTGGTGAAGCAAAGAATGATTTTAAAGCAGACTAATAGAAACCATCCCTCTCCTGTTGGAGAGGGATGAATTTCTTAACGAACTTATGTGAGTTTAGAAATTCGGGTGAGGTTTCAGCCCGAAGGGTTTATTCAATAACTTTAATCCATCCTTCAGGAGCTTCGATACGCCCCATTTGTATTCCTGTGAGAGTATCATACAATTTTTGTGTAATCGGGCCCATTTTATCCATACCAGACGGGAATAGGATTTCCTTTCCGTGGTCGACAACTTTTCCAACAGGAGAAAGTACTGCAGCAGTTCCGCATAAAGCGCATTCTGCAAAATCTTTTACTTCACTAAATGGAATTTCTCTTTCTTCTGCTTGCAATCCAAGATAATGTTCTGCAACATACATTAATGAACGTCTTGTTATAGACGGCAATATAGTATTTGATTTTGGTGTAACGACCTTGTTATCTTTGGTTACGAAAATAATATTAGCACCTCCGGTTTCTTCAACCTTAGTTCTGGTAGCAGAATCAAGATACATGTTTTCGTTGTACCCCTGTTTATGAGCATCAACGATAGCATGAAGGCTCATTGCATAGTTTAAACCGGCTTTGATATGCCCTGTTCCGTGCGGAGCAGCCCTGTCAAAGTCAGGTACTCTAAGCGTAATAGGTTTTGCCCCGCCTTTAAAATAAGGTCCTACCGGCGATGTAAAAATTCTGAATTGGAATTCATCAGCAGGTTTAACACCCATTACAGGATTAATTCCGAACATATAAGGTCTTATGTATAAAGATGCTCCGGAACCGTATGGAGGAACGTAATCAATATTCTTTTTAACTGTTTCAACAACCGCGTCAACAAATCTGTCTTCTGGAAAAACAGCCATTTCTAAATATCTGCAGGTGTCAGCCATTCTTTTTGCATTCAAATCAGGACGGAAGCAGACAACTTTTCCGTTTTCTGTTCTATATGCTTTCATCCCCTCAAAACAAGTCTGAGCGTATTGTAAAACGCAAGCACATTCGTTCATTGTAATATTTTCATCTGTTGTAATTGTGCCCTCGTCCCATTTGCCGTCTTTAAAATTAGCGACAAAACGATAATCGGTTTTCATATATCCGAAACCAAGATTAGCCCAGTCAATATTTTTCTTTTCAAGTGTATTCATTGCAGCCTTCCTCCTAAATTCTTTTTTATTATACTATAAAATTTTTGAGGAAGAAACACGGGTAAAAACATTAAAAAAACTATAAACATAACATTTTGTGTAAAATGTTATATTATGATTCGTTACTAATTAAATTATAGCATACCTTTTATATATTGTGAACCCCTAAAAAAATTTTTTATAAAAAAATGTAAACTTTGCTATGAGGGATTTTACACAAAATTTTACATAACATTTTACACAAAATGTTATCCCCATTGGATTAATTTATTTCATCACAAAGATTAGTCTAATGAGGAATAAAAAGCATAGCTGCGTATTTTCGCAACCAGATATAAAATCTCTAAACGACGACGAAAACATTCTAATACGTTACTTTTAGTTTGGAGTAGGTAATTGGCTGCGCTTATAGCCATTACCTTTTTCTTAAAAAGTCACCCCAAATCCTCTTACTTTGAGGGAGCAAAATCAAAAAGGTATCAAATAATGAGTATATCATTCAGCGGACTATCATCCGGCATAGACACATCATCCTGGGTAGAATCACTTGTCGCATTGCGTCAGGCGAAAGTTACTAAGCTTGAAGAAGAAAAAGAATCTGTTGTGTCTATTCAAGATGTTTTGAGCAATATAAAAAGTTTCTTTACATCATTCCGTTCTACGCTAGAGAAAGTCACTGATGCAAAATTTGGTATCGCTTCAATGGACTTATTTGCCCAGAATCTTGTGGCGAGTTCGGATATAAATGTTGTGACCGGCACTGCAACAACAGAAGCCGAGGAGGCAACTTACAATATAAAGGTTGACAAGCTTGCATCAAGCACCGAGGCTGCAAGCAACCAGAATTTTACGACAACCGTGATAGAAACCGCAACAGCGACTCTTGGTACTAAGCTTTCTGATATTGGGGTAAAAACAGGACAAATAGGAGTTACTTCTAATGGAAATCAATATAAAATTTCCATAACAGAAGAAGATACGATAAAATCTTTAATAGATAAATTACAGGCTGTCGGTGTAGATGCTAATTATAACGAAAAGACAGGTATTTTCAGTGCTAATATTGATGCAAGTGATATAGATGACAGCATAAGTAATACCGGAATAGTAGATGCTTTTCATCTGAGTGACAGTGTAGGCGGTTATGGCAGCGGAAAGCTTGAAACATCGGACACAGATACCCTTGTAACGACAGCCACCGGAAGCACAAAATTAAGGATGCTCGGGGTTGAAGCCGGTACATTAACAATGGAGGCTAATGGGGCAGAATACTCCTTCCAGGTAACTGATAAAACCACTATACAAGAATTTGTTGATGCAATGAAGAGTGTGAATATTGATGCATCTTTTAATAACGGGGTGCTGTCAATTGTGGATGCTGAAATAAAGGATGAAGGTACTACCAAAATAATTTCGGCATTGGGTTTAGAGACAAAAATAAATCAGAATAGCCAATCAAGCAATGGTTTAAGTTATACAGAAGTCAAAACAGCAGGTTTGAACGATAAGATTACCGAGTTTATTTCAGGCAGCAGCGGAGTTGTAAATGTATATGATAAAACGGGAGTGCAGCTCGGCAGTGTAACAATTAGTGATAGCACAACTTTTGCAGGGTTCTTTGACCGTCTTGAGGACTATGGTATTAAAGGACGCCTTGAAGATGGTGTAATTTCGTTTAGCTCAAGCAACGGTAATTATATGACTGGCAAGTTGATGGACAAACTCGGTGTAGGAGTTGTTACAACAACAATAACAACGACGTCTGGAAGCGGAGTATCTTCCGGCGGTTCGGTAAGCTATGATACTGTAAAAGACGAAACAACAACTGATTATACAACAACGACAACAACAACGACTTCAACAAGCACCTCCGGCACGGGGATGACTTCTGATACAACAATTGATTACAGCACAGTAAGGCTGGAGGAAACAATTGTAACGTACGAAACTGTAATTACGACAACAACTCTTACAACGCTTACAAGCGGCGGAAGTGACGGCAAAATAATTGAAACAACTGTTCTGTATTCAACAATTAATGCTCTTTCTACAACAACAGTTGTAACAACAATCGGTACGATGACAACTACAACCACGACGACAGTAACTCAATCTTTTGGAACACGACCATTTTGTAATGAAATAAACAGAATAGATGTTTCCAGATATCAAGCATTATCTTCTGTCAGCACACCTGCTTCTACTTTAGCTGCTGGTACGTATGCTATTAATACAGCCGCGGATTTGGAGAGGTTAGCAGAATGGACAAATAAGGGATATATTTTTAGCGGAAATACCTTTATAATGGGGGCTGACATAGATTTGAACGGAGTCGCATTTACTCCGATAGGTTCTACTGCTTCACATTCATTTAAAGGTAATTTTAATGGAAACGGGTATGAAGTTCAAAATTTCAGTATTAGCGGCCCTATTTCCTCTGATGCACGCGGCTTGTTTGGATATATGGATGGTGAAGTTAAATTCCTTGGTATTACAGGTTTAAATATAGATAATTGTACTGCTGATTATGTTGGAGGATTGGTAGGTGTACTGGGGGCGAATAAAACAATAAACAATTGTTATGTACGCGGCTCCATTACTTCTAAATCAAGTGACTATGTCGGCGGGCTGGTTGGGAAAATGTCAAATAATAGCGTTATTAAGTATTCTAATGTAAATATAACCATATACAATAATAATACTAGTAGTAGTGATGTTTGTTATGGTGGTCTTGTTGGGATTGCTAGAGACAATATTTTAGTACAGAATTCATATGCAAAGGGAGCTATATCAGAGTATAATACTGCTTATTTAGGTGGACTTATTGGAACAAATGATAGATGGGGTGGTTCCCAATCTATTTTATCTTGCTTTACAGACATGTCGCTTGCGGGTAATGGCCATATAGGAGGTCTATATGGTCGAGTTCTCGGAGGTGAGAGTTATAATAGTACCATAAGCATTTCTGACACAAAAGCTGGTGGTACTATTACAAATTATGAACTATCTAGCTCTAGCAATATTTATGCTAGTGGTATGATTGGATGGGTAGAAGCTGGATGGGATGGTGAGTACTATAGAGGCGCTTATGTTTCAATAAAAAACAGTACAACTGCTGTAAATTTTAATATAAATTCAACGAATAGTGGTAATTATAATAATTTTTATGTCGGCGGGGTTATAGCTCGACAGCAGGGCGGAGATAATGGTAGTAATTACGCTTATATCACTATAGATGGTTATGTATTTACAGGTAACATAAATGTTAACATAAATAGCGCAAAAGAACTTGCTGTTGGAGGTATTTGCGGTACCACTGATGTTGGTATAACTGTTAGTAATGCACATATAAATGGAACTATTTCCGCGGCTGCAGGAAGCGGCAATGCGTATTTAAACGCTTATGCTGGCGGAATATTTGGTTGCTTCTCTATAATAAGTAGCTATACAATTACCTCTTGTTTAGTTGATGGAAGTGTTTCTCTCTCTGTTGAAAGAGGAACTGTATATGCTGGTGGAACAGCAGGCTACACAAATGCTTATAGTGGTACATATACTTATAATGTTACATACACTTCTGTCATTTCAAATGCTTCTGTGTCTGCGTTAACAAATGGAGGAAATGCTTTTGCAGGAGGACTATTCGGATATAATGGTGCTTATGTAAACGTTAAGACTGGTCAAAGTAATGGTAATGTTACAGCTACTGCTGCTAAGAATAGTACTGGAGGAAGCGCATACGCTGGAGGAACAAGCGCTTACTCAGAAAATTTAAATCGATCTACTTCTGTAATTTCGAGTCTTACATCTTCTGGAAGCATTAATGCTACCGGAACTAATGCTGGATATGCAGGAGGACTCTTTGGGTACGCATCCTTGGGTAATGTGAGTCTTATTCAATCTTATACAACAGGTTGCGTGTATGGCTCTTCTCATGCAGGCGGCTTAATTGGAAATTCTTCTAGCTACTCGATGACTATAAGCGGTTGTTATACATCTGGAATAATAACTGGTGGTGATGCTGCAATAACTGGCGGATTAATAGGAACTGGTGGTTCTACTGTTATAAAAGATTCCCAGGTTCTTGGATATTCTCCTACAGTAAGTGGTATTTTCATTGGTAACTCAGGCAGCAATAGTAGCAGAATTGAGAATTCACAGTATAATACTAACTTTGAAATTAGTGGTACAAATATTTTCGGTAACAACAATGGAACAAGTACCAGTGTAACAACCTGCGGAACGTCTGTACCGTTTACCAATTCATCAATAAAAGTAAATGCCGCCGGTGCTTCTGCAAAATCTGAAGCTAATAGTGAAATCTCACAAATTATCTCTATTGATGTTAGTACAAATACTATATTTGAAACCTCGACAGCTATTGATGTAAAAACAGAAACAATAAAATCAACTGCAACTATCACAAGCACGAGCAGTGAAATCCAATATAAATATACAACAATTTCCGGCGAGTTCATGAATGCAATAACTCGTATTGATACTGTAAACATGACTTCTCTCAGTGATATAAAAGCCCTAAATGGAGCTCTAGAGAGCGGAACGTACGCAATACGTACAACAGAGGATTTGAAATTACTCCAAAACTGGTCTAACTTTGGATTTTTGACCGGAAATTATTATTTTGTTCTTGGTGATAACATAAACCTGATGAATCAGTCTTGGACTCCTATTGCATATTCAAATTCTTCCCGTCTCAATGCAACTTTTGATGGAAACGGGTACGAAATTTCTAATTTAAGTATCAAAGGCTCTTATGAAAATGCGGGTTTGTTCGGGATGATTACTGAAGTAAAAAATCTGGGGCTCAGAAATGTTATTGTTAACAATACAAATTCCAACGGAAACACCGGTGCAATTGCAGGTAATTGTACTAATGTAACGAATTGTTATGTAACAGGTAGTGGAAGTGTAACAGGATGTTCTAACACTGGAGGCCTTGTCGGTGTCGGTGAAAAAATGACATCTTGCTATTCAGATATTAATGTAATAGGAAATGGTACTCATGTTGTCACCGCTACCGGTGGATTAATGGGTTCTATCTATTCCGGTGCAACAATTGCTTACTGCTACACAACAGGAAACGTTACTGCAAAAATCGGTAATGTTGGATTGTTTATTGGAGACGAGCTTTTGGCTATTAAGAGCAGCTATGCTACAGGCACTTTAACTAAAGATGGAACCGTTGTAAATGGATTTTTCATAGATATGCACGATAGTAGTGTTCTTACATCTCTCAAATATAGTTCTTTCTACAAAAATACTTCCGGAAAATATGTGTTCAATGGTTCTAACCTTTCCTCCATGCCTTACAACTACAATACAAAACAGGATATTGTTGATGTAAGAGCTCCTTATAAAGTTCTTTTTAGCACCACATATACAGCCTCAGGTACAGACGGTTCAATTGTGACTACGACTATTTCAACTAAAACCGAAACAGTTTCCGAAACTCAGACCGTTCCTGTTACATCTTCTGTTGCTATGACTTCTGAAACAACTTTCTCGCAGTTGGGCATGACTTCTGATAACGAAACTATTTCCGGTGTATACAATGGCAAAGCCTTTACACTGACGATTACATCAGCTGATACGGTCGGAGATATTGCCTCGGCACTAGGTGATTACGGAATTACTGCAACGGTAAGAGGCGGAAGAATTTATATTAATGATGCCGAAAATGCATATATCACAAATATTTCTTCGGCTGTAAAAAATGCTCTTGGTATTACTGCGTCTATGGGTAATGGCTCTTCTTACACTGTGACAACTCATACAACAGTTACTACCAATACCATTGCCAGCCAAACTACAATTCACGTAACTTCAACAGTCCAAATGAGTGAAGAAACAAAATTCTCCGAAATTGGCATGAATTCCGATAACGAATATATTAAAGGAAGCTATAACGGAAAGAATTTCTCTATTGCTGTGACACGCTCAGATACAGTAGGCGACATTATTGAAGCACTTGCTGATTACGGAATAAATGCGTCTGTAAGAGGCGGAAAAATTTATATTAATGAATCAGAAAACGCTTACATAACGAGTTTTTCAAATGGTATTAAAAACGCACTTGCTATTAGTGCATCCGGCGGAAGCGGTTCTACATATACTATTACGACAATTAAAACCTATGCAAATACTGCTCCGACAAATAATGTACTTGGAAAGGTAACTGTGACTTCTGCTGTAACAAGAGATACTGCGCTTTCTGATTTGGGCGTTACAACCGGCGAGTACAATATCTGGAACAACGGTGTTAAGTATACTGCACTAATTTCTTCTGATGAAACGGTCGGGTCTTTGCTTGATACACTGGCGCAGTTTGGTATACAGGCAAGTATTGTTAATAACGGAAATACTTCAACCATTAGACTTACAGGAAACGGTAATGCTTATGTTGCAAAATCCGCATCTATAAATAATGCTTCAAATGTTGTTGATGTTTTATTCCCTGCTGCAAATAAGACAACAACTTACAATTACAATGGCAATTTGCAGATTTACAGCACTGTAACAACGCACACAACAGCAACAGAAGACACTCTACTCAGCGAGTTTGATACTCCGTGGGGTAATACAACTTTAAAAAATGCCGGAATACTTGCTCTTGAGGTTAACGGAGAGTCAAGAAATATTACTATTACTGAAAATGATACTTTCGGAACTCTGATTGATAAATTACAGGAGGCAGGTGCTGAGGCTGCACTCATTGGCGGACGTTTATACATAAGCAGTGCAAACAATCTTTCTATTAACACTGCCGCATCAACTTCTGCACTGGTTAATCCTAATGCAGCTATAAAGCTTACGAAAACTGCTTCTCTTGATGATTTTACAGCAAGCGATTCGGCTATCGTAGAAACAGAAACGATTATAGAAGAACATACCGGTTCTGCTGCTTCTTATGCAAATTTAGACACAAAACTCGGGCTTCTGAATATTTCAAGCGGAACTATTTCTATTTACAAAAACGGGGTGAAAGCTACTATTAATGTAAATGAAGATCAAACTTTCAGTGATTTGAGAGCACAAATCTCCGCTAAATTCTCTGATGTTGATTTGAGCTTTGAGGATGGATATCTTGTGCTTAAATCTTCTGATAAGAATGCTGAACTCGATTTTGGCTCTACAACTGATACTTCTAACTTCCTTGCAATTACGGGACTTAAAAAAGATAAAGATGACAAAACACGTGTTACAAGTGCAAGACAGCTTTATTGCGTAAATGCAGATTCAAAAGTCACAGAAGCTGGACTGTTCAAAAAAGGCGATGTTACTGCAGGTACTTTCTTTGTTGGTGATCAGAAATTTACAATCGATGAAAATACAACAATTTCAGACATAATCTCTATGATTAATTCAAGCGAAGATTCTAATGCCACTGCATACTGGGATAGCATTAATGCTCAGCTTGTAATAAAATCAAGAACCACCGGTGCTGCTCTTATTAATATAGAAGCTGGAACAAGTAATTTTACTGATATTCTCGGGTTTACACAATCAGAATGGAATGCTGACGGAACGCTTAAATCTACCAAGCTTAAAGTAGATTCACAAACACTTGGCTCTAATGCAGAGTTTAGAATTAACGGAACTTTATTCACCGCTACTTCTAACACAATCGGAAGTGATATATCAAGAATTAAAGGTGTTACTATAGATTTAAAAGGGCTGACTGAAGGTTCGGCTGTAACTCTGACTGTAGAAAGGGATAAGGAATCTCTTGCATCCGCAATTTCTGATGTAGTTGATTCATACAATGAACTTATGACAAACGTTGATAAAGAGCTTGCGGTAGACGGTTCTCTGCACAGTGAATCAATGCTTAAACTTATTAGAAATCGGCTGAGAAGTATTATGACAAGTTCTGATGCAGGTGCGGCTGTCTTTAGAAACCTAAACCAGATTGGTATTACAACTGATAAGGCGTCAGCAGGAAGTATAAGTACCAGCAATATTACAAAACTAACTTTTGATAAAGATAAATTCTTTGATGCTCTTAAGGCTGATGAGGATGCTGTTAAAGCTTTGATTATCGGCGGTACTGATAATACCGGTATATTTACAAAAGTTGAAGAACTTTTAGAAGATGCACTTAGAAGTGTTTCCGGTTATTTTGACTCAACTGCCAATAGTCTTCAAAATAAAGCAAAACGAATTGATAAGAAAATCGCTGCTGAAAATACTGCTATTGAAAAATACAAGGCAAGATTAGAAAATAAATTTAATTCAATGGATATGTTAATCGGGCAAATGCAAAATCAATACAGCTCATTTTTGGGTTCATAAAAAAGGCGGTTTGGAAATTTTCCAAACCGCCTTTACTTCTAGTTGATTATATCTCCGTAACCCTCAGGATTATTCAATAAATCATAATTAATCTCATTTTCGTTATCAGCGATTGCGGCAGCGACAACAGCATCGGAAGTTACGTTGAGAAGTGTTCTCATCATATCTGTAATTCTTTCGATAGTAAATAAGAACGCAAACCCTGCAACAAGCTGTTCAGGGCTTAAGCCCATACCATTCAGTACAAGTGCAATTGTGATTAAACCGGCTCCCGGTATGCCTGCACAGGTTGAAGATGCGATAATTGCAAGCAGAGCAATTTGAACAACAAGGAACGGAGTGAGTGCTACGCCGTAAGCCTGTGTTAAGAAGATTACCGCAATTACCTGAAGCATTGCAGTTCCGTCCATATTAAGCGTTGCTCCAAGAGGAAGAACAAAGCTTGAAACTTTATGTGAAATACCTCTTTTTTCACAACATGCAATTGTTAAAGGCAGTGTTGCAGAAGAACTTGCAGTGCCGAAAGCTACCATCATTGCTTCAGCCATTGCTGCATAAAGCATTAATACCGGAACTTTAGAAAATATTTTTAAAAAGATTGGATATACTATAAAGAACTGTATTGCAAAACCGAGAGCAAGAACACCAAGATATTTTGAAATACTCATAAATATATCTATGCCGAAAGATGAAACAGCAACAGCTGTAAGTGCGAATACGCCGGGTGCAGCGAAGCACATAATCCAGTCGGTAATTTTCATTGTAGCTGCGAAAATTGACTCAAAGAAACCTACAAACGGCCTGTTAATATCGCCTACTTTTGCAAGTGCTATAGAAAACATAACAGCAAAAACGATTATAGGAACCATATCACCGCTGGCTATTGAAGCAAGAGGGTTTTTCGGAATAAATCCTAAGAAAATATTAAGCAGATTACCTTTTTGTGCTTCGATTGTAGCTGCAACCTGAGCCTGAATATCAGCAGCTGTATCAATATTTATATAATGTGCTGCGCCCAGTCCGGGTTTAAGCAGTAATGCAAGTGCAGCACCAATTGTTACTGCTGCGACAGTAATAATTGTATAGTAGAAAATCATTTTTGTTCCCAGTTTCCCGAGCTGTTTGCTGTCGCCTATACTTGTAATTCCGATTACTATTGCCGAAATTACAAGCGGAATAACTACCATTTGGATTAGTCTTATAAATACCTGTCCGATAAAAGTTAGAGTTGTCATAATAACCGGACTTGGTTCCTTATGAAGCCAAATCCCGACAAGAACACCCAGAACAAGACCGGCAAAAATATGCCAGTTTCTCTTTAAGCCTAGCCCAAGTGCAATTAACACTTGCATGTGAAATTTCATATATAAATCCTCTCATATACTTATATAACTAGTCTATTGTACAATTATTTGGGGTAAATGTAAAGGTGTATCTTTCCTTCGCCAGGCGTGGAGGGCAGGGCGGGCGGCTTTTATTCCCTCCCTTGACAGGTGAGGGTTAGGGTGGGGTGAAGATTAAGATTTAGTTACCTAAAATACTTTCTCCAGAAATCTTTTCCCCTTTTATAACATAACGTGCTGTTTCTGTTTTCATAAGATGGTTATCAACCAGAGAAAAAGATTCGAGGCTTAGTGTATTGATACCCGAAAAAGTATTATCAGAAAGTCTGAGGGTTATGGTATCCGTAAGCATTTTGTTATCATATGGAGCTTTTTTAGAAAACACAATTAAGTTTCCTTCAACAGTTTTTAGTGAAACTTCTGCGTTCGCTCCGCTGAAAGGATTTGACA
>ULVM01080072.1_pt1 | contig 15619 bp, 9 predicted proteins | sample 1959451 | NCBI WGS metagenome assembly ULVM01 (sample SAMEA4835786, study PRJEB28245) | human gut metagenome | biome: gut microbiome; material: fecal sample | place: Denmark | collected 2008
GGCACGGATTTGGATATTATGTACTTCTCACAGAAAGCAAGCGGGAAAAAGCGAACCATAATAGCGCGCCAACAGCAGAGCCCCAAACGCTCATAAACGGCGAACCATGGCGTGATCATGAGACTAAAGCGGAAACTCACGATCGCGCACCCAAAAGCTCAGTCGCTGCCGATCCATACAATGTAGACGATGTGGAAGTGAATATAGTAAATGTTCCGGGTGCCAAGCAGCGTCAGCAGTTGGACAGGCAAATGAAAGCAGTTATCAGCCTGGCCGTAGTTGCCTTTATCATTGCGGCAATTGCTGCGGGCTTTGCCATATATAAAAATGCAGAGTGCCGCCAACTGAGATCGGAAAGGAATGCAGTTCAAAGATCATTGAACGCTGTCAATACACAGTATGACGATTTGAAAGAAAAATACGATTCGGAAATCAAAGACCGTGAGTTCATGTTTTCTAGTAACAATCAGAATGTGCTTGAACTGGCATTCTATAAGCGATACATCGTTTGCACTAACGACGAAAAGTATTATCATCAATACTCCTGTAAGAATTTTACAGAAACCAAATCGTTTCGTGTGTTCACCAAAGACGACGCAAAAAGACTTGGCTACAAGCCATGTCCCAAGTGCTTCAAGAATTAAGCGGCAAGGTATAACCCTATGGACAAACTCTACAAACAAATTGCAAAAATCGGCCGGCAGTACGGCGCAGCTAAGGTGGTGCTTTACGGCTCCCGGGCGCAAATGACATAAAGCAAAGGCCTATCTGAGTTGCCGCTCAGATAGGCCTTTGCTTGAAAAGTAAGCTCGGTCAAACCGCCTATACTTTCCCCGTACATTATAAGTATAACGATCGCGGCTTCCTTTTGCAAGCGGATCTGGAATTTGCCCGGAAAAAATCTTGCTTGAGGAGGTGTTGCGCCTATGAGTAGTTCTCGTAACTCATCTGTAGAGTACATCTACACTGCGTTCATTACGCTCAAGAATGGCAAGCAGGGCATTCTTGAGCTACAATCTATGGGAGTGGTACAATGAAATATGCAGCGGCATATATCCGCGTAAGTGACGACCGGCAAGACGAATACAGCCCGGACAGCCAACTTAAGCTCATTCGTGAGTACGCCGGCAGAAACGGCTACTGCGTGCCGGATGAATATGTATTCTATGACGATGGTATCTCCGGGCGAAGCGTTAAAAAGCGCAAGGCGTTCAATGATATGATCGCCTTTGCAAAAAGCAAGGAGCACCCATTCCAGGCAATTCTTGTATGGAAATTCAGCCGGTTTGCTCGCAACCAGGAAGAAAGCATCGTATATAAGTCCATGCTGCGGCGCATCGGCGTGTCGGTGATCTCCATATCCGAGACCATAGACGACTCGCCCTTTGCCCCGCTGATCGAGCGCATAATAGAATTCATGGACGAGTATTACAGCACCCGCTTGTCTCAGGAAGTGACTCGGGGCATGACGGAAAAGGCAAGCCGTGGCGAAGCCATGAGCGCCGGTGCCTTTGGCTACGACCTCCAAAACAAAGTGTTCACACCCAACGAGGACGCACCCACCGTGCGGTACATCTTTAACGCTTTTCTGTCCGGCAAAGGCTACCGCAAGATTGCCATGGAGCTGAACGCCATGGGCGTAAAGACCTATCGGGGCAACCCACCGGACAACCGCTTTGTGGAGTACATACTGATGAACCCGGTGTATGCTGGTAAAATCCGCTGGAGCACAGACGGCAGAGCCTCCAGAGACCGGTACAAGGGCGATAACAGCAAGGTTATGTATGTGGACGGCAAGCACCAGCCAATCATAGATCAAGACACATTCGACCAAGTACAGGAGAAGATCATGGAACAGAAAAGACGGTATGGCAAATGGCAGCGCAAGGAGCAGCCTGTCACATTCATGCTGAAAGGCCTTGTACGCTGCGACACCTGCGGTGCCACGCTCACCTATATTGCCGCCAGGGATCCCGCCGTTCAATGCCACAACTACGCCCGGGGCAAGTGCAAGGTGTCCCACTACCTATCCATACGAAAGGCCAACGCTGCGGTGATTGCTGCCATAGAAAAGTCTCTGGAGACCCTGGAATTCAATGTGCTGCCAAAGGAGCAGCTGCAAAACGAAGCGGTAGACTACTCACTACTCATTCGCAAGGAAGAAGAAAAGATCAAGCGGGCCAGTGATGCCTATGATGCCGGGTATGACACACTGGAGGAATACGGCCGCAAAAAAAGAGCATTTCAAAACAAGATTGAAGCGCTCAAAGCCGAGCAGGCCAAGGTCGAGAAGTCACAGAGCGGTGAAATTCCGCCCCAGTTCGTCCAGCAAGCCAGTTTTGTGCTGGATTTGATAAAGTCTCCGGATACAGCGGAAAGCGTCAAGAACGAAGCCCTGCGCTCCATTGTAGACCACATCACATTCAAAAAACCGGACAACACACTGGAGATATTCTACTATATTTGATGGATTTTCAGTCGCATTTTCCGCCACGAATTGAAAAACAAGTGCGATTTTTGGCTTAACGCCGTCATTGATTGTCCGTATTTTGACTCTATATCTAAATGCAATACAGGCCGCCGTACTGACTGATGATAATGGACGCAGCGCGGGGATCCGGATTCTTAATATTGATGGGGTATTGCAATTTTTTTATATAACTAAACATACCATCTCTCCTTTTCTCTGCATACTATGCAGAGACGCCTGTTTGGGTGCGCATAGAAAGCGAGCTGTCAAAGGGAATTCCGTCCTTTTTGCGCAAATCGGTTGCCACGCAGGGCAAAATGTGATAAAATAAAGGCTCCAAAAAATCCCGCTGTTAGGGCAGAAAGCGAAGGTAGAATCATGGATGTATTTGAGGGAATCACAGCGCTGGCAGATTACGGCGTACGCACCGGTCTGATTGAAGAGGCAGATCGCACCTGGGCTGTCAATGCGTTGCTGGCGGCGCTGGAGCTGGACGCATACGAGGAACGCACCGTCACCGGCCAACCGGCACTGACGGAAATTTTAGACTCTCTACTAAACTATGCTTGCGCAAACGGGCTGTGCCAGGACTCTGTGGTGTACCGGGATCTGTTTGACACCAAGCTGATGGGTCTGCTGACCCCGCGACCCTCTGCGGTGATCCGCCGATTTTGGGATCTGTACGCAGAGAGCCCCAAGGCAGCCACAGATGATTACTATGCCTTTAGCAAGACCACCAATTACATTCGTGCGGACCGACTGGCCAAAGACGCTAAGTGGATCACTCCCACCCCTTACGGCGATATGGATATAACCATCAATCTATCCAAGCCGGAGAAGGACCCCAAGGCCATTGCGGCTGCCCTGCAAATGAAGCAAAGCGCTTACCCCAAGTGCCAACTGTGCAAGGAGAACGAGGGCTACGCCGGGCGGGTCAATCACCCGGCACGGCAAAATCACCGGATCATTCCCCTGAAAATGGGCGGCGGCCCCTGGTTCTTGCAGTATTCGCCCTATGGCTACTATAACGAGCACTGCATTGTGTTTAATGGCCGGCATACGCCGATGAAAATCGACCGCAGCGCGTTCCAAAAGCTGTTTGATTTTGTAGAGAAGTTTCCCCACTATTTTGTAGGCTCCAATGCAGACCTTCCCATCGTGGGCGGCTCCATTCTCACCCACGAGCACTTCCAAGGCGGGCACTATACCTTTGCTATGACAAAGGCACCGATAGAGACCCCCTATGCCTTTGCCGGATATAAAGATATTGAGGCCGGAATCGTCAAGTGGCCCATGTCCGTACTGCGCCTGCGTGGGGATGAGCCGGCGCGCATTTGCGACCTGGCAGACAAAGTGCTGCAAGCCTGGCGCGGCTATACGGACCCGGATGCCTTTATCTACGCCGAGACCGATGGCACACCCCACAACACCATTACCCCCATCGCCCGGTTCCGGAACGGTAAATATGAACTGGACCTGGTGCTGCGCAACAACATTACCACCCCGGCGTGCCCGGACGGTCTGTACCACCCCCACCCGGAATACCATCATATTAAGAAAGAGAATATCGGCCTGATTGAGGTTATGGGTTTGGCGGTACTGCCCGCCCGGTTAAAGACAGAGCTGGAGCTGCTGCGTGACGCACTGCTCCATGGCACAGACATTGCCGCCGACGAACGCATTGCCAAACACAAGGACTGGGCAATGGAGATCGCCGCCAAGAACGCCTTAACCGCCGAGAATTGCATGGACATTCTGCAACAGGAAGTGGGCAAAGTCTTTGCTGCCATTTTGGAGCAGTGCGGCGTGTTTGACCGTAATGAAGCCGGTAAAGCCCAGTTTCTGCGCTTCCTAAGCAGCATAGAAACAGCATAAAACAAATAGACGCAAAGAAGCCGCACAGAAAGATCTGTGCGGCTTTGTTTTGTTCATTTATAATCAGACTTTGATCTGCACGGCTTTGCGGTACACCGCCAGGGCAATACCGGCGGTGAATAACTCGGTGATCCAAAAGGCATGCCACACACCGGCGGCGCCCAGCACTCGACTCAGCAGGAATGCCAACGGGACGATGATGACCAAATACCGGCAAAGAGAAATCACTAAGGACGGCGTGCCCTTGCCCAGTCCCTCCAGTGCACCGGAAGCAGTCACCGATACGGCGGACACAATGAACCCGCCGCTGATGATTCGCAGCGCTGTTTTACCGGCAGCAACAGTAGCTGCATTCTCGGTAAAAAGACCGATCAATTGCCCGGGAATCACCAGGCACAGCACAGTGCCCACCACCATAATGGCAGCAGTCATCACTAATACGGTGCGGAAGATCTGCTTGACCCGCCCATATTCCTTGGCGCCGTAATTGAACCCAATCACCGGGCGCATGCCCTGCACAATGCCGTTGGCCGGCAGGTACAGAAACGTTTGCAGTTTGTAATATGCGCCTAAAATCAGCACATAGGTTTGAGAGAATGCAGCCAAAATGGCGTTCAGTGCAGAGATCAGCACCGAAGGCAAAGCCAAATTCAGTACCGCCGGAATACCGATGGCATACAAGCGACCCACCAGGTGCCGGGACGGCCGCAGGTGCTGCAAGCGGATCTTGACGGAAATGGGGCGCAGGTAATAGAACAGCAGGTAGATCACCAGAGTGAGCACCTGACCCAGTCCGGTAGCCAGCGCTGCGCCGTCAATGCCCATTTTGGGGAACGGTCCCAGACCGAAGATCAACAGCGGATCCAAAATAATATTGGCAAGGCACCCCAGGCCCAGGCCCACCATGGTCACCTTCATACGACCGACTGCCTGAAAAATCTTTTCAAATGCCAAGTCTGCGTTGATTATAATGGAAAAACCAAACACAATACGCCCGTAGCGCACTCCCAGATCGATCACTGCTTGATCCTTGGTAAACGCCTGCAAAAACAGCGGAATGATGGCAATACACACGCCGGTGAGCAGCACCCCGTGCACCAGCGCCCACAGCATACCCTGCGTGGCTGCCTGGTCCGCGCGCTTCTGCTTTCCGGCGCCCAAATACAAAGCGATCACGGCGCTGATCCCCACGCCAAAGCCGATGGCAATGGCGTTGACCAGATTTTGCAAGGGATACACCAGGGACAACGCCGTCATAGCGTTCTCGCTGATGCGGGCCACAAAGTAGCTGTCTACAATATTATAAAGGGCGTTCACCAGCATGGAGAGCACCATGGGCAGCGCCATAGAGGTAATCAGCGGCAACACTGCCTTTTTGCGCATAAACTGTTCGTCCATCTGTTTTCCTTTCTGCTTGCAGGTATAAAAAAGCCACGCACTCCAAAGAGTGTGTGGCGAAAAGATGAGCAACTCCGGAAAAATCCACAACCGAATTTTCGTCCCGTATTGTAGCATAGCCGCCGCCTGCTGTCAAGCGGCAAATACGATGTGGATAAAAACGGCACATAGGCGTTTGCATCTATCTCTGCTTTTTTCTCTTTTTCGCTTGCCAAGCCGCCAAGAAGGCAATCGCAACACCTGACAAAAGCAGCACAACCACCAGCGGAGCTTTAGATCTCGCATTTGCCTTTTGCCGGTTTGACTGATCGACTGCAACTTCATCTTGCGGCGTATAAAGCGCGGCAAGAATAGCCATGACCGTGTCTGTATTTACATTCTGCGTCATCTTTGGCAAGGATGCATCTGCACTGATCAATCGCTGTTGTACAGCCACTGCAAAAGCCGTTCGATCACGCACGCTCTGAACAGACGAAGCCTGCACTTTTTTCAGTTCCGCAGAGATGATCGCTTGTGCAGCAGCGGTTCCCATACCGTTTTCTATCTTTCGGATATATTCTCCTTGAAAGGCAGACTGATAGGCACTTTGCACATTTTCAAAACTCGTCATAGCATAGGACGAATCCCCCATTCTTTTTTCCAAGTTTGCATTAAAAGCTTCTAAAAACGCTTTCTTCTGTTTCACATCTGCAAGGGAGGCGTAATGCTGTTGCTTGAGCGTTTGCTCAACCGTTTTTAAAATCACTTCGTTTGCAATGCCTTTTTTAGGATTTGGCAGTGTAGTTTCGGCGCCGGCCTCCGACACGGAACCGGATTGTTCGCTTTTCTGCTCTGTGCCATATAGTTCAATATCATTGCATTGTAAGGAAACATTTTGATATTTTTCATTAAAAGTATCTTCCCTACTATAAGCTATTTTGATCTTTGCGCAATTGAAATCGGCTATTTTCTGAATTTGGAAAGTAAACAGAACGCCGTTTGTCTTAACTGCTTTCGTATGGTGCCATAAAACTTGAAAATGACCGATCTGTTCGCCAAAATCTGTCGCAAAATCGCCGACATTCAGCGCCTCTCCCTTAGCAATAGAGCGCACATCTACTTGCGCGGCGGGGTATTCGACAGATAGCTTGATTCCCATAAGGCCGCTATTGTCCTTGATGCGAACCGAGACCTCTGACAGTTCGCTTGTTATGACACTTGGCGCATGCAAATACACGGTGGGTTGTGATCGGGCATACGCAACTGTACCCGCTTGCAGCATAATAAGGCCTGCTATAATCACAGCGATGATTTTCTTCATTCTCTTTCACCCTTAAAATTGCCACTGCACCGAAATCGATGCAGTGGCAAAGTACATTACAGCGTTTCTTTACCCACAAGGTATCTGGCAACCATGGCGGCGTCTTTATTGTTGATCTTGCCGTCGCCGTTTACATCCATAGCCAGCATCTGGCATTCCTTGGCCGTGATCTTTGAGAGCAAATACTTATTCATCGCCGCCACATCGCGGTTGTTGATCAAGCCATCGCCGTTCATATCGCCTGTAACCACAACAGTTCTCTTGTCAGTATTGCCAAGACGAATAACCGTGCCGGTGCCCACATAATCTGTGGACTTGAGCGATATACCGTTAATACTCTCAAACTGCAGCCCGCTGTTGGCAAACTCTTGCTGCACAGAAGCAACCGTAGACTTTAACGCCACGCGGCGCACAAAGCCGGCGGAATCGTAATTCAGCTTTGCGTTGTCCTTCAAAGCAATGGTGGTACCCAAATTGGCCTTAACCGCAATACGGCAGGTAGCTTTTTCCTTTGTCTTCTCTACCATTGCCGTTATGGTTGTTTCGCCTTCGGAAAGTGCAAGCACATTTCCTGCGTCATCAACCGAGGCCACACCCGGATTGCTTGAAGTCCAAATCACCGTTTCACTGGCCAAGTTCGCAGGTGTAATTGTAACATTCAGTCGCATAGATGTGTTGGTAAACATGGAGGCGTTGGTTTGGTCTAACGCAATTCTTGCATATTCCGCGGTTTTGAAGTATTTTCCGGTCACGACCGTGTCCTCTGTAATACAATCAAAATCACGATCCCAACCACTGAAAACATAACCGGGAACCGAGTCCGTCGCCGGTTCTGTCGCTGCGCCCATATATTCTACCTGCTGGGTATCCAGCTCTGTTCCATCTTGCATTTGGAATATAACCTTATACTTTTTTGCGGTATAATTTGCATACAAGTTCTGACTGCTTGTGATCTTGGTATTCAGCGCAAACTTGGTTTTGCACTCTGCATCCTTGTAAAGGCCTTCCAGCGTGTACCCGTCGACTGCAATCTTGGAAGCATCATACGCCTGCCCATCCTGCACCAGCGATACAAACGGCGCATCGCCAAAGCCGGTATTTACAGTAACGATATGATAATTCTTATTTGCATAACGATAAAGCGTGGTCGTTTGCTTTTCCCGTGTTTCGCTTGTCATCGGCGCATTCACTGTCCAGGCTGTCCACTTGTAGTATTCTGCATTTTGATAACGGGAACGATACTGTGTCTTTTCTCCGCTGATCTTTGTCTGATTAAACCATCTTTGGCCGTTGTGTACATAGTAAGAGGTGTTGTCATCCAAAAAGCCTGCTACCGTCAAACGACTGTCGCAAACCACCGTCTCCAGCGTGCAAGAATAACCGCTCACTTTCTTGGGTGCATACTGTACGGTTCCGCTGGCGTCCGTGTATTTATAATGTGTATACTTGTAGTGCGTAACCGTCGGATCCTCTACCTTGCGTGTCGCCACCTCAAAGCCGATATAGCGGGTGTCTTTCGCAATCGGGCTGTCCTGCCACGCTGTGTAATCTGAATAGGTGGTCTTAGACAGCGTCCAACCGTTTGATTTCAGCGTATTTTGGTCAGCGACCTTGCAAACGGTTTTAACGTCCTTGTAGCGATAACCGGTTTTGCTTTCCAACGTATAATCATTGGGGTGTGCGGTCACTTCCGTCGGCAATGCGCTCTTTTGCATCCAGGCACTGGGGGTAGCAGAAGTGTTGATACAGTAATATTTTGTACTTTCTTCGCTGTCGTTTTTGCCCAAACTGGTGGCGTAAAAAGAGATTTGACAAGTCTTGCTGACGGTGATGGGTCCGGTATAGATCTGCTCTGTGGACTCGTCGCCATTCAGATAGTAGTAAATCACCGCGTTTTGATCCGATGAAGTCAAGGTAAGTTGAATACGGTTTTTGAATTCACCGCTTTCATAATTTGCAGTCGGAGTCGGCGTTGTCTCTGCAAAATAATAAGCCGGATAAACCGCAATATCATGATCCACTTTCTCGTATTCATCTGCATTAAACCAACCGGCAAACTGCTTGCCGTCGGCAGAATCATTCACATCTTCCGGTGCCTTGGCACAATCACCGTATGCCACCTTCTGCGTAGAGATCACATTGTTGTTAAAATCATAGAACTTCACGGTGTATGTATTGGTTTCATACTGCGCGGTCACAACCATATCCTGCTTAACGATAATATTACCTTTCAGAATTTGATCCCAACCGGAGAATGTTTTACCCTCTACTGTTTCAGCTTCCGGAGGCGTTAATATGTCTCCGTAATGGAATTTCTGCATTTTGATACTTTGATTTTTCCAATCCACAAAAACAATCGTAAACTGCTTTTTGGTGAAATCGGAAAAGAAATCCGTATCCTCTGTAATATTGGTTGTGCTCTTGTCCCAGCCGACAAAGTCATACCCTTCCCTTGTAGGATTCTTCGGAACGGCAGCATTGGCGCCGTCCACCACAGTTTGTGTGCTGATCACCGTGCCGTCCCAGTCGTAGAACTTTACGGTATGCGTTGCTTTCGGCGCAGAAATTTTGTCCACTTCAATCAGGTTTGTCGTGCCCTCGATTCCGATTGCAACGGTATAATCGCCGGTTTCTACCGTCGGTTCATTACGCAATTTAAAGGAAAAAGAGTAGGAGCCGTCTTTCCCAACAACGGACTGTCCGATATATTCGTTGGTGTAGTCAGAAGCACCGGTATAGCCGTACACATAGAGGGTAATCTGCTTACCAGCAAAGGAGGCGTCTACCTTTTTGCGAATGGTATACTGCTTGCCACTGTCGTTTTCAGCACCGGCCGAATTGCTTTTATAACGATATGCCGTTCGGGTTTCCACCTGCTTGGCAGAGGTAGCCGTTATAGAAGCGTCTGTCCAATCGGACCAGTCTTTCCAACGATAGAAATTATAAATGTACTGGTAGGTTCCGTAATTGTACTGCGTCTTGGAGCCGCTTTGATAAGTCTCGTTGCCGGAATCCCCGCTGTTATAGAACCAATAAGCGCTGGAACCGCACTCCGGACATGCCGTCCCTCTATAAAGATCTCGACTGCCGCAGCTGGACTTTTTGTACCACTCAAATGCAGAATAGTTGCTGTAAAGGCCATGATAGGTGCCGCCGGCGTGATTGGTGGGGCAAAATGTATGATTGCCTCCGCCCCTTTTGTAGAAATGGTAGTATACATACTTCCAGCGCGTGCTGTATATCGGAACAGATTGGGTGCTCAGCAACGCTCTTTTTCCCGTTTCATTGTCATAGGTGGACATAACGGAATCCTGATAGCCGGTTTGTGAGATCAGCTTTGTCTGTTTGGTACCGTCCCAGATCCAGCCGTCCATCGTTTTGCTGCTGCCGGTTTTTGTTTCCTTGTCCCGGAAGCGGTACTCTGTACGCGTTTCAATTTGCAGATCGGTACCGCTGGGCTTTGTACCGCTCCAGGCAGACCACATCAATCCCTGATCGATGGTAGCCGCCATATTTTCGGAAAACGGGACGCCGGACGAATAGCTGTCCACGATAATGACCTCAGCCGTGGTAGCAGCATAGTCACAGGGAATGAACACTTCCATACCCTTCTTTGTACCGCCTTTGGGAATACTAAACGCCGCCGACTCGGTGGCGTCCACCAGCTTACCGGTTTTTGTTTTCAAAGATACAACCGCACGGCCTCTTGTAATTGCATTGGGTGTATTGGTCAAATCAAAGTATACATAATAGCCGTCCGACTGCCGCTTGGCTGAAGTAATTTTACAAACAATCGGCAGCGTTTTATTCTTCCACTCATAAATGCCTTGCACATTGATCGTCTTGTTTGTGGCATCCGTGTAAACAGACTTGTAGTCCTGACTCTGCCACCCAACAAAAATATATCCGGTGGGAACATTCACATCCGTTGGCGGCGTAGCGTTTTTTCCGTATTCAACTTTTTCGCTTTTCAGAACTTTCTTTTCCTTGTCCAGGAAATTCACGGTATAGGTATTGATTTTGTAATTGGCACGAATGGACCGGTTCGCAGTCACATTGTAAAACGAATCGCTCCATCCCTGGAAGGTATAGCCTTTGCGCGTGGGAGACGCGGGCGCGGTTGCGCTCTCACCGTATCGCACACTTTGCGTATGCAGTTCTTTGCCGTCCCAGTCCACAAATTTTACAGTAGAATTGGCGTGTGCCGTACAAGTACGGGAATTGTTATTGGAGCTGGTCCCGGATTGGTTCTTTGCTTCAACATAAATGGTATATGTGCCCACCCTGCTTAATGTAAGCGTATAGGAGCGCGCATTCGCATCTGTACCCAGATCACGATTCTCTGCGCCGCGAACCGCCACATTATATGCCGTCGCCCGTGCGGAACCGTTCCATGTAATTGTTACGCTCTTGCCTACGGCAATATCCGTTGCACTGATACCGGTAATGGTCGGCTTATCCGGAATGGCCGGCGGTGCAGGCGGGGTGCTTTTGGTATATCTCAATACACCTTGCCACCCACCATTATAGTACGGGTCAATACATATTTCATCAGCACCATAGCGATATTTTTTCATTTTGCTGGACCATGATTTACCGCCCCCGGTTCCACCGGGAATTCCATTATAATCCGCATGAGCACCAACATTCTTCCCACTGCCAATATAAATCTCTGTATGGACACCTTCCTTGAGAAGAATATCGCCGCGTTGCAGATTGTCACACCTTGACGGAAATCCCGGAATTTGCGACGCTGGTATCCAAGCAAACCCTGCATTTACAAATGCGTTTCTCATGTTTCTCGTATTCAATCCGCCCTGAACACTAAATCCCGCATTATGAAACGCCCAACTCACCAGGGAGGAACAATCAAAATCAGGAGTGCCATTGCGGCGCGACCAATTCTGAGAATAGCCATAGTAATTGTTGTTCGCAACCGAAACAGCCCATGATATTGCATTTTCTACTCGACTATCCGCCGCTTGTGCCGTTAATGTTCCCGCTGGCAAAATCGTTACTACCATCAGCAGGGATAGCAACAGGGATAAAAACTTTGTACTTCGTTTTTTCATGGTATCCAGTCTCCTTTTCTTATTTTGTCTTCACGGTTTTTACTTTTGACCACGAAGAATAAATCGTAACATATCCTTTTTGCGTCTTCACTTTCTTATATGTACGAATACGCACATAGTATTTTTTCTTTGCTTTCAGTTTTTTAACCGTTTTCGCCGTAGATTTATTGTTACCTACATTTATCCATTTGGTCGTATTTTTGGTAAAATTCTTGGCGGTGGAATACTGCAGCTGATAGCCGGTGGTTTGTGTTTTTTGCGCTTTCCACTTTACCGTCAGGCTTTTCTTTCCGCCTTGGAGTTTGGCCACGGTTGTGCCCTTTGGTACAATGGTGAATGTATATGTTTTTGTACCTTTATAGGCGCCCTTCAGCGTCAGTTTTACACTATATCGACCCACATTCTTGCAACCGCCGGAATAAGACACGGTGTAATGCTTGCCTGCTGTCAGTGTATTGCCCTTACTGTCCTTGACCGTTACTTTTGGTTTTTGGACTTTACCGTTATATGTGTATGTACTCTTGGACAACTTCACGCCGGCCACACGATACACTTTGTTCTTTGCTGCCGAATAACGACACACGGCACATCTTTTTTCCGACACACCGTTCTTGCTCCATGTAGCCGCCGTGGTGTACCACTTGTAGGTATGCGCTTTCTTTTTGATCACCTGACCGGTAGACAAGCACAAACCGCATTTGGTGCAATATATGTCACCGCTATATCCCTCTGCGGTGCAGGTAGCTGCCTTTGCGTGCTCCGTTCGTGTTTGGCTGTGGTCGCATTTTGGATTCATGCGTATTGTGACTTTTTGGCAATCCAGTGTAACAGAATCATATTTTTCATTGAATGTATCGTCCATATTATAAGACAGCGTTAAGATCGAATTTTTGCTGTCACCGGAAAGTAATTTCACATGCAGCGTAAACAGGATATCATCCGCGATCACCTGATCGGTAGAATTCCACAGCACATCAAATTGACCCACCGTATCTCCGATCGAGGTATTGAATGTACCGGAAAACTGACTGCCGCAGGTTGCGGAAATCGGCTGAATATCCGAAGCCGTATAGACAATGCGCAGCCGATACCCCATCAAGCCGTGATTGTTGGTAATCTTAATCGGAATGGACAACGTATCATTTTTTCGTCCCACCAGAGAGTCTGCATATACCCGTGCCACCTCACTGGTAAAAGACGGCTGTACCACACAGGTACACGGCGTACAGGAAACTTCTTTTTGCTCTGCAGAAAAAGTGAGCTGATATTCGCCGGAATCGGCTTGCGCCTTTGCTTTCAGCCGGATTTCAACCGCGTCTGTCGCAGAAGGAACTGCATTCAGATTTGAAATTTGAATCACAAGCGCGTCCCTGCGGAGCACACCGCTTGCCACGACACCATTCAAGCCCTTAACGGACAGAAATTCAAAATTCGTTTGGTCAAATCGCATATGCAGCGTACAGGCAGTCAAGCCTTGTGCATTGTCCATACGCAACCGCACACCCACCGTCTCACCGGCAGTAACATTCTCCGTTTGCGCAGAGAATTTGGCATATTTTGTGATACTCTTGTTCGTTACGGTAATCGGAATATCCTCGCATTGCAGGGCTACGTCCCGAAAGGCGTCATCAAATGTATCTTCCTGCGTATAGGACAAGTGGATCCTCGTTTGACCGACTGCACCGGCAGAAACAGAGAAATTCACATAAAATAAAATGCCGTCCTGTGCTACCGCTTCACTGCCTGCCCAATACACATGGATCTGTCCGCGCACCATGTCGCCGTCTATGTTATCTTGGAGGCCGCCATTGGTCACCGGGCCACTTTCTACGGAAAGAGGCGTAACAACGGACGGATCATAGTCTAATGACAATTTAAAGCCCAGCAAGCCGGTATTGGATTTTATCATTACCGGCACGCGAACCTGCTCACCTGCCAATGCCTGCGTCGCCGAACCGTAAACCGTTGGCCCATCTGCGGCAGCAAAAACAGACTCTGCACTGCACAGCATACTCAATGCCAAAGCTACCGCTAACAGCAGGCTTTGAAATCTTTTGAACAACCAAACCACTACCTTTCCCAATATATAGATATATACCTTAGTTATTGTACTGCAATAAGAATTGCACTTCTATACTCAAACAGCGTACAGTTTTCTATTTTCTTTGTAAAACAGCAACTGTTTTTCAAAGCCTTAATAAGCAAAAACATATTTTTTTACAAAACCCCTTGACTTGGAGTGAACTCAAAGTGCTATGATAAAGGAAACCAAAACAAGGAGATTATATCTATGAAATACGCAACAGAAGAAGCCTTTGTCGCTGCCAACGCATTTGGCAAAGGCGCCGCCAACACGGCTTATGCCCAATACTTTGTAGGCAATTCTTATCTGAATCCCCTGACCGATCCCCAGGTCACGGCGCTGCATTTGTCCAATGTGACCTTTGAGCCGGGGTGTCGCAACAACTGGCACATTCACCACGCCACAAAAGGCGGCGGTCAGTTGCTGATCTGCACCGCCGGTGAGGGCTGGTACCAGGAATGGGGAAAGGCCCCGGTAGCGCTGCACGAGGGCATGGTCATCACCATTCCACCGGAGGTGAAGCACTGGCACGGCGCTAAAGGCGACAGTTGGTTCTCCCACATTGCTATGGAAGTGCCCGGTGAGAATGCCTCTAACGAATGGTGCGAGCCGGTGAGCGACGCAGATTATAACGCACTGGAGGCAGAAAAATGAATTTGCAAAGCACAGACCCGGAATACACCCAGCGACTGGGCGCATTTCTTGAAGAAGTAAGGAACGAACCGGACAGCATGCTGGAGCCCACCACCCGCTGGCTGGCGATTCTGGCCACCCTCACCGGCAGCGGCAGTGTAGACGCCTACAAAGAGGCACTGCCCCAAGCGCTGCAAGAGGGGCTTGACCCGGTGGCAGTCAAAGAGATGGTGTACCAGGCCACCGATTACCTGGGCTACGGCCGTGCGCTGCCGTTTCTGCACGCCACCAATGACGCGCTGACCGCCGCCGGCATTGCCCTACCACTACCCGGCCAGGCAACCACCACCATGAACGATCGGCTGGAGAAAGGCATTGCCGCCCAAGTCAAAATCTTTGGCGAACACATGAATGAGGCGTGGAAAGCCGGCACCGTCAACCGCTATTTGGCCGCCAACTGCTTTGGCGATTACTACACCCGCACCGGGCTGGATCTGGCCCAGCGAGAGATGATCACCTTCTGCTTTCTCTCTGCCCAAGGGGGCTGCGAGCCCCAGTTGATCGCCCACGCCAAGGGCAATATGAACATGGGCAACGATGCAGCGTTCCTGACCAAAGTGGTGCTCCAGTGTCTGCCCTACATCGGCTATCCTCGCAGCCTAAACGCCATGGGCTGCATTGCGAAAGCCGCCAAACAATAACCAAAAAACAAGAACACCCCTGCACAGCAACAAGCCGTGCGGGGGTGTTCTGTATCTGAATGCAGTTATAGGATGGTAGCGTGGCTG
>ULVM01038969.1_pt1 | contig 15522 bp, 17 predicted proteins | sample 1959451 | NCBI WGS metagenome assembly ULVM01 (sample SAMEA4835786, study PRJEB28245) | human gut metagenome | biome: gut microbiome; material: fecal sample | place: Denmark | collected 2008
GTGGATGTGGTCATCTGCTTCCCTGTCATGTTCCTGATTATCACCATTTCCTGCTTCATCACGCCAACAATTTACACCATCATGCTGATTATCGGCTTGGTCAGCTGGACGGGTACAGCACGTCTGGTGCGCGGCGAAATTCTCAAAATCCGCGAGTTGGAGTATGTGCAGTCCAGCATCGTGCTGGGTGCGGGCAACGTTCGCATCGTCTTCACGCATGTGCTGCCCAACATCATCGCGCCCGTGGTCGTTCAGGCCACGCTGTCCATTGCCAGCGCGATTCTGACAGAGGCATCGCTGTCGTTCCTCGGCGTGGGCGTTGCGCCGCCTACCCCCAGCTGGGGCAACATGATTAACGCCGCCACCAACCTCACCACGCTGCTGAATCGCCCGTGGATTTGGCTTCCGCCGGGACTGTGCATCCTGGTGACGGTGCTGTGCATTAACCTGATTGGCGACGGCCTGCGTGACGCGTTCGACGCGAAAACGCGCTGAGAAAGGAGTGCTTTTATGGGAAACGTGATTCTCGAAGTCAAGGACCTGAAAGTCTCCTTTTACAAGCGCCGCCGCGAGGGGCAGGCCGTCCGTGACGTGAACTTCACCCTGGAGGAAGGGCAGACGCTGGGCATCATCGGCGAAAGCGGCAGCGGCAAGAGTGTCAGCGGCATGAGCGTAATGGGGCTTGTGCCAAGCATCGGCGGCAAAATCCGCAGCGGCGAAATTATCTACGAGGGTACAGATTTGCTTAAGCTTTCCCCCAAGGAAATGCGCAAGATTCAGGGCAACAAAATCGCTATGATTTTTCAGGAGCCGATGACGAGCCTGAACCCCGTCTTTACGGTCGGCTATCAGCTGTGTGAACCGCTGCGCTTCCACCTGCACATGACTAAGGAGGAAGCCGAAAAGCGCGCCGTGGAGCTGCTGCGGATGGTTGGCCTTTCCAGCCCAGAAAAGCGCGTGCTTCAATATCCGCATCAGCTCTCTGGCGGGATGCGCCAGCGCGTGATGATTGCCATGGCGCTGGCATGTCAGCCGAACATACTGATTGCCGATGAGCCGACCACCGCGCTGGACGTGACCGTACAGGCACAGATTCTGCAATTGCTCCGCCAGCTCAAGCAGGCCCAGCCGCATTCGGCAGTCATCCTTGTGACGCACGATATGGGCGTAATTGCGGAGAACGCAGACCGCGTTGCCGTCATGTACGCCGGGCAGATTGTGGAGGAAGCGGATGTCATTCCGCTGTTCCACCGTCCGTTGCACCCCTACACCGAAGGTCTGATGGCATCCATGCCGAGCCTGACAGAGGAAAAAGAGCATTTGGAGACGATTGAAGGCACAGTGCCAAGCATCTATAACATGCCCATCGGCTGCGCGTTCTGCAACCGCTGCAAATACGCCAAGGACTGCTGCCGCAAGGTGGAGCCGAAGATGATGACCCTGCCTGCTGATGAAAGTGGCATCATCCGGCGCGTCCGCTGCCTGAAATACGATGAGAACTACCGAAAGGAGTGGGAGAATGGCTGATTTGCTGACTGTATCGCACCTGAAGAAGTATTTTTCCGTCAAGGGCGGCGACGAAGGCGAAACCACGCTTAAAGCAGTGGACGACATTTCCTTCTCCATTGCGGAGGACGAAACGTTGGGGCTGGTGGGCGAAAGCGGCTGCGGAAAATCGACCGTCGGCAAGTGCCTTGTTCGCCTGTATGAGCCAACCGACGGTCAGATCGTCTTTCAGGGCACGGACATCACGCATCTTTCGACGCGGCAGATTCGCCCCCTGCGCCGAAACATCCAAATGATTTTCCAAGACCCGTATTCCAGCTTAGACCCCCGCATGAACGTGAAGGCACAAATCAGCGAGGGTATGAAGATTCAGCACCTGTACAAGACGAAGGCGGAGCGCGAGGAAGCGGTGATAAAGCTGCTGCGTGAAGTCGGTTTGTCCGAGGAACAGATGCTGCGCTATCCACACGAGTTTTCCGGCGGTCAGCGGCAGCGCATTGCCATTGCGCGCGCCATTGCCCTGCGCCCAGCGCTGATTGTGTGTGACGAACCTGTCAGCGCGCTGGATGTCAGCGTACAGGCGCAGGTGGTGAATCTGCTGCAAAAAATGAAGGCGGAATACCACATCACCTACCTGTTCATCAGCCACGACCTGCGCGTGGTAAAGCACTTGAGCGACCGGATCGCGGTAATGTATCTGGGCGCAATGATGGAGTATGCTGGCAAGCAGTCGTTGTTTGAGCATCCGCTGCACCCGTATACGCAGATGCTGCTGTCCTCCGTGCCGGACACCGACCCTGAGCGCAAGCGCGAGAAAATCATCATGCAGGGCGAAATTCCCGGCATCGACAACATCCCGCAAGGTTGCCGCTTCTGCACGCGCTGCCCCTATGCCACGGAACGCTGCCGCACGGAAAAGCCGACACTGCGCGAGGTGAAGCCAGGGCACAGCGTCGCCTGCTTCCGCTATGAGGAGGGCAAACAGGCATGAACGAGCATATTCTGCTGGCAAACGAGAAAATCGCCCAGCTAAGCGCAGAAATGCAGAGGCAAGATTTTGATGCATTTCTGATTCTTTCCCGGCAGGGCAGCGACGGCTACTTTGAGCTGCTCTTCGACCAGACGACTGAGCATCTCTGTGCAGCGCTGTTCCGCCAAAGCGGCGCTCATGCGCTGCTGGTACATTCGTCGGAAGCGGAGAAGTTTGCCAGGCTTACGGATGTAACCATTCAAACCTACACGGAAGATTTTGCATCCGCTTTCACCGCGCTGATGGATGCACAGCCCATCACCCGCCTGGCGCTGGATTACAGCGAGGACGACACGAGCGCCGACGGTCTGACGCTGGGCGCATTCACCTATGTGTTCCGCTATTTCCACCTGCCAATGGAGGAGCTGGAGCAAAAAGTCACGTCCGCCGCGGAAGTGATGGACACGGTGCGCGCGCTGAAATCCCCCATTGAGCTTCAGCGCCTGCGGGAATCCATTGCACTGGCAGAGGAGTGCATCGCCGTCTGCCGCGACGAGATTCAGCAAGGCATGACAGAGCTGGAAATCAGCGATTTGTTCGTTCGGGAAATGAAGAAACGCGGACTGGTGAGCAGTGAGGGCGGCGGTCCGGACACCCCGCCGATGCTGCTGAACCTGCGCGGCGGCATGTCGCACCGCGGGCCGATGGCGGTTAAGACGCTGCCCGGCGACGTGCTGATTCTGGATTTCTTCTGCTGGCACAAGGGCTTCAGCAGCGACGTGAGTCGTACCTTCTATGCCCTGCGCAAAGGCGAAACAAAAGCGCCGGAGGAAGTGCAGCGTTATTTCGATTTCGTGAACGGCAACATCGATATGGTGCTTTCCGCCATGAAACCGGGCGTTCACGGCTGGGAAATCAACCTGCTCAATCATCAGCGGCTGATTGATTTCGGCGTGAATGACCCCGGCATTGCAACAGGACATCAGCTTGGCCGCGCGTGCCATGACGGCGGAACGGTGCTTGCGGCAAAGAAACGCGGCCGGCTGACAGAAGGCATCGTGCGTGAAAACGAGGTCTATGCTATTGAACCCAGCTGCATCAACGGACTGGTTGGCGCGCATATTGAGGATGATATCGTCGTAACGAAGAACGGCTGTGAGTTGCTGAGCCATCGGCAGAAAGAATTGTACCTGATTCCGTACAAGGAAGGGGTGGCGGAAGCGTGAAGTACGACAGTAATCGAGAGAACGTGCAGATTGCGGCGGCTTGGCTGCGCGAAATGGGCTATGACGCTTGGCTGACGGCAACGCGCGAACGCTCCGACCCGGCGGTGAAGGCGATTTTCGGCTCGGTCGTCGTCGGCAGCGGCGTGTATCTGGTCACGAAGGAGGGCAAGGCGTACTTGGTCGCCAATGCCATCGATGTGCAGGAAGGGCGCGACAGCGGTGTGTTTGACGAAAGCCGCGTCTATTCCGGCAATTTCGATGAAGTGACGCGCCAGCTTTTCACTGATACGCTTTCCGGCGGCACGAATGAGCATCCGAAACTTATCTGCCTGAATTACTCAGCAGAAAACCCGCTGGCGGACGGCATGAAACTGGGATTGTGGAAGAAGCTGATGAAGCTGCTGCCAAACGGATGCGATTTTCGTCCGTCCACGCCGCTTTACAGTCAACTGAAACTGGATTGATAGGAAGGAAGAAGAACATGGAAAAACAGGTTGTTGCAACGGCAAAGGCGCCGGGTGCGATCGGGCCGTACTCTCAGGGCATCAAGGTGGGCAATTTGGTGTTCGTGTCGGGCTGTCTGCCCATTGATATGGCGACAGGGCAGCTTTCCACGGGCGATATCGCCGAGCAAACGCGGCATTCGCTGCGCAACGTCACCGCGATTCTTGAAGCGGCTGGCAGCAGCCTTGACAAGGTGGTCAAAACGACGATTTTCGTCAAAGACTTAAAGAACTTCCAGACCATCAACGCGGCATATGCGGAGTTCTTCGCGACGGACGCACCCGCGCGCTCCTGCGTGCAGGTGGCGGCGCTGCCGAAAAACGCAGAACTGGAAATCGAAGCGATTGCGCTTTGCTGATGCGCGCCGAAAGGAGAAAAACATGCTGACCTTTGAGGAAAAGCTGGCAAAATACGCCGAACTGTTGATTGGCTTGGGCGTGAATCTGCAAAAGGGGCAGTATCTGCTGCTGGACATTGATGCAGAAAACTACCCGCTCGCCCGTGCGCTCAGCCACGAGGCGTTTCAGCGCGGCGCAAAGGACGTTATCATCCACTGGGCAGAGCCGTATGTCGACCGGGAGCGCGCACTTTCCGACACGCAGGAGGATTTTTCCGCCGTTGCGCCGTGGGAAACAGAATCCTACGCGGCATACATCCAACAGGGCGCGTGTTCTCTGCGGATTCTTCCTGCTTATCCGACGTTGTTCGAGGGCGCTGACCCCCAGCGCGTTGCCAACGTGCAGCAGCACGGCAACAACACGCGCAACATTCTCCGCAAGGGGACGGCAGAAAATGGGATGCACTGGTGCATTTCTACCGCGCCGTCGGAAAATTGGGCAAAGTTTCTTTTCCCGGCGCTGAACGTGTCGGATGGCGTGGCAAAATTGTGGGACGTGCTATTCAGCGTCTGCCGCATTGACGAAAACGCCCCCATCCGCAATTGGCTGGACGCTATGGGCGAAAACGGGCAGTTCGCCGACATCCTCAATCGCGAGGACATCGACAGCATCCACTACACCAATGGCATCGGCACGGATATCACCGTCGGCTTTCAGCCGGGCGTGCTGTGGGTCGGCGCCATGGGCGGTGATTATACGCCGGACATGTATCTGCCGAACATCCCGACGGCGGAGGTATCCACCAGCCCGGACAAATTCCGCGTCAACGGCACAGTCAAGGCAAGCCGCCCGCTGATGCTGAATGGCACGGTGGTGGATGGCTTCGGTTTCACCTTCCGCGACGGCCAGGTGGTGGATTTCTATGCCGAAAAGGGGTACGATGCGCTCAAGTCCCTGCTGGACACGGACGAAGGCAGCCGGTATCTGGGCGAAGTGGCATTTGTGCAGTGCGATTCGCCGCTGGCAAAGACAGGGCTGCTGTTCATGGAGACGCTGTTGGATGAAAACGCGGCATGCCACATGGCGCTCGGCCGCGGGTTCAACATTCTGTTCAAAGGCCTTTCCGGCACGGACTTCGCAGCGTGGGATCGCGTGAATCTGAACCACTCGCGCGTGCATGTGGACTTCATGTTTGGCACGGACGACCTCCGCGCGGAAGTGACGCTGCGCGACGGACGCAAGGGTGTGGTGTTCGTGAATGGGAAGTTTAAGGCGGATGTACAATTCGCGTAAAAGCGCATCATTGATTGAACCGGCTCAGTCGCCTTTCGAGAAGGAAGGCACTGAGCCGGTTTCCGTATTTTGCGAAAGCGACTATGCCGAAGTCGAGGAGGTGCTGTTGTTCGCGGAAGACAAGAAAATCAAAGACCCCAGCATTGGGAACAGATTCAGAGGTGATGCAAAACGTGCCCCTTCCGCCGGATATGACAAGAGGGGCGCGCGTTTTGATGTTTGATTAATATACGATTTCGCCTAAAGGATTGATGATATGCCATCCATCTTCTGTGCAAACGGGCGCATATCCTGCTCCAAATTGCCTTGCATTTTTATACTGTGCAGGAATTGCGATAGAGCCGTCCTGATTCAGATAACCCCTTAGACCATTAAAATCTTGATACAGATAGTAACCGTTCCTTGGTCCCCATATTCCCTTATAGTTTTTAGTCAATTTAGTGCCGTATTCCGACATCAGATAGTAGTTCTTATCATGTCTGCAACAGAACACACCCGGATTTTCACCACTCAGTTCGATATCGTCCTCCATGGGTGAAATAACAGTTTTGCCTTCTTTGTTGATTACACAATGATGTGTAACATCATAATTTATGAGGTTTCCGGGGCTGTTTGTTAATGGATGCAAGATTAAAACCACATAGTCACTTGGCGCGCTACAGACATCGGCAGCACACCCTTCTTTCCTAAACATAGCGGTTTCTTAAGGTAACACCGCACAAATGAGGTGGTCGACTGGCGAATGGATTTTTCGTCAGATGCAAATGCAAATTTCGAAGGTTTACTGGATGTAAATCGAGGAATTTGCATGCCGCAGATAGCGAAAAAGACATTGCAAGACGTGCCGCCGAATTGTGCGGTGGTGCCTTAATATGTTCAATCTACGAATCAGTTCTTCCAGCACCTCCCTATTTTCGTCGTCCGTCACAATTTCTCGTAGCTTTTTGCCGCAAAAAGCATATTCTTCCATCCATGCGTTGATTTCTGTTTTTTCAATCAGATTCTCCGCAGACAGCCTTGATAGTCCTAACGCCAGCGTTCCTTGAAAATCCGCCTCAAATTCATCTGCACTAAACGGACAGCAGTGCCTTTTCTGAATGCAGTTTCCAATTTGAGTGCGTAAACGTGGCATGAGCACATAGTCCCCCCTCCTTTCAATGATACTTCCATTTTACCCCCTCCCCGAAAAAAGTCAAGTGTTTTCTTGCGAATTGTATTTTTCTGGCATTACTAACAAAAGCATGTCGAATTGTTGTGTATCTTCACAAGACCAGCCGCATGTACGCAGCAAAAAAGACTGCCCGCTCCGCGCAGACAGTCTTTCTTCTATTCGCCGTCAGTTCCCTATCAGTAATGGCACTCCGCCATCTGAATCCTCACATACATCAGCACATTCGCCAGAAACTCGCAGCTCGTCGGGCGCGGCTCGTGCGGCGCGGGACTCCGCCCCATCAACGCGCAGTACACAGGTATGTTCTGCTCCTGCCACGTCTGGTTGACCGCCGTGCGAATCGCCTGATCCACCCCGATGGGCGTGGTGTTGCACTGCTTCGCGACTACCGGGTACACCTCGCCCGTCACCAGTCGCGTCTCAAACGGGCGATTCACCAGCAGCAGCAGCGTTTCCACCAGATAGTTGAACCCCGACAGCCGCGCCGGAACACCCAGACACCGCAGCAGGCTGGCGATATACCACCGCATCGGCGTACCCGGTCTCGGCACAGGCAGCGGCGGCAGTTGATTTTCGGGCGGGCGAGGGGCAAGCTGAGCGTTGGTGGACATCTGGACGAGCGGAATCGCCTGCTGTAGGGGAAAGCCCTGTAAATCAGAAGCCACGATGTAGTACGTCGGCGCGACGTTCACGGGCACGCTTGCCTCACTGCGGCTCTTCACGATTCGGTAGGGTTTGGTATCAAAAGCAGGGTATTTCGCATCATCCACAGGAAAAACCTCCTTAGCAAAGCGTCAGTGTCAGAAAATGGTTATTATAATCAATACACGATACCCCTCACGCATACCATGATTGAAAAACGGCCTTCCAGCGCTGTATCCTGACGCCTAAACTGCACCACTGGAAGTTCTCGTATGCCTATTTTAGCACATTTTGCAGGAAAAGAAAAGTAGCATGTGTTATCTTTCGACATATTTCGCGCAAAAATACAGCGAAAACACAAAAGAAGTTGGAATTTACAAAAACACTACATAGGCAATCGTGTATTGCAAGGGGGTATTACATGCTGGGTGAACTACAGGTGGAATCGGCCGCATCAAAAGCTCGACCTTTTTCTTCGGGTTTCCGCACTTCTGTCGCCCGCCCATCGGAATTTCCACGCCTTCCGTCGTGGGGTGAAGGCGTATTATAGCGCAAAGACACGAACGGGAGGAAGGAACGCTTGCGCCGCTGCACACGCAAGTTTTTTCCCTTGCCCGTTCTCGCATAGCAAAGCCATGTGAGCTGTTGCCAATCTGTATTTGTGCTCCCCTTTTGTGCCATGAAGAATCCTTCTTCGTTTGCCATTGAAAACGAAGCGGGTGGAACTTTTCCAAAGCAAAGCGGCTCTGCCGACTTTCTTCTTTCCGAAAATCAGCAGAGCCGCCGAGATATGCAATTGATGCATTTTTCCTTTATTCCGCCAGCTGCACAATCGCGCCAAGCAGCCCCGGCCCGGTGTGAATCGCCAGTGCGGGACTGACCGGGCTGATGAAGCTCGATACCACGTCGAGCCGCTCCATCAGGCGGTCGCGGAGTTTCACGGCATCGTCATACGCCGCGCCATGCACCACCGCCAGACGCACCTTGTGACCCTGATAGCGGCGGATGATCTCGTCCACCATCGCCGTCAGCGCGTTGGAGAAGCCGCGCGCTTTGCACAGCGTGTTGTAGACGCCCTCGTCGTTCACGTAGATGACCGGCTTGATTTGCAGCAGCGAGCCGATTGCGCCCTCAACGCGCCCGATGCGCCCGCCCTTGCGCAGGAATTCGAGCGTGCGGATGACGAATGCGCCCAGCTGATGTTCGCGGCGTTTTTCCAGCAGCGCGATGGTATCCTCCACCGACATGCCGTTTTGGAGCGATTCCGCCGCTTCCAGCACCAGCAGTCCCAGACCGCAGGAGAGCGTTTTGGAGTCGAAAACATGAATTTTCATGTCCTCAAAGTCCTCCGCAAGCAGGGAGACCATGTTGAACGTTCCGGACAGGCTGCCGCTGATGGACAGGTGCAGGATGCTCGTTGCGCCCTCGTCGTGCAGGGTGCGGTAGAGGTTGCTGACATCCTCCGGCAGCGGCAGGGATGTTTTCGGTACTTCCCGCTGAAGCAAATCATAAAGCTGCTCCTGCGTGATTTCGAGCCGGTCGCGGAACTCTCCCTGACTGGTCGCTACACGCAGCGCAACGGTGCGAATATCATATTGACTGAGCTGTTCATCCGACAGATCGCAGGACGTATCCGTCACCAATGCAACCCGTTCGTTTCCAATCTGGAACACGGAATATCAGCCTCCTTCCGTCTGCCGTTATTATACCACAGCTTTGCGCTTTCATCAAGCGAAGCAATCTTGTTTTTCAATTCGGTAACACTTTATCGTTGCAGGGAGAATCGCCACTTTTGAGGCTTCAAGCAAAATGGCTTACGCTTCCTCAATCGTGCAGCCGCCGATGAACTCACGCAGCAGGCTCAGCGGGGGGATTTCCGCCAGCACGCCCTCGTCAATATCCGGGAAATAGTTCAGCGTCTTAATCAGCCGGCGCGCAGCCAGATAGTTCTCATTCTCCGGCGGAATCGCCTTCAAGAGGTCGTAGGCATAGTGGCGCAGGACAGGCAGCTCGTAGTGCAGGGCGGTGTTGAACATGCGGTCGGCGTTCTCCTGATAGGGGAAAATCCACGTTTCTTCGCCGTGGCGGACACTGGGCCACATCGAAAGCGTGTTGTTCGGCGGCGTCGCGCGGAACTGCATGTCGCGCACAATGCGGCGCAGCAGGCGGACATCCGTCGTGCGGATGCGGTTGTGGTCGTCAAGGTTCAAGCATGTCAGGGCGCTGACGAACACGCGGTAGATGGCATCCGTGTGCAACCCCTCGGACAGCGCCGGATTCAGCCCGTGGATGCCCTCGATAACCATCACTTGCCCTTCCCGCAGGCGAACTGGCGTGCCGCCCGGATTGCGCTTGCCGAGTTTGAAAGAGAACGTTGGCAGCAGGACTTCGCGCCCATCCAGCAATTCCGCCAAATGCTGGCGGAAGAGCGGCACATCCAGCGTGCTGATGGCTTCGAGGTCGAGCGTGCCATCCTCTTGCAGCGGGATGCTGTCGCGGTCAAGGTAGTAGTTATCCAGCGAAATCACCAGCGGCTGAAGTCCGATAACGTTCAGGTGGAGTGCCAATCGCTGGGCGAACGTCGTTTTGCCGGACGAAGACGGCCCGGCAACCAGCACGATTTTCTTGTGCTGGATGGCAATATCCGCCGCGATGTCGGCAATCGCCTTGTCGTGCAGCGCTTCATTCAGGCGGATGAAGTGGCGGAAGCGGTGTCCCTCCATCATCTCCGCGACGTCGGCGGCGTTGTTGACGCCCAGCAGCGCGCACCACCTCGTCGATTGGTCAAACACTGCCAGATGCCCCGCGCGATGCACATACGGCGCGGCTTTCTCCGGGTGATTGGCGGCCGGCAGACGCAGAACGATGCCGCGGTCGGGCAGCCAGGTGAGTTCAAAGACCTGCGTCATGCCCGTGCGTGTCGCCATTGCGCCGTAGAAATATTCCCACATACCGTCCAGCCCGTACATATGGAAGAACGGCGTTGTGCGGCGGGAGAGCAGCGCGACTTTATCCGCCTGCCCCTGCGCGTCGAAGTAGGCAATGGCGTCGTCGAGCGTCCATTCTTTCTTCTCAAATGGCAGATTCTGCGCCGCGAGAGCGTGCATCTGCCGGGCGATGGCGCGCGTCTCCTCCTCCGTGATGGCGTGACCGGGCATTCGCAGCAGCACGCCCCCGCTGACGCTATACTCAATGCGGACGCGCTGACCGGGCAGGACGCGGTTCGTCGCCGCAAGCAGAAGGAAGCGCACCGAGCGCTCATAGATGCGCCGACCTTCCTCCGTGTGCATGGTGAGCAAGTAAAGCAGTCCCGGCTGGGTGACGGGCGCGTTCATTTCCAGCACACGTCCGCCCTGCTGGACGGCCAGCACGCCTTCGCGGCTGACGCCGAGCTTTATCAGGCACTGTTCAACGGTCATGCCCTGTTCGAGTTCCATCTTCTTATCTTCACAAGCAATCAACATTCTTTGATTCACCCAAGGGAGAATGAAACGGGACGAAGTCCCCTCCCTTGACCCTTTCGCGCGATTTAGTTGGTGACATTTTCTTACTACTCTCGCGTGTTGCGCAGGGGTTTCGCGCCTGCGGGCGCGACAAGGGGGCTTTGCGGTCGCCCCCTTGACCCCTTCGCCTTCGCCTCCGGATGTTACTATGTGGTAGTGTTTATTGGGAGAACGAAAGGCACACTAACTAAAAAGCCTTCGATAAAAATCAATTAACAGGAGTGGCGACCGAAGGTTTCCAAAGGGCGATCGGAAAGCCCTTTGGTCGCCTCCGCAGAGGCGATTCCCTCTGCAACAACAAAATCAATTAGCATGGGGGAAATGCCCCCGCAAGGGGTGCTGGGGAGCGCCAGCATCACCGCGAATAAATCCCCGTGAGGATTTCCCGAATGTACGCCTCCCGGTGCGGGAGGTGCGCATCCCTGCGTGCAACCTCTGCCGCGGCTTCATTATCATATGGCACAGAAATCACCGACATCAGCAGAACGCCCGGTTCACGCGAGCCAAAATCCCCCTCGACAATCACCGCGTGGGCTTTCGGGACACCCATGCTGTTGCCGACGCTACCCGTGTTGACGATGTAGCCCACATCCAGCGTCCGCAGGAACGGACGGTGACTGTCAGCAAAAACTACGCCGCCGTAAACTTTGCCATTCGCTGTGAAAGGCTGTGCCAGAACACTCTTGTCGTGCTGCACAAGCATCAAGTCCGTCACAGGGCGGCCGTGGAAAAAGCGAAAATGCGTGCCGCTAATCCACTCGTCCATGTCCAGCGGAAGCGTGTTCAGCCAGTTCATGCGCTCTTCGCCCAGCTGATCCCAGAAATAGTTATCCGCGGCGAAGCGCTTGCCGCCGATGCCATAATCCCAGTTGCCGCCGACGAAGCGGGTGCAGTTTGCCCGCACCCAGTCGCATGTCTCGCGCGACTGCGGCCCTTTGCCCACCGCGTCGCCCAGAAACCAGATTTCATCAACGTGATAATCCTTCAGCGCCTTTTCCATTGCCAGCGTCGCCGTCAAGTTGCCGTGCAGGTCGCCCAACATTGCAATTTTCTTCATGCGCGGCCTCCTGCCTTAGTCCGGATAAGCCATGGACGCTTCAGAACAACGGGACAACACGCCGCAGTACGCCGCGGCTTCCTGTTTGGCACCGGTCAAATCATGCTCCAGATAATTACCGCACTCGATTTTCTTCGCGCCGGGAATTTCGCCCTCAAAGTCCGCCGCGAAACGGAATGCGTCGCGCACAAGCTGCAAAGCGTCCGCCTTGCTCATGCTGTCGCGGAGGATGAGGTAGAACCCCGTCCGGCAGCCCATCGGCCCGAAATACACCACCTGCTCCGATGCGGTAGAAGAGCGCACGAACGTCGCAATCAGGTGTTCGAGCGTATGCAGGGCGGGCTGCGCCACATAATCCCCCTGATTAGGGAATTTCAGCCGAAGATCGTAGGTCACGCAGTCGCCGTCGATGCGGGAAACGTACATGCCGGGCGTGAGCGTATCATGATTGATGGTGAAGGACGCGATTTTTTTCAGCATAGGGAAATCCTCCTTTGCGCATATCTTTTATATTATAACACACTTGACGGCACGGGGCAAGTATTGACTTGCGGGCGATTGCGGGGTATGATAAGGGACGGAGGGGATGCGTTATGTCAATTCTTGTCACAGGCTTTGAACCGTTCGGCGGCAGCAGCCGCAATGCCTCATGGGAGGCAGTTTCGCTTTTGCCGGAGACGATTGCGGGGCACGCCGTATACCGGATGCGGTTGCCGGTCTGCTACGGTCAGGCGGGCGATTTGCTGGTGGAGATGATGCGGCGGATTCGCCCGACCGTCACGCTCTGCTGCGGCGTTGCGGGCGGACGCAAGGCCATCACGCCGGAGCTGATTGCGGTAAACTACCGCCGCGCCGCGATTGCGGATAATGCGGATGTGCTGTACGCCGGCGAGAAGATTGACCCGAAGCGTCCCGATGCGCACATGACGCGCCTGAACGTCCTGCGCATGGTGGACGCCATGAAGTCCGCCGGGCTTCCTGCTGATTTGAGCCTGACCGCTGGGGCATATGTGTGCAACGACCTGTATTTTGCGCTGCTTGACCGCGGGCTGACCGTCGGCGGCGAGGGCGTGTTCGTGCATGTTCCGACGGAGGATGTCGTTTCCGCCGTGGATGCGGCGAAGGGGCTGGAGATTTGTCTGCGAACGGCGCTGGAGGGGTGAAGTAGCCTTTTTTCTTCCTTTTTCATATGGGATTTATGCTGCTTGCAGGGATTTCGCGCCTGCGAGAGAAGTCTATTCTATGCAAAGGCAGCATAACCACAATTACAAAAATCACCCGTGCATCGGCTTTTCTGCCCCCCGCACGGGTGATTTGTTTATTGCAATTGCGCGAAATATGCTCGGCAGTCATCCGCATCGTGCGCAATCTGCGCGCGCAGTGTCTCGATGCTGTCGAACTTCTGCTCCGGGCGCATGAATTTCAGGAACGTCAGCCGGACATTCCGCCCGTACAGCGAGAGGAACTCATCCAGCACATGCGCTTCCACCGTGACGTGCCCTTCCGGCAGCGTCGGATGCCGCCCGACGTTCACCACCGCCGGGAAAATGCCGCCGCTCGTTTCCAGATAACAGGCATACACGCCGAACGCGGGCAGCGCCTTGTGCGGCGGAATGGTGATGTTCGCCGTCGGGAAGCCGATGGTGCGCCCGACCTGCTTGCCCTCCTCAACGCGCCCCGCAATGCTGTAGCCGCGGCCAAGCAGGTTGTTGACCTCGTGCATATCCCCCTGCGCAAGCAAGCGGCGGATGCGCGTGGAAGACACCGTTTCGCCGTCAATCACGACTTCCGGCACAATCACCGTGCGGAAGCCGTGCTTCTTGCCGTACTCCTTGAGCATCTGTCCATTGCCTTTGCCGCCCGCGCCGAAGGTGAAATTAAAACCGCACACAATCACAACCGGTGCGTACACCTCCACCAGTTCCGCCATAAAGTCCTCCGGCGACTGATTGGCGCGCGCCCGTGTAAACGTCGTCACGCACAGCCCGTCCACGCCGAAGGACTGCATGACCGCTGCTTTTTCCGGCAGCGTCGTCAGCATCACCGGTTCTTTCTCCGGCGCAAGCACATGCAGCGGATGCGGCTGGAAAGTGCAGACCGCCAGCGGATACACCATCTCCTGCGCCAGCTCGTCTCCGCGCATCAGCAGCGCCTGATGGCCGCGGTGCACGCCGTCAAACATCCCCAGCACCAGCACGCAGGGGTTCAGGCGCTTCGGGTCACGGATGATTCGCATTGTTCTCCTCCTTCTCCGGCGGAAGCAGGCATTTCCAGACGAGGAATTCCCCTTCCCGCGCCGCCATCCCCCAGAATTCGTCCCGCAGATACACGCGTGTGACCTGTCCTTCCGGCAGCGCCAATACGCCGGGCAGCTTCTTCGCGGGCAGCTTCACGCCGTTGCACACCTGCTTGCGCAGCCATTCCGGCGCATCCGCACGCGGCATGTGCTGGATGCCGTAATCCAGCGGCAGCAGGTGACTTTGCAGCGTCCCCTGCGCCTGATACGCTGCCGCTTCCTCCATCGTCATCGCGCTGTCCAGCGTGAACACGCCGCTCTGCGCGCGCAGCAGGAAGCACATATGCGCCGGGCAGCCCGTCAGCTTCCCCAAATCGTCGCAGATAGAGCGGATATACGTCCCGCGCCCGCAGCGAATCGTCATGCGAACGCCGTGGTCGGGCGTTTCCTCGTGCAATTCGATGGATTCCACATGCACGATGCGCACCGGGGCTTCGACATCCTCGCCATCGCGGGCGCGTTCGTAGAGGGGCTTGCCGTCCTGCTTGATGGCGCTGAAGATACTGGGGCGCTGCTCAATATCGCCGACAAGGTGCTTCGCCGCTTCCTGCACGGCGGAAAAATCAGGATAATTCTCCCCTGTCGCGATGATTTTGCCCGTCGCGTCCTGCGTATCCGTCGCCGCGCCGAACGCACACTCCGCCACATACGTTTTTTCCTTATCCACCAGATAGTCGAACAGCCGCGCCGCCCGCCCAATCATGATGGGCAGCACACCCGCCGCTTCGGGGTCAAGCGTCCCGGCGTGACCGACGCGCTTTTCGCCCGTCATGCGGCGGACATACCCTACGACGGCGGCACTGGTCATTCCCGGCGGTTTGAGGATATTCAGAAAGCCATTCATGCTTCGGGTTCTTCCTCGTTGGCCGCCGCTTCCGGCTGATTTTCGCTCTGGTTCTTCTGCGCCTGCGCCAGCACCTGCGCGATATGCACGCCATAGGCGATATTCTGGTCGCTGACGAACTGGATTTCCGGCGCATAGCGGATGACCATCTGCTTGCCAAGCTCGTGGCGGA
>ULVM01085341.1_pt1 | contig 15487 bp, 8 predicted proteins | sample 1959451 | NCBI WGS metagenome assembly ULVM01 (sample SAMEA4835786, study PRJEB28245) | human gut metagenome | biome: gut microbiome; material: fecal sample | place: Denmark | collected 2008
ATATGGTTAACTAAATCGTTCGTAGAATTTACCCAGAATACTGGAGATGTCAGTATTTTAGCGGAATACCCTTCTACAGGAGGAAGTTTAAACATAACCGGATCATCTCCGTGATGTTTGGCCAATATGTTCTTTATACCGCAAAGTTCTTCGTACTTAATATCTCTTTTAAGACTTACAGTTACAATATTTGCATTTTCTACTGATTTTACACTGTCAATAAGCAAGCTTATCTGCTCTTCTCCTCTATGCTGAATTCGTCCTGTAACAACAACTTTATTATCCAGTTCTAGCAGCTCACCGTATTCCAGAAGTTTTTTATGGAAACATACACAATCTACTTTACCTGTTAAATCTTCAACAGTTACAAATCTAAGGAATTTAGATGGATCTTTTTTGGTAGGAATTTGCCTTGTTGCAGTTACAAGCCCGCATATGGTAACTTCTTCTTCCTCTTTTAGCTCAGCCAGTTCTGTAATTCTGTGAGTCATAAGAAATTGCAGTTTATCTCTGATTGAGAAAAGAGGATGTGAGGTTACGTAAAAACCTAAAAACTCTTTTTCAAATTGCTGAATTTCTTTGTCTGTATACTCTGCATCGCTGCCCACAAGCTGATATTGTACGTTAGCGAATCCATCATCAGCACCCATTGCAGCAAACAGGCTTACCTGCCCCATTGCACGGTCCTTTGCCTCTTTTGATGTAACATCAAGAATATGATCCATATTATCAAATAGCTGTTTTCTGCTCTTTTCTATATTTGAAAAGGCACCAGCTTTTATCAGACCTTCAAGTGATTTTTTGTTAACGAATTTTGCGTCTACCCTCTTGCAAAAATCGAAAATACTTGAAAATTCGCCATTTTCTTCTCTTTCTTTAATAATAGCCTCTACTACAGGTTCACCGACCTGCTTAATTGCAGCAAGACCAAATCTTATATTTTCACCGTCAGGTGTGTATTCTAAATAAGAATGGTTTATATCAGGAGGTAAGACCTTTATTCCGTATTTTTGAGCTTCTTCAATATATAGCTGAGTTTGGTCTTTATTATCCGATACGCTGGAAAGTAATGCTGATAAGTATTCTACAGGGAAATGACATTTTAAATAAGCTGTCTGATAGGCTACAAATGCATAAGCTGCAGAGTGTGATCTGTTAAAGCAGTATGAAGCAAACGCTTCTATCTGTTCAAACAAAGTTGCAGCATCATCAGGTTTCATATCATGATGAGTAGAAGCAAGTTCAATAAACTTACCCTTTTGTTTTTGCATCTCCTCTACTTTTTTCTTACCCATCATACGTCGGACAATATCTGCTTCACCGAGAGAATAATCTGCAAGAGTCTGGAATACCTGCATAATCTGTTCTTGATATACAATTGTTCCATAAGTATCTTTAAGAATCGGCTCTAAAAGCGGATGAGCATAGGTAACTTTTTTTATACCATGTTTTCTGGCAACAAACTCATCAACCATACCAGAACCAAGCGGCCCCGGTCTGAATAATGCCACTAGAGCGCCTAAATCTTCAAATACGTCTGGTTTTAGACGTTTAACAAGGTTAATCATACCTTGTGATTCTAATTGGAAGACTCCTATAGTTTCTCCTCGAACCAGCATTTTATATGTTTCTTTATCATCGAGAGGAATATTGTTAATATCTATATCAACACCGCGGTATTTTTTAACCATATCAACGGTTTTGTATATCATGGTGAGGTTTCTTAAGCCTAAGAAGTCCATTTTCAAAAGTGATAAAACTTCTGTTACTTCATGCGGCGGATAACCGGTCTGTACAATACCATCTTTTGACGGCTGAACAGGAATAATTGTATCTAAAGGTGCGTGTGAAATAATTACGCCGGCAGCATGAGTACCTGTTCCGCATTTTAAGCCTTCAATAGCAATAGACATGTCTATCAGCTTTTTAAAACCAACTGTTTTTCCAGTTTCCGGATTTAAAATTTGATAATCTTCGTCATAGAGTTTTTTTAGTTCTGATCCCTCAGCTTTTACAGCATCTTTCAACCATTTCGCTTTTGGATTTGTTGCTGCAGCAATTTCAATAGCTGGTTCAATTAACCCGGCTAATCTGTTACTTTCTGAAAATGGAACTTTTAATACCCTTGCAACCCCTTTAAAAGCGGCTTTAGGTGCATAAGTTGAAAAAGTTATAATTTGACAGACTCTGTCTTCACCATATTTTTGGGTTACGTAATCTATAACCTGACGTCGTTTTTCAATGCAGAAGTCAATATCAATATCGGGCATTGTAAAACGCTCTTCGTTAAGAAATCTTTCAAACAACAGATTATGTTTTATCGGATCCAAATCAGTAATTTCAAGGGCATAGGCTACTACACTTCCGGCAGCAGAACCACGGCCGGGGCCTACTGGAATATTATGTGTTTTAGCATAATGTATAAAGTCCCAGGTTATAAGAAAGTATGCCGGAAACCCCATTTTGTTTATTACACTTAGCTCATAATCAACACGAGATTTTAAATCGTCAGATATTTCTCCGTAACGTTTTTTCAGACCTTCATATACAATATGCTGCAAGTAGGTTTCGTTTGTGTAACCCTCCGGCACATCATAATGAGGAAGAGGTGCATTTCCAAGCTCAATTTCTACATTACATTTTGAAGCCGCATCTTCTGTATTCTTCACGCATTCTTCAAAAGTTTCGTCGTCCATCCAGGAGAATGCCTTACGCATCTCTTCTTTTGATTTAATATAAAATTCATTGTTAGGAAAATGGAAGCGGTTTGGATCATCTTTATCAGCATTTGTTTGCAGGCAAAGAAGAGTATCCTGAGCATCTGCATCTTCTCTTCTAAGATAATGGGAGTCATTGGTAATAATCATTTTGATATTAAGCTCTTTTGCTATTTTAATCAAATCAGGATTTGTACGCTTTTGATCTTCCAAATTGTGATCCTGCAGCTCAATATAATAATCATCTCCAAATAAATCTTTATATCGCTGTGCTGTTTCTTTAGCCTTTGCATAATCTCCTTTTAAAAGGTTTTGCAAGACTTCACCACCTAAACAGGCAGATGCACAGATAAGTCCTTCATGATGCTCTTTTAATAGCTCAAAGTTAATACGAGGCTTGTAATAAAAACCTTCACACCACGCAGTTGATACAAGCTTAATTAAGTTTGCATAACCTTTAGCGTCTTTGCATATTAAAATTAGGTGATACAAAGGATTATGAGAATTGTCATGAACATGTATATCTCCATCATGCACATAAAATTCACAGCCAATAAGTGGATTTATCCCGGCTTCTTTAGCTTTTTCATAAAACTCAATTGCAGAATACATCACGCCGTGATCTGTAACAGCAATTGCGGGAAGTTCATTTTCTTTGGCATAGTTTACCAAATCCCCTATTCTTATTGTCCCATCCAGAAGTGAAAACTCCGAGTGAATATGTAAAGGTATAAATTTTGCCATAACTATAATCTAACACATAAACATATTAAGGTTTGTAAAATTATCTCTTTTCTATAAGCATATATTTACGCCCTTTATCAATGACTTTGTAATTCAAATTTTTAAAGTCTTTATTCATATGTTTATATTGAACTATTACAAGATTATTTTGCTCTTTTAATTCATTTTTTAAATCTTCAATGTTATAGAAAAGTCCATATTCAACAGGTTGACCGCTATAAAAAATTAATGAATATTTTCGATCAAATTTGTATGCTGTTAGTGTTTTATTATGTACCTTTGCATATTCTGCAAAACGCATCAGGTCATCTTGCCCAAATTTATAGTCAATTTCAAAGAATTTTTCTGTTCCGAACGCTGAAAGAATAAGCATAAATAGTACGTACGTAAAGAAAACTCCAATATACTTCTCTTTTTTTGCAAAAATTATAGAAGCTAAACCTGCAATAAATAATAGTGATATGCAAAGCGGTTTTGCAGAAGCAATATCACTATTAAGCTGAGCTGGCAAGTATAAAGGTGTGAATAATGCTATTATTGAAGCTAGAATAAATATTCCGCCTAATATATAGACAGTTATGTTAATAATTTTACTGTATTCGCCTTTTTCTATATATCTGGTCCATATATAACCTCCAAGACATGCCAGAGAGCCGTATATAGGAAGAATATATGTAACAAGCTTAGTATCAGATGCAGAGAAAAATACCAGAACAAATAAGGTTATAATTCCGTTATAAACCAAAAATTTTTGGATATTAGTAACATTCTTAAATACAAAATCCTTTTTAACGATTTTTCTTATAAAAACTGCAAGTACTGAAAATATCCAAGGGAAAAATCCCCATAATAAAGTCAATATATAGAAATAGAATGGTTGTTCTCTTCCAAGCTCATTCCCTCCAATAAAACGCTCAATGTGGTGCTTTACTATATATTCCTCAAAGAACAGAGGATCATGCATTTTTAGCATAATAATATGCCAAGGTAATGTGATTAATAAAAATAAGATTATACCCGGAATAAAGTATAGTGGCTTAAAGATTTCTTTAAAATTTTTCGAATATAATGAGATGAAAAACATAGACCCAAACGGTATTACAAAACCAGGGATTCCTTTTGCCATAACAGCAAGGCCTGAAAAAATATAGAATAACCACCAGCAGTATTTTTTATGTTTTTCTTGGCAAAAATTAGTAAAAATTCCAAAGCATAAAGAAAATCCGATACAGGTTGCAACAACAATATCAAGAATGGCAAATTTTGCCAGGATTAAAAATTCTAGAGATGTTGCAAAAATTAAAGATGAAACAACCCCGTAACCACGTGATATAATTCTTTTTCCTAAAAAATATACAGTAAAACAGCATAACATACCGTCTAAAGCAACAGGAAATCGAGCTGTAAATTCTGTTACCCTGCCCCAAAAAGCAAACGATAAACATTCTCCCCAAAAATACAGTGGTGGCTTTTCAAAAAAGAATTGTTTATTTAAATACAATGTAAGAAAATCTTTCGTATGAAACATATCCTTTGACATTGATACATATCTTGACTCATCAACATCCATCAATGCATATGCCCATATGTTATGGAAAAATATAAAGTAAAATAATATACTCAAGCCTAGAATTGTAAATAATTCAGGATGTTTTAATACGAAATTTTTTATTTTAGTCATTCTCTCCTCCCTGCAGCATAAAGTATAATAACACAAAAACAAAACCGACTAAATAAGTTTAATCGGTTTCATTATTGTTTGTAAAATATGTTTTATTAGTTATTGATTGCAGCTACGCAATAATTTGTCTTGCTGCAGCTTCTGCATTTTTATTTTTTGATTTAGCCATATTAGCTCCAATTAAGCCACCGACTACAGCCAGACCGCCAATTACAGCAGCTTTAGCACCACCGCTCATTCCTTTAACTTTACTATTGAGAGTTTTTACTAAGTCATCAAGTTCTGATTTCGCTTTATTTTTAACTTCTTCTGCTGCTTTTTTAGCAGTTTCGTTAACCTTACCTTTTTCAGCTGCAACCTTGTCATAAATAGCTTGCTTTTCTTCCACTATTTTAGCTAACTTTTTATAACTTTCTTTTTCCATTGCTTCACTTTGAGTTAAACCAGCTTTTTCAATGCCTTCTGCTAAACCTGGGAATTGCTTAAAGATAGCTTCTTTCGCTTTAGCAACACCTTCATCTGCATTTCTAACATCTGCAATTTTTTCTTCAAGCTGTTTTAATACTGCATGGTCATCAACACAAGCTCTTAAATCTTTTGCAAGAGCACGTTGTTCCTGATTAAACATTTTCAAAACATCTTTTCTTGATTGAATCATTTCTTGTAATTGCTGCAAGTCTTTCGCACCTGCATAGGAACCTTTTAATCCTGTTGGCATTGTAGTATATGCTCCGCCATTCTTTTCAATTGCTTTTGCAACTTTATTTAAGTCTTTATCATAGAAAGATGGGTTAGAAGTTGCTTCTGATATAATATTTGTTATTTTAACTTCTTTTCTACCACCTTTTGTTGTATTAAATAAGCCTGTTTTTTCTGCAGTTGAATCTGGAACTGTTTCAATAAAATCTTTTACAAAGTTAGCCTGGCGTTTTTGTAAGCCAATATTTTCTTTTGCTCTATTTAATAATGACTCAATTAACTCTGTTCTTTGTTCTGCAACTTTTGCATTTTCAGAGTTTCTAAACTCATTAAACATATCAGAACTAAAAGCGTATTTTACAGGTTTTCTCTTACCTTCTACGACTTCAAATACTGTTCTGCTGCGATAACCTGCAGGAGTTGCAGCCCCATTGTCTAGTTTTTCAGCAAAAGCTTGAACCTGTGCATTTGTAAGTTTATTAGGATCTTTTCCTACAGAAGGTATAATAGTATTTGCAACCTTTTCTGCTCTTGTATATTCATAAGTATGTTTACCCCAGCCTGTTTCAGTTGTAAACAACTTATCTAATTTATCTGGCTTTACTTTCTTATTTGCATTATAAGAATCATCTAAATATTTCTGAATATCAAATTTATGCTGGATTAATTTTTGTTCATCACCACTGCCAAGTCTTGAATTTAAATCGTGTACAGCTTTATCATATTCAGCTTTTAAGCGATTGTATTCACCCCTGACTTCTTTTTCCCATGTACTAGCTCCTTTATTTGTAGTAAAAGGTTTACCAGTTCGTTCATTGGTTGTAGGAAGATCAGTAGCATCAATTCCTAATTTATCCCAGTTTTTAGCTTGGAAAACTTTAGAATTACCTGATTTTGTTTCTGTTAATCTCGCTAATTCTTCATCGCGTGCTTTTATAGCTTTGTCCAAAGCTTCTTTTTCTTTTCCATCATAGACAACTTTGCCTGCATCTGCTAATTCTTTTTCAGCTTTATCTAAAGCTTCTTTTTTTGCTTTAAGGTCAACTACATCTTTTTCATTTGCATCTTTAATAAGCTCTTCATAAGACTTTGCACTAGGTGTTCCTTTGTACAGAGCAGAAGCGCCCCAACCAGCAGCTGCACCTACTGCAGCACCGCCTAATGCATAAGGTGTTGTTGAAGTCTTCTTTGGTTGGATTTGAGGATTTACCCCTGGTTGAATTGTTAATTCATCTGACATAACTAATTACTCCTATATTTTACAACTTACTTTTTTAATCCCATAAATATTTACATCTTTTTGGTCTTATATATCTAAACACACAAACGAAATAAAAATTGCTATATAAATGCTATATATTTTTACACGTTCTTGTGCAAAATTACTAAAACCATTATACTGACTGATTTTCAGCTTGCAAATTTATCTTTACAAAAATTAATATTTGCTAAAATAAAGGGAGTATGATACCAGCTTTCCTCTTTACATTTATGCCTCTTTGTCATAAACTTATAGGGTTAAAAGACTTTTTAAGAGGAGATTATAACTATGACTAATAGAGTATTGTTATGTATTATGGACGGCTGGGGAATTTCTACCGGCTCTGAAAAATATGATGCAACTAAACTTGCGCACCCTGTTAATGTTCCTGAATTAATAAAAGACTATCCATCTACTAAAATTCATGCTGATGGTGAATATGTAGGGCTTCCCCACGGACAAATGGGAAACAGCGAAGTCGGCCACTTAAATCTCGGTGCAGGAAGAGTTGTTTATCAAGATTTATCAAAAATTAACAGAGCTATAAAAGACGGTTCATTCTTTAAAAATGAAAAATTTCTGGAAGCGATTGAGCATGCCAAGAAAAATAATTCTTCTCTGCATATATACGGACTCGTTTCAACAGGCGGAGTACATTCTTCGTTAGACCACGTTTTAGCTTTAATTAAACTGGCTGCTGATGAAGGGCTAAAAAAAGTTTATGTTCATGCATTCCTTGACGGTCGTGACACACCTCCTTCAAGTGCATGCACTTACTTGCAAACCGTTGAAGATGAACTAAAAAAATACAACCTTCCCCCGGTTGCTTCTGTTATCGGAAGATACTATATCATGGACAGGGATAACAGATGGGATAGGGTTGAAAAAGGTTATAACTGTTTATTATTTGGTGAAGGAGAACATGCTTCTTCTGCGGTTGAGGCAGTTAAAAAATCTTATGAAAACGGTATTACCGATGAATTTGTTCTCCCTGCAGCAATTGGGGGAGAAGAAGGGGTAAATACAAGCAGAATTCATGACAATGATGCTATTATATTCTTTAACTACAGACCTGATAGAGCGCGTGAAATAACCAAAGCAATAAATTTTGCTGATTTTGACGGTTTTAACAGAAAGAAAGTGCTTAAAAATATTTACTACTGCACAATGACAAGTTATGAAGCTACATTTACATTCCCTGTAGCATTCCCTAAGACACAGCTTGTTAATATCCTTGGTGATGTATTGGAAGCTAACGGTATTAACCAGTTTAGAACTGCCGAAACTGAGAAATATGCTCACGTAACTTTCTTCTTTAATGGTGGTATTGATGAGCCAAAACCTCATGAAACAAGAAAGCTTGTTGCTTCTCCAAAAGTTGCAACTTACGATTTGCAGCCGGAAATGAGTGCATATGAAGTTTGCGAAAATGTTCTTAAAGCAATAGAAAATAAAGATTACGGCTTTATTTTAGTTAACTTTGCAAATCCTGATATGGTAGGGCATACAGGTGTTCTAGAAGCAGCTGAAAAAGCCTGCAAAGTTGTTGATGAATGCGTCGGTAAAATTGCAGAAAAATGTAAAGAAAATAATGTAACAATGGTTCTTACAGCAGATCACGGCAATGCGGAAGTTATGGTTGATGAAAAAACTGGTAAACCGCAAACTGCACATACTACAAATGAAGTTCCGCTTGTTATAATTAACGGTCCAAAGGATATTCAACTGAAAGAAGACGGAGCATTATGCAATGTTGCTCCTACAATACTTCAATTAATGGGTATTAAAAAACCTGATGAAATGGATTGTGACAGTTTAATAAAGTAAAAGATAAGGTATTAAGGTTCGGGCTTATAGCCCGAATACTTCTACCGGAGAGTACAAAGAGAGATTTTATGACAGCAACAAAACCTTTAGATATAGATTTATCACTCAAAAAAAATAATGTAGATGAATTCTTTTTTAATCTTAGTGAAAATCCGGAAGGATTTAAAAATAAAGATTTTCGATATACTTTGAGCTTGATATACCAGCTTGTTGAAGATGAATTTGAGGGGATATTTTTATCACCTAATTCACCTGTCAGAAATACTGATTTTCTGCTTATTAATGACGGTACGGCTGAAAATCCTAAATTATCATTCTTTGTAACCCCCACAAATAACTTTCAATTTTATTTAAAATCAAAGGGGTCAATGTTCCGATTTACGTCTAAAGAGGTTAATGGCCAAATTGGCTATGTTATGCCTCTTGATTTAGTTCTTGACTACTTTGGCGGATTTGGGGAGGTAATTGATTTTTCATCTCTTACACAAACTTTTGCTTATTTTAATAAATTAACTCACTTTGTTATGAAGCTTATTGAAAAGCTTTATTTTATACCAACTGTTCATAAGAAAGAAGGCCCGGCGGGCGGGTCATTCCGTATAGTATACGAACCTATTATTTCAAATAAAGAATCTGCTAAAATAATTAATGAGCTCGAGAGAAATCTGCCAGAAAATATTTTTATTAAGGGCGTTAAGCCAAAGAACTTCGTTGAAAGATTTATTAGAGAATATCTAAATTATCTTATTTATAAATTTTTAGGGATAAAAGCTTATCGTTTCAAAGACATTAAATCCGGACATTATATGATTAAGGATTTAGAACAGCGTTCGCTGCTTAAAGGTAAAGATGTTGCTGAAAACATTGCACAGTGGTTGGATGAGCTTTATCTCGGTAAATATGATCTTATTCCATTCTTTAAAGTAAATAAAGTCAGTGACGATGAATTTGAACTTAAAATTCATATCAAAAACCGTAAAACAAATGAAACAATAATGCTTGATGATTTGTATCAAAATGATAAGATTTGGGAGCTTGATACGGATGACATTGGTAAAATTATTGAAAAACAGCTTAATTATGCTGTACGATATATGCCTGAGCTTGAAACTCTTTTTGAAGATGAGGATAAGCTAGCGCTGACATTAAATCTAAACGAGGTTTATAAAATTATTGCTCAAACAGCTTATTACCTCCAGAAAGCCCAAATAGATGTTGTATTACCGGAAGAACTTACTAATATTATTGTTCCTAGAGCTTCTATTAATGCAAAAGTTAAAGCTTCCCGTTCTGATGATTTAATGAATATATTTAATACCGTTTCAAGCAGTGCAATCTCTCTAGACGATATTCTTGAATTTTCTTATGAAGTTTCTCTGGGGGATGAAAAGATTTCTCTTGAGGAATTTAATAAGCTTGTTAGTGAGAGCAATGGCTTGATACAATATAATGGCAAGTATATTCTTGTAGATAAGGCAGAAGGCCAGAAGCTTGTAGAGCAGATAAAAAATGCTAACCATAAGAAGATGACTCGTCTTGAACTTATTCATGCTTCAATGTCAGGCCAGCTGCAAAATTATGACTTTAACTATGATGAGGCATACGCTAATGTCATAAAAGACTTTGCAAAACCGGTAGAAGTAACACAGCCGGAAGACTTAAAAGGCGACCTAAGAGCTTACCAGATGACAGGTCTTAAATGGCTATGGACCAATATTTCAAAGGGGTTCGGATGCTGTATGGCTGATGATATGGGGCTTGGTAAGACGATACAGGTTATCAGCCTTATACTAAAATTAAAAGAAGAAAATAAGCTAAAGAATCCAGTTCTTGTTGTCTGTCCTACCACACTGATGGGAAACTGGATGAAGGAGCTTCAAATGTTTGCTCCTTCATTAAAGACTGCAACATATCATGGAATTGATAGAAAACTTGATTTAAAGTGCGATGTAATTCTAACGACATATGCAATTATGCGTATTGATGTTGAAGAGATGAAGAAAAACACGTGGGGAATGGTTGTTGTTGATGAGGCACAGAATATTAAAAACCCTGATACTGCACAGACTCTTGCAATCAAATCTCTAAAATCAGATATAAAAATAGCAATGACAGGTACACCGGTAGAAAACAGGCTTACTGAGCTGTGGAGTATATTTGACTTCATTAATAAAGGTTATTTAGGTTCATTAAAAGAGTTTCAAAAGAGTTATGCTGTGCCTATTGAGAGATTTAAAGAGAAATCCAGAGCTTCAAAACTCAAGCTGTCGGTTTCTCCATTTGTATTAAGACGCCTTAAGACTGACAAGCATGTAATTTCTGACCTTCCGGATAAGATGGTTATGAATGACTACTGCTATCTTGCTAAATCTCAGGCTATATTATATGAAAAAACTCTTAACGAAATGATGGAAAAAATCAGCGGGTTTACCGGAGTAAACAGACGAGGGAATATATTTAAGCTCATTACAGCATTAAAACAAATCTGTAACCACCCTTATCAATTCTTAAAAAGCGGAGAAACTTCAAAAGAGCTTTCCGGAAAGGCTGAAAAGTGTGTATCACTAGTTCAAAGTATACTTGATAATAACGAAAAGACTCTTATATTTACCCAATATAAAGAAATGGGTGATTTGCTTACAAAAATTCTTTGTGAGGAATGCGGGTCGGAACCTTCATTCTTCCATGGATCTTTAACTGTTCCACAAAGAGAACATTTAATAGAAGATTTTCAAAATAATGATGATAGAAAAGTAATGATACTTTCTCTTAAGGCCGGCGGTACAGGTTTGAACCTTACGAGTGCTACAAACGTTATTCACTATGACCTATGGTGGAATCCTGCTGTTGAAGAACAAGCTACAGATAGAACTTATCGTATAGGGCAGGATAAAAATGTTATGGTTCATCGTTTGATAACACTAGGAACTTTTGAAGAAAAAATTGACGAAATGCTAAAATCAAAGAAAGAACTTGCTGATTTAGCAGTTTATGAAGGTGAAAAAATTATTACAGAACTTTCAGATCAAGAAATATACGATATATTTTCTCTTTCAGCAGGCTAGGGGGTAAATAAAAGGGGTAAATTAAGATTGGAGGCTGGACAATACAACTTGTCCGCCTTATATAAAAAGGTTAAATCAAGGGGGAAAATTGGCTTTATTATCGTCAGAAAAAATTTTAAAACTCGTACCATCACTGTTTGAAACAGATATAAATAACAGTGCGGATGTTTTCCGCAAACTTGAAAAGATATTAATTTTTGATGAGGGATTTATCTATTTTCTCAATCCAGATAGCCTACAGTTAAAGTATACATACAAAAAACACAGTAATTATGAAATAGATAAAACTTTTAAACTAAATAGCAATTTAAAGCATTTTGCTTTTTCAAAAGAGGGAAAAATATTTGATGCATCTTCTGAATTTGTAGAAGCAGTAGAGTTACAGGGTAGTCGTCAGAAATCTTATATATTATCGAAAATTTCAATAAAATCTACTGTTTTTGGAATAATTCTTTTGTCAAAACGAGAAGATGGATTTTACAGCAATGCGGACCTAGATGCCTTAAATGCGGTTTCTTCAGTATTTTCATATATTCTTAAAGATATGGAGCTCTCTAATGTGTTTAAGCTTCAGCTTAAAGCTTTGAAGGATGGAATTTTAGAAAAAAATCAAGCTTACAAGACAATTAAAGAGCAAAACGAGAGAATACTGGAAGCGGATAAGGTAAAGAATGAATTTCTTGCCAATATTTCTCATGAATTAAGAACACCTTTAAACTCAATTCTAGGTTTTTCGGATATACTTTCAGCCCAGCTGTACGGAAACCTTAATTCAAAGCAGGAAGAATATATTAATGATATTAAGGTTTCTGCAACGCATCTTCTTGGAATGATTAATGAAGTTTTGGATATGTCAAAAATTGAAGCAAATGCAATGAAAATTGTTAAAAGTTCTTTCTGGATTTCAAGGGCAGTAAACGAAGCATGTAACATACTTATGCCTCTGGCACAAAAAAAGAATATTGTTTTGAATAAAGATATGCCGGTTGATTTTGAAGTCTTTGCTGATTATCAAAAAATTCAGCAGATATTATATAATTTAATAAGTAATGCAATAAAATATTCCCCTGAAAATAATAATGTTGATATTTCAATTAGAGCAAATGATGAAACTTTCAAAATAGCAATCCATGATAACGGCATTGGAATTGATAAAAAATACCATGGAAAAATCTTTGCCAAATTTGTCCAGCTTGACAGTGCTTATACAAAAAAAGAAAGTTCAACCGGCTTAGGGCTTACAATCACTAAAGAACTTGTTGAACTTCATGAAGGGAAAATTTCTTTAGTTAGTGAAGTAAATAACGGTTCAACATTTATTGTTGAGATTCCTTTTTAATATTCTCCCCAAGGTCGCTGTTAAAATATCCTACAACAAACTTAAAAGTATTGAGTGCTGTATCAATATTCATTTTTCTTGGAGTATTACCTCTTTTTTCTTTTACCGTTATTGTATTATTAGCTAAATCAACATCTTCAATTATGTATACATGCCAAGTTCTTCCGTCAAGCATTTTTACGCCCGTACCAATTACAAAGCTATGATTTTTTTCTTTGTCCATGCGTTTGAACAACTCCATAACTTCATTCTTATATCCGGACAAATCGAGGTTGAAGTCTGTTTCTGCAATAATGCGGGGCTCAATACCAGTAAAAACTTTCATAAAGTGAGATGGAAGGTTATTCTCGAATGAATAAGATTTAAATGTATCGGTTACTCTGCAAATCCATGGTTTAGACTTATATTTATTCTCATATTCTGCAACTGATACATCCATGCTTCTAATTATTTCATTAGGCTGAAGTCTGTATAGCTTTTCATATCCTTTAACAACTGCATTCGTTGGAACTGTATATTTTTCCTTTTCTCCATTTTCTTTGTATAAATAGCAGTTAAGAAGCTTTGGATTATTATCGTCATACTGAATCTGTTCTTTTAATACTTTTCTACCGTTAGGTGTATGTGAAAGAGTTTCCAGCGTTGTCATTAAGTAACAGTCACTGAAATGCTGTTTTGCATGCTCAAAATTATCAATATCTTTATCAGATATTGCAGCACGGAACATTGGATTAACAGAATTTATACAACCTAACATATCTATATTAAATATAAAAAATGTAAATTATTGATAAATTATTGCAAAAATGTTACAATTGTAACAAAAAAGGAAACTTCATATGACAAGAATACTTATTGGTTCAGACCATGGCGGGGATAACTTAAAAAATTTGATAAAAGCACATCTGGAGGAACACGGAGTTGAAGTAAAAGACTATGGCTGGTACTCTGAAGATTCATGCGATTATCCTGTTATTGCCAAAGAAGTAGCGCGAAATGTACTTCTTAGTGGTAATAGAGGTATTCTTGTATGCGGAACCGGTATTGGAATGTCCATTTCTGCAAACAGATTTAAAGGAATCAGAGCATCACACTGTACTGATACTTTTACAGCCAGAATGACACGTATGCACAATGACTCTAATATTTTGTGCCTTGGAGAGAGAATTACCGGTCCGGGTTTAGCCTTAGATATAGTCGATATCTGGCTTGAAACAGAATTTGAAGGCGGCAGACATAAAAATAGAATAAATATGTTGGAGTTAGAATGAGTATAGATATAACATCGTATAAGCTGGCATGCGTAATTGCAAGATTTTTGGATGAAAAAATCGCAAAAGACATTTCAATATTAAATATCAGCAATGTTTCATCTTTTGCAGATTATTTTGTAATCTGTTCTGCACAAACTAATACACAGGTTAAAGCATTAACAGAAAATCTGGCCGATAAAGTAAAAACTACTTTTTCCAGATTGCCTCTGGGAAGGGAAAATGATGTAAAAAACAGATGGAATCTGATTGATTACGGTGATGTGGTTGTGCATATTCTTCATCAGGATGAGCGAGATACTTACGCTATAGAAAAATTTTGGAACCATGCATTCAGCATTCCAAGAGAAACCTGGCTGCAAGAATCAAAAGAATACTCAGAATACGAAAATATTGAGAGATAATTAATTATGGATAAAAAAGAATTAAATAAGGCGATAGAGAAAACAGTTTTAAAAATGGCATTAGAACCCAATAATACCGAGCACTACCATGAGCTTGCAAAGTATTATGCAATGGACAATCAGTATGAAAAAGTTATCTCTGTATACGAAAGTCTTCTGGAAATTGATCCTAAAGATTTGCAGACACTTTTAAATCTAGGCAGTATATGGTTTTATTCTAAAGAGTACAAAAAAGCTTTAAAATATTTTAATCAGGCCATGCTTGTAAATCCTAGCAATTATCTTGTTTATTACAATATGGCTAATACGTATGCTGAATTAAAGAATTTTCCTAAAGCATTACACTATTACAATAGAACTCTTGATTTCAACTCTCAAGATCCAGAGGTTTATAATGCGATAGCTCTTTTATACCATGATTTTGAAGATTATGTTGAAGCAAGAGCATACTATGAAAAAGCTTTATCACTTGATCCGGA
>ULVM01092157.1_pt1 | contig 15352 bp, 8 predicted proteins | sample 1959451 | NCBI WGS metagenome assembly ULVM01 (sample SAMEA4835786, study PRJEB28245) | human gut metagenome | biome: gut microbiome; material: fecal sample | place: Denmark | collected 2008
CGCGATGCCTACTGCTTTCATGCCGATAAACACTACAACTCCGGCGATCACATAGTATAAAACCTGCGCCGCCACGAAAGGCATTCCGAACCAGTTCACGAAAATCTGTGCTCCGCCATTGATGTTGCCGCTGACACCGATCATAATTGCCAGCCCATAGACAATAAATACGCTCCAACTGAAGATCTGCTTCATTTTCCCATGAAACAGCTCTCCTTCAAAACTTTTCACCAGCTGGACACCACCATTATTGTAAGACAGCTCGGCAATGATCAGGTGCAGGATCACGTTCACACAATAGGCGATCAATACCATCCACACGACATCTAACATGCTGTTCTTCGTGGCAAGATACGGAACGGCGATGATGCCGGTGCCGATGCTGTTGCCGACGATCATGCTGATGGCTTCAAAGGTCGTGAGATGGGCTTCGGATTGGATGGGGTGGGACATGGGGAGGACCTCCTTTGTAAAAATGACTATTTTCAAACAGTTTCAATCATCATTACTTTCTTTTGTGATACTTATCCTATTCTATCTACAAATATAGTATATTTAAATGTAATACCTTCGTCTTTTGACATACAAGGCAATATCTATAATATCTTTTTTTATTTATAACCGCGGGATGAATATATTACACGTCATTTATTCCTTTTATAATTAGGTTACTGGCATCTAACATTCATCCTCCAAAACAAGTTTTTCTTTAATTAATTGAATCGACTTATATTCTATCTTTGGCTCCTTAAAACTTTTTACAATCGCATCCATCGTTTCTGCGCTCCAATATATCTTCAATTTCTCTTTTGCCCGCGTTATAGCAGTATAAAATATTGAATGCGTTATTTTTTCTGCATTGCTTGATGGAACCACAACTTTAACAGAATTGTATTCCAATCCCTGTGCCTTATGGATTGAAATTGCGTATGCAATTTGAAAGGGAACGACTGTTTTTATTCTATCTTCCTCTGCTAAATCATCATCCCATGCAATAACTTCTAATCGTATTCGCGTTCCATAATCTGTATTTTCAATATATTCAAAAGTTTCATATCTGCATTGTTCTTCTGTCAAGTATGTATTAATATTAATTGTAAAAACAATTGACGACATAGTTTTTATAATATCCTCTATTACCCCTTTCAAATTATTATATAATAACGATGAACGCCTTGTATCTAGAAAAATTATTCTATCTCCAATTTTAAAAATCCATTCAGCCCATGTGAATGCCTCACTTTTTGTGTTTGCATTTTGAAAATATTGATTCATACTATTCAAGCCAAATTTTCCGTCATAATTTAAGCACAATATAACTTCATCATCAGCTAAAGTAAATATACTCTTCCCCAAATTTTCAGAAAACGGGCCATCCATTGACAATTTTTCAGTAATAATTGTCCTTTTTTCTCGAACCTCTTCCCATAACCCACTTAATTCTTCCTTATCTGTTCTCCACGTATGTAAAAGTTCAATATTTGCGCCTTTACTATCAATAATATTCTTAGCGTAATAAAACCAATTTCCAAAGTCAATAGATTCAATTTGATATATGTCTCCGCATAAAACAAGTTTAGTATCCTCATTCATCTTTTCAAGAAGTGTCTTTATTGTTCGATTATCAATCGTACTACATTCATCAACAAAGACAATATCATAATTAATAATCTCATTGCTTTTGATCACACGGTCTATACTAGAAAACTGCATGTTGCCGCTTCCATCATCTACTCTCCTCCGCAAATTTTGCAATGCAGTATGTGTTTTTGACAAAAACAGTTTTTTAGATTGTATCATCATTTGAGAGATATAGTTTATCAATGTTGTCTTGCCGGTTCCTGCTGCACCATATATCAACATTATTTGCGATGACACAAAAAGAGATTTTAGTGCAATTTTTTTTAGCTCGTCTTCAAATTCTATTCCACACTCCCGAAGATATTTTTCGTTATATCTTTGTTGTTCTCTATTAGAAATATGTGATAACTTTAGTAACCTTTTCAAAATAAACATTGTAGTTCTTTCATAGGAATCAATGGATACCATGCCACCCTTTTCATTAATCAAAAATCCATTATTTTGTTCCCATAAGTCCAAACTATCATTATATTTTTTTATTGCTTCACTGGTCGCAATCATATTTTTCTCAAAAAATAATTCACCCGTTTCTTTAATCAACCCTTCAATTTTCAAATATGGTTGCACTCTTTTAAATTTGTTTATATCGTCAACAATCTCAATAACATCTCTTATGTCACCTTTACTTGTTTTTTTCCCTGCTAAATTTGAAATAAAAGGCTCTTGTTCAAACGGATAACATTTACTTGTTATATAAAGTTCATTCGATAAACATCTGTTATTAAATTGATTAGGCAATAAAACTTCTAATATTTCTTCTTTTAAATTTAATAATATATATCGAATAGTATATCTTCCCAATTTATTTGAATGCTTTGCATAATTATTTCTAATTTTTAAAATTACCTCGCCAAAATCATGAGTATTTGTTGAATTATATATATGACTATATACTTTCCAAAAGCGTTTATCACTTAAATTTACAAGTTGTAACAAGTCCATTTCTGTTTCGCTTAAAAAGTTCATTAGAGCAATATATTCTCCATACTTACGATTAATCCTTGTTTGTAGCATTAGCATTCTAGCTAGTTTATTTAGACACGCGGGATCAATAGCTACTTTCCAATTATTTAAAATCTTTATTTTATTTTTTATTCCCCAAAGGTCTATTTCTGACTCCGTATAAGCAATTTGTATCGAATATCGCGTTGAAATATACTGTTTACTATAAACTGTTATCCTATTATATTTCGTTGCATATAAACCCGCAAGTTGGAGAGTAATTTCGAAATATCTTTCTCCTTTAACAAAAAATGGAATAATTTTCTGAATATAATATCTAGAAACTCTTACATTATTAGCTACCAAATCTGTTTTCAAAATACTATCTGCAACGAGTCCATAATACTCCTCATCTAATGTATCCATATCCAGCGGAAATTTAGATAAGTTGTCTAAAACATCAATATCAAAAGTATTTTTCAGAAACTTTCTTATCTCCCATAAATAATTGTAGTATTTAAGCATTAGCCTTTCTGCTTGACCTTCTTCAGGAATTCTAATTCCTATATATTTTAATCCTTTCAAAAAATTATATAAATATTTAGTCTCTGGCTTAAATTGTGAAACTTCCCATGCCAACTTTTGATTTATATCTGCATATCCAAGTTTTATTGCGTTTAAAACTAAAGAAGAATAACATAAATCATACAACGCTGTGACAATTTTCCTCGATATAACATCACGTAACTCGGGATTGTTGCTGACATTATCAATTTCTCTAGTTATTTCATCACATCTATAACGAACTATTTTCAATGCATCTTCTTTTGATAAACACTCATTATCTAACTTTTTAAAAAATAAATGCATATCTACAACTTGGTCCAGCTTTTTGCAAAACGACTCTATACTTTCATCCGTATCCTTAATTTCATCTTCTGCTTGCAATTTGATAGTAGCACTTGTCTTCTCAAAATTGATTGTCTTAATAAATGAAGGCGACATGTACTTCCAAAAAATACGTTTTTCCCCCCTGATATCTGGATTTAGAACAATAAAAATGATTCCTGGATCTGCCGTAACCTCATATGCTATATACGCAGGAAATGCCAAACTCTTTAAGCAATACGAAATGATACCATTATTTTCTGTATAATTATTTGTCCCCTTAATTTGTACAACAAAATTTTGCACGGGATGTCTAGATACATCTGGATTAGGAACATATTCAAACATACCGTCATGATTAGGCCACTTATCATCACTTGCAAATGAAGTATTTATCCTTCCATCTGGACTTAAAACACTCTCCAAATAGCTAACTGCAGAACGGTCTTCCGATGATTGCTCCGTATGTGTAGAAATATGCTTCTTTATTAACTCAATATATTTTGAATTCATAATTTTTTTCTTCCTGTATATCCTATTTCCAGTCATGTACACTTAGTTTTTAATGCTTTTAACTTTAATATATAGATATAAAGGAAATCCCCTTTTTAACTTAATTCCTTCTAACATTTAATTATATCATTTTACTTATGTTCCGGCAGCATCCCCCTAATCTTTATCCCACTCAGGTCCACATCCAGCACAATCTTCACCATCCAGAAGAACAGCAACAATACCAGCATAGGGATCACGCAGGAAGTAATGATCATCACGGCAACCGCCTCGATAAAGTGATTCAGGGAATTCTCCACCTTCTGTACCAGATCTTCGGTAGAAATCGTCACATTTTCCACGACATTTGCCACCGAATCTTTAGCGCCGGAAATGGCATCTTTTGCCCAGTCGAAAATGTTTGAGACAGAGCCGGAGTTATTGTTTTCCTTCTCCTGCACATTACCTGTAACAGTTCCAGAAGCTTCTGTTGTTCCGTTTCCGAATGTTTCCGTCGCATTAGTGTCATCCGTCACGTCACTGTTTTCCAGTATGCTCTGTGTGTTCTTGGCATCTTCAATGGTTGCTTCGATCTGGGCCTGATAGGTATCACCGATGAGGTCAGAGATCTTCACACTGGCGGGAACCACGAGAGAAATCGCCAATCCAAACACCGCCAGCTTTACTGCCAGTTTTCGCACGGTGGCATTTGCAAAAATCAGGTTGAGTATCCACAAGCCACAGGCAATCGGAATCAGGTAGGTAAATGCCACATAGCCGGTAATTGTCACAAGATATTTTTCCAGATAGATAGCGCAGAGGACCACCAGCAGGTATCCGCTGACATCTGCCATTTTCTCCGCGATGGGTGTTGCCGTGTCGCCCGGAAGCAAGGTGATCAACGCCGAAGTCACCGTGGATGCCGCCGTCAGTTCCATGACAGTCTGTTTTTTCTCATCCAGAGAGGCGATGGTCTTCTGATGATTCTCCGGTGCGGAGGTATATTTTCCTACAACCGTTATGGATAAAATGGCAACCAGTAATAAGATCACTGCTATGATACATTTTTTATATTCAAAATTATTTTTCACGTTTGAACCTCCCTGTGTTCTATTTTATCTCCGAATATTTTTTCAACAAATCAGCGTAAGTATTAACGGTTACATTATTTTACAGTCCTGATAATGTTCTCATTACCAGATCTACATCTTTATTTTCCAATTCCTGAATAATATGTAGATATGTTTTCTGCGTAGTTGTCATACTTGCATGTCCCAGTCTTCTGGCTACACTGGCAATGGATACACCCGCAAATAAAAGTAGCGACGCATGCGTATGACGAAGACCATGAATAGAGATTACCGAGATTCCACACTCTTTACAGTGTCTGGCAAGCACATCATTTACTGTGGAATTATATATTTTTTCCTCTCCTACAAAAATAGGTTTATCCTCCGGTAAATTTTTAACCAGTTCTGAAAATTTCACTACTATTTGCCAGTCTATCTGTATTTTTCTTACGGATGATTTATTTTTAGTGGGCAGGAATCCTCCGTCCCCCTTATAATCCCATGTCTTACTTACAGATAATGTCTGCCTCGCAAAATCGAAATCTGCCGGTGTAATTGCCAGTGCTTCGGAAAATCGCATACCCGTTTTTGATACGAGAAGAATAAACCAATCCCAATTTGGTTCCTCCTTTATATCAAGATGTGCAATCAAAGTATGAAGTTCAAACTGGTTCAAATACTTAATTTTCTTTACTTTTGGTGTCTTTCCTTTAATGATTGCTTTTCTGGTAGGATCTCTTTCAATTAATCCCTCATCTACTGCATCAAGAATTGCCCCCTTCAGTTGATGGTGAAAATCCAGGGTTGTTTGTCTCTCATGCTCTTTTGCATAATCATTTAAAAGCTGTTGATAGGCATTTCTTGTTAATTCTGATACTTTCAACTCTGGAACAAGCTTCTCCACCCACTTATGTGTCATCTGATATTTTGCCAAAGTTGCTTCCCTGATGGCATCTCTTTTGTACACTTCAATCCATTGTTTATAATATTCGCAAAACAGTTCTGTACTGTTCATATCATTAAGCATAAGCTGCCTCCATTTCTTGTACTACTTACGCTGATATGAACAGTACAGAATATTAATTGTTTAGTAAGGGTTTTACTTCCTCGTCCAAAGTCTTTTTTAAGTCTGCGATTAACATTGTATAATATTTAAACTTAGGAATTGCCTGCTCCTGCGCAGCCTTGTAACGGGGAAAATCAGCTGTTACTTTAATAGCATTCTCATTTGGAATCTCTCCGTTGCGATAATGTGTTGCTGCGTACATAACATCATCTTTTGAAACGCACCATGTAATACAAAATTCAGATACTACTTTTTCTATACAGTTATGCTTCATATTTTCTATGACATTACGAATAGATTTCCCTTTATATCTGTCTTCATCCACTTCAATATCACATACCAAGTCAGACATAAGTGCTGCTACCTTAGGATTCTCTTTGCTCAAATCCCCTATATATTGCTTCACTTCCTCAATTTGTTTCTGACGCTGTTCAGGTGCAACTTCTTCATCGTCACTGGGTGTTACAATGTTCTGGATCAAATTAATAATGTACTCATAGTCAATCTTGGTATGACTATATGCCATAAGCTCATAATCCATATTAATCGTAGGTTCTTCGTCACCACCTTGAGGATCATCAGGCTTCGGCTGTACCTCTTCTTTCACGTTCAAATAATGTGCCACATAATCTTCATATTCGTCTTGCGTTATACCATATTCTTCTAACATGCTGTCATCATACTGTGTAAAGGATTTCAACTGTGCAAACAGCTTGTCAAAATTCTGGAACATCTTTATAAATACAATCTTTTCTTTCCTTGACATTCCGGGAATCTCTTCCGGAGTCTCTGCCGAAACTCTAAGTGCCTTCAATGCTTTACGAAATGCCGGTTCTATTTCATCCCACTCTGCCACTAATGCCGATTCCGTACTTCCTGCAGAATAGAGTTTTACTGCATTATCTACACTTTCCTTAAACAGCTTTGGTGCCTGAAATGTGACAATTTGACCATACGGCTTATTTTTATCATAGATACGATTGGTTCTGGAAAAAGCCTGAATCAAATCATGTGGGCCCATAGGCTGCCTATCAATAAATATAGTAGACATACAAGGTGCATCAAAACCTGTTAATAATCTGTCTACAACAATTACCAGATCCAATTGTTCATTTCTACTCTGAAATTTTGGATCCTTTCTTGCCAAACGCTTATTTAAATTTCCATTATAACCTTGTATTTGAGCAAGTTCGTATTTCGTACCAAACATTTCATTATAATCATCTAAAGATTCCTGCATCTTCTGCTGGTTCACATGAGAACCTTCTTCATTTTCCGTAACGGAATACGTTATTGCAAATTTAGGAAAATCCGGCAAAACCTGCTTTATTCTTTCATCTATCTGTAATTCTGTTTCTCCATTTTTTACCCTTTTGAGCAAATCATAATATTTCTGAGCCATCTGAATAGAACTGGTTGTTAATAGTCCTTCATATGTTTTTCCTTTCCCGTTTTGGAATCCTAATTTGTGATATGATTTGTTTAAAATCACATCCAGCACGCTGAGCATATGTGCTTCACTTTCATATATGCTACTATCAGTCTCATCTGCCATATTTTTCGGTCCATTATGCTCTACCTGAAATCCCAATACCGCATTATCATGGATTGCATTCTGAATCGTATATTTATGTAACTGTTTTCCATATAATTCTTCAGTGGTACGTGGCAAATCTCCCATTTGAGGATATGCATTTTCTGCGAATCTTGGTGTCCCGGTAAATCCATACCATAATGAATTTCTAAAAAATCTTTCTATCTCTCTTTTCGTTCCAGGCGTCACCGCTCTGTGACACTCATCTACAACAAATGCAATTTTGAGATTTTTTATTTTATTATATTCTGACGATCCTTCCTCCAATTTTTTCGTAATAAGTCTCTGTAATTTTTGAATCGTTGTCACAATTACCTGACGATCATCTGATTTTAATTTCCTTTTCAGATCGAAAACATTGTCCGTTTCATCCACATCAATAATGTCATTATTCGCATATGCCTGAAACGCCATTGTGGTCTGTGTATCTAAATCTTTTCGATCAATCAAGAAAATAGTTTTATCAATCGTTGGAATATCCATCAACAAATTTCTGGTTGCTTTATAAGACGTCAAAGTTTTTCCCGAGCCTGTTGTATGCCATACATAACCGGACTGTCCTGTTTTGGACGCATCACGAATAGCCTCTATTGCGTGTATCTGATAGGGGCGGAGCAAAATCAGTCGCTTTGCATCTTCATCCAAGACTGTATATCTTGCTATCATCTCATGTGCTTCCGGGATTCGGAGTACGCTCTTGGCAAAATCAAGATAATCTGAAACCGGATTATTGTCTCTATCCAGCCATCCACTAATAAATTTTGAATTCAACTCTGCATCACTTGCCGCTGAGAAATATTTCGTATCTACGCCATTGCTGATAACAAACATTTGCACAGCTGAAAAAATACCTGTAAATTTGCCTTCACCAATGTACTTTTTAATCTGCCAAAATCCATCCATGTAAGAGTGTTGCTTGTTCTTTAGCTCTATATGTATCAGAGGCAGACCGTTGATCATAAGGGTGACATCAAATCTTCTGTTTTGCCTGCTATCCTCATCAGCTAATGCTCTATACTGATTAATCACCTCATAGACACTACTACCGCCAGCAATATGTTCATGGTTCATCACAACCAAATGAAGTCTCTCAATATCTCGCTGTACATGAACCATAACCTTTCCATTTTCGCCAACCAGCCATTCTCCTGCTTTATAGAATGAAGAAAACTGTAACTGATTTTTCACCTGTTCAAATTCAGAATCCGACAAATGTTCTCCATTTAATCTCTCTTTATTATTCTGTTCTAGAATATATTTAAAATTATTCCAAAGATCTTCCTCTGTTTTTAAATCATTCCGGTAAATCCATTGTGAATCCCCATAAATCAACTGTTCAATAAGTTTTTGTTCTATTACTGCTTCTAATTCCGCCATAGTAGCCTCCCAACACAATTAACTTGGATTTTTCAACGTGTAGTTTTACCACATATATCTTGTCTGATGCCTTAATTTGTATAAGCAATTTCTATTTTAGTATACCATATCTTACTACTTTTTTGTTTACTCTATATTTTATTTTGGCTTACGATTGTTTACATCGTTTTATGGTGATTTTAATATATAAATGTACTTGCGATGGTGAAGAGTGATGAGGTGATCAAGATCTCTAAAATACTGCCCTATTTTTTCTTGTTCCTCATTTTGTGGCATATATAATTGTATTGATTTCAACTCAGTTTTATTAAACTTTGGTTGTCCACTTGAACCTACATTTTCAAATAATTGTTTTTGGAAGGTTAGATTATTAAGTGCGGTAAAAGCAAAATAAGTATCTTCATTTGCCTTCAATAAAATGGCATTTGGGCCCAAAACATTATTATCATAAGGTAAACCGGAAGGCTCTACAAAATAGACTTCACCTATGTTTGCACCAATATTAGGTAAAACAATACACTCCTCATTTAAATTAACTCTCCACAAATATTTAAATGCACTTTCGTCAACATAAATAGAATCGTTATTAGTAAATTTCTTTTTTAAATCTACTGTTCTTACCAGTTGTGCATATCCTGGTTCATTAAGATAAGTAACATTATTTCTAATATCTTCAAATGAACCCGCAGCTACATAATCTGTCACTGTATCCATAATATCTTCTAGCTTACGCTGTTCCCAATCGTCTGTGTATCCTTTAAATCTAATTTTAGGTTTTGCCATGTCCATCACCCCTCCATCTTTCTAATTAACTCATTCAAAGCAAACATGACATCTTCATCCGGTGACGTCAATTCTTTCATAAGTAATAAAAAGTCTCCTTGTGCCTGTTCCAGTTCCTTGTCCGTGTTTGTCATACTTACCAAAAGTTCATTTAAATCAATCTCTTCTTCCTTCTCAAAATTATCTACATATCGAGGAATATTCAGATTGAAATCATTTCGTTCAATATCTTCAAAACTTGCAAGGTATGCTTCTTTATCTACTGTTACTCTTTCGTTATAAAGTTTCATAACTGAATCAATATGTCCATCAGTCATGGCATTCTGTTTTTTACCTTTTTCAAACTTTTGTGAAGCGTCAATGAAGAGAACATCTCGACCTTCTCTGTGTTTTTTCAAAACCACAATACATGTAGGAATTGATGTATTGTAGAAAAGGTTTGCCGGCAATCCAATAACCGCATAAATATTACCGGAGCGAAGTAATTTTTCTCTTATCTTACCTTCTGCCGCGCCACGGAAAAGTACACCATGTGGTAACACAATTGCCATTGTTCCATTACTTTTCAAATGATACAAGCCATGCAGTAAAAAGGCATAATCGGCTTTTGACTTGGGTGCAAGCACACCATAATCGCTAAATCTCTCATCTTGCAAAAATCCTGCAGCAGCACTCCATTTTGCGGAATACGGTGGATTCATCAACACCATATTGAAATCCGTTTCTTCGCCAGTCGGCCAGTCTCCGTCAAGAGTGTCACCATTTCGAAGAACTTGATTTTCCGGTACTATTCCGTGCAAAAACATATTCATTCTGGCCAGATTATATGTTGAAGTGTTCAGTTCCTGTCCATAATATTTAATATAATTAGGTTCTTTCGCATATTTCTTTGCATTTAACAGAAGAGATCCCGAACCCATGCAAGGATCATATACAGATAATCCTTTTCTTTCTTCCTGTCCTGCGATCGCTATTCTTGTCAAAATCTTTGATACTGCCTGCGGCGTATAGAACTCTCCCGCTTTCTTTCCTGTTTCCGATGCGAATTGACCGATAAGGTACTCGTAAGCATTTCCTAAAATCTCTGCATCTGAATTCAATAAATCTGCTTTATCAATTTCCTTAATCAAATTTGAAATAGTATCACTCTGTTTTTGATCTCCTGTCCCCAAACGATTAGAATATAAGTCAATATCTGTAAATAAATCTACAAATAAAGGGTCGCTTTGTTCAATATTATTAAAGGCTTTCTGCAACTGCTCTCGATTAAATGAGTTGTTCCTTGCCGCATCAGCAAAACATGTATATGTAAGTTCCGGTTCAATTACGTAATGACATTCTGACTTGATTTGTTCTTTTAATTCTTCTGCGCTGCTATCTTCCAGAGCTTCTTTATATGCTTCTAAAGCAACCTTTAAGTTCTCCGGCTTTTCATCATAGATCAAATCATACACCTTGATTAAAAATGAATCCGAAAGATACTTATAAAAAACAATTCCTAATAAGTAGTCCTTATACTCATTAGCATCCATTTTAGAACGAAGAATATCCGCTCCACTCCATAACACACTGATTAAATCCTTACTGTTTTCTAACTCTGCCATTTTTTTCTCCTTTTATTTATTCTTCAACATATTTTTTAACATAATCTATATGATAAAGCGGAATATTCGTCATCCATTCCTGCTCTCTGTAATCCGACATTGACGTCCGGATCGCAATTTTAGGCTGATATTTTTCGCAGAACATCTTCAGGCTCTTCGCTCTGAGATTTTCCTCCGCCTTTACCTCTATGGGAATTACAGATGTTTTCCCCTGCACCATGAAATCAATCTCTCCGGAAGAATTTTCCGTGCTGTAATAATAGGGGATCACTCCCACTTCAGAGATCAACTGCTGGAGCACGTACTGTTCTGTTAAAGCTCCCTTAAATTCTGTAAATATCCGGTTTCCGTCGATAATCACCCTGGCATCCAGATCCGTCATGGCAATCAGCAATCCGATATCCAGCAGGTATATTTTAAATGCATCCAGATTCAGATAAGCTTTTAATGGTAACGCCGGTTTGCTCACACGGTTTACTTTATGGATCAGTCCACAATCCAAAAGCCACTGGATTGCCAGTTCAAAATCTTTTGCCCTGGCGCCCTCTCTCACCTGTCCGTAGATGTATTTTTTATTTTCTTTTGCCAGCTGCATCGGAATGGAATCCCACACCAGGTTCAATCGGGGAACCAGAGAATTCTCCGCATGCTTGGAAAAATCCTGGCGGTAATAATTCAGCAGATCTTTCTGAATCTCTCTGACCCGCCCGAAATCTTTATCATTCACATAGGACTGGACCACTTCCGGCATACCACCGACATAATAGTACTCTCTCAGACGATCCTTGTATTTGGAAGCGAAGGTATTGATCATCTGCGTATCCCCAGACTGCAGAAGCTCTGCAAATCGTTCTTCTCCCAAGGCGCACAAAAATTCCTGAAAATTAAGCGGATACAGATCCATGAAATCTACCTTGCCTACCGGGAAAGAGGTGCCCTTGTGCATCGCCACACCCAGCAGAGAGCCGGCAGCTACAATGGCATATTCCGGAGCATTTTCGCAAAAATACTTTAAAGAGGATAGTGCCTTCGGTACTTCCTGGATTTCATCAAAAATAAGCAAGGTATCTTCACTTTTGACCGAAACGCCTGTCTCCACGCTGATTGCCAGAAGAATCCTTTCTACATTGATCTCTCCATCAAACACCTGTTGCATACGAGGATTACTGTCAAAATTGACATACGCTGTTTTCTCAAAACAGCTTGCTCCGAATTCCTTCATAAGCCAAGTCTTTCCTACCTGCCTGGCTCCGCGAATGATCAACGGCTTCCGGTTCTTTTTTTCTTTCCATTCTTTTAATCGTTCCAATGCAAACCGTCGCATCTCTGCCTCCCTTGTACTATTCACAATAGTTATCTATTTCTACTCTATCTCAGTAAAATTGCCTTGTCAACAGAAATAAGTCCTTAAAACTGTATATGTGATACACTTTTAAGGACTTATTTCTGTAATTTGTTACACTTTTCAGGATGTTACTTCAAAAACCGCCGCAACAACTTCTCTTTTTTCTCATCATACCTCTGATACCGTATCGGAAGATCCATCCATGTCTTTTTGTCAACGATACTCCGATAATGGCTAAAGGTCTCGAATCCGGTGCGCCCGTGATACCCGCCCATGCCGCTCTCGCCCACACCTCCGAAGGGCATGGCACTGGTGGCGAGATGAATGATGGTATCGTTGATGCAGCCGCCGCCAAAATGGCAGTGATCCAAGATCCGTCTCTGGGCTTTTTTATCTTCACTGAAGAAATACAGTGCCAACGGATGGGGATGTTCCTCCACACAGCGGATCGCCCAATCCACAAAATCTCCCGCGGCAGCATGGGTTCCAGAAACCTCCTCGCTAAAATCATTTTGTGCAATGCTTTTCTCCGTATCATACGCATTATAAGTCACCACCGGCAGGATCGGTCCGAAGATTTCTTCTCCCATCACGTCATCCGACCAGTCCACATCCGCCATCACCGTAGGCGCAATGCGCAACGTCTTCTCGTCATACTGTCCGCCGCAGACGATTTTTTCCGCATCCATCAATCCCAACAGTCTGTGAAAATGCTTCTCGTTAATGATTTTCCCGTAATCCGGATTCTGCAGGGGATCTGCTCCAAACTGCCTCGTGATCTCCGCCCGGATGGTTTCCACCAATCGGTCGCGGATCCTGACATCACACAACACATAATCCGGTGCCACACAGGTCTGCCCGCAGTTTAGATATTTTCCGAATACGATCCTCCTCGCCGCCAGCGGAAGCTTCGCTGTAGCATCCACGATACAGGGACTTTTCCCGCCCAGCTCCAGCGTCACCGGGGTCAAATATTCCGCAGCACTTCTAAGTACCTCCCGTCCCACGGTCTTGCCTCCGGTGAAAAAAATCATATCAAACCGCTGCTGTAACAATGCCTGATTCTCTGCTCTGCCGCCGGTGATCACCGCCACATATTCCGCCTGGAAGCATTCTTCCAAAATCATTTTTAACACTGCTGCCGTCGCCGGAGCATAGGCACTGGGTTTTACCACTGCGGTATTCCCTGCGGCAATAGCATCGATCAGCGGATCCAGTGTCAGTAACACCGGGTAATTCCAGGGGCTCATGATCAGCACGGTGCCATAGGGTGACGGAGACCGGAAGCTCCTCGCCGCGAACTGCGATAACGGTGTCAGCACTCTCTTATCCCGCATCAGCCCACGCAGGTGTTTCTGCATCCAGGTCAGCTCCGAGAGCGTCAGTCCGATCTCGCACATGTAGCTTTCCATCCGGCTTTTCCCAAGATCCTGTTGCAGTGCATCGTTCAATTCTGCTTCATGGCACTGCAGGGAGGCCTTTAATTTTCCCAGCTGTTCTGCCCGAAATTCCCGGGAAAGCGTAGCTCCCGTAGCAAAATATTCTCTTTGCCTGCGTAATATCGTCCGGATCTCCTGCTCTGTCATAGATGCCTCCTGCTTCTATTCTTTATACTGCCATAACTATTCAGAACCCTATTCACAAAACCACCTCTGAATAATTACATACTACCCAATTTTGAGTCTCGGTGCAACCGCTTCCCTGCTCATCCTATACACAAAAACGGCAGAGTTCTCACCCCACCGTCGTTTGTCTCTTCCTATCTTGATCTCATTTCTCCTATTTCCATGCAAAATTTACCATTCCGTACACATAGATGAACAGCACTGCCGCCGGCACAAAATATTTAAACACCGGTTTCATCCACGGCTGGACCTTTAAGCCTTTGCCGGCATTTGCTTCCTCCAGGAATTTGTCCCAGCCCCAGCCGACCTTATAACAACAAAATACCGCCAGCAGGATAGAACCTATGGGCATGATGTTATTCGACACCAGGAAATCCCAGAAATCGAGCCAGGTCGTCCCCGCTGCAAACGGCTGAAAATGAAATACACTGAAGCCCAGTGCTGTCGTCAGAGCCAACAGGAAACATCCGACACCACACGCCACGCACCCTGCCGGTCTGGACCATCCAGTCAGTTCCCGGACCATTGCCAGAATATTTTCACATACGCCCAGCACTGTGGACATGGCTGCAAACACCATGAACAGGAAAAATAAAGTTCCCCACCATCTGCCGCCTGCCATGTTGTTAAATACAGTCGCCATAGTATCGAACAAAAGGCTGGGCCCCGCCGTCACTTCCACATCATAAGTGAAGCATGCCGGAAATATAATGATACCGGCGATCACTGCCACCAGTGTATCCAGGATAATAATATGGATAGACTCACCCATGAGAGAACGGTCCTTGCCGATATAGCTTCCAAAGATCGCCATACCGCCCATTCCCACGGATAAGGTGAAAAATGCCTGATTCATGGCGCCCACGACCACAGAACCGGTGATCTTGGAAAAATGAGGGATCAGATAGAAGCTCAATCCCTCTCC
>ULVM01094854.1_pt1 | contig 15049 bp, 14 predicted proteins | sample 1959451 | NCBI WGS metagenome assembly ULVM01 (sample SAMEA4835786, study PRJEB28245) | human gut metagenome | biome: gut microbiome; material: fecal sample | place: Denmark | collected 2008
ACAACGGAGGAAACATAACCAAGAAAGAGGAGTACAACCCCGCAACGTATTGTCGACGGCAGTAATTTAAGCAGCGTTACTTCGAGTCAGTGGCTGCGCGACAGCCTTCAATTTAATGTAATTATCAGTTTCTTTCAAGCGACTTCTTTTAATAAACGGAACCGTTGGAAATTGTAACTCATATAATTTTCTGTATTAAATTTCCGATTTGGGGCTTGATAATTTTATATTTTGAAATTATAATATAAATAAGATTTTAAATATTTCTTACATTAAGATGCTCTGAACAAAAAAATTACGCATTTTTCAACGTGTTTTAGGTTGGTTTTAGGTTTTCGTGTTAACTTATAGAAAAGGTTGGAGACTTCCGTATGAGATTATTGCTTGCCGAAGACGAAAAAAGTTTATCAAAAGCGTTGGTCGCCATTTTGGAATATAATCATTATTCCGTAGACGCGGTATACGACGGCGCGGATGCGCTGGATTATCTCCTGAACGGAAATTATGACGGAGCAATCCTTGACATCATGATGCCGAAAATGGACGGAATAACCGTGCTAAAAGAATTTCGCAAGAAGAACAAAACGCTTCCGATTCTGCTTTTGACGGCGAAAAACGAAGTAGAGGACAGAGTGTTCGGGTTAGACAGCGGCGCGGACGATTATCTCGGAAAACCGTTCGACACTAAGGAATTGCTTGCCCGTGTTCGTTCAATGCTGCGACGGCACGGCGCTCTGGCGGACAATATACTTTCCTTTGCGGATATTACTCTCAACCGCATAACCTTTGAGCTTTCATCCCCGAAAGGAGTTGTCCGTCTCGGCAGCAAAGAATTTCAGCTTCTCGAAATGCTGATGTCCTCCCGCGGTCGAGTCGTTTCATCGGAACAGTTCATGGAAAAAATTTGGGGATACGACAGCGAAGCGGAGATAAACGTGGTGTGGACTTACCTTTCCTTTTTGCGTAAGAAAATTGCCGCCCTTTCCGACCGGGCGAGCATTAAGTCTATACGCAATGCCGGATATACCTTGGAGTGCGACGATGTTTCGGAAAGTACGTAAAAAATTTGTTATCGTGGCCGTCTGCTCGGTCTTTATCGTCATGCTTTGTATTCTCGGCACAATCAATATCGTCAATTACACGAAAGTCGTGAACAACGCGGATGAAATTATCGATATTCTGAAAGAAGGCAACGGAGAATTCGGAAATTTCCCCGGACAGGATTTTTCGCCCGAAATGCCGTTTTCTACAAGATATTTTACCGTAACGCTTGCGCCCGACGGGAAGGTTGTCCGCATGAACCTGAATAAGATTGTTTCCGTTTCCGTCGAAGAAGCGGCGTCCTATGCCACTGAACTGTTCGCGAAAGGCAAAGCAAACGGCTTTTACGGGAATTTTCGTTACGGCGTTCTCTCCATGCACACGGGCGAAACAATGTACCTGTTTGTCGACTGCTTCGTTGAGCTTGAAAGCTTCAATAACTTTTTGTTGGCAAGCATTGTCATCGGCAGTGTCGGCGTCGCCGTAGTGTTTGTGCTCGTATTCATTTTTTCCGGCAGAATCATGAAGCCCGTTGCGGAAAGCTACCGAAAGCAAAAACAGTTCATCACCGATGCGGGGCACGAGATAAAAACTCCGCTTACCGTCATCGGCGCAAATACCGAGCTTATTGAAATGCTGTCGGGAGAATCCGAATGGACGAAAGGGATAAAAGAGCAAATCGAGCGGCTGAAAAATCTCACGGAAAAGCTCATATTTCTCGCAAAGACGGAAGAACAGACAAACATATCCATGTTTGAATTCAGCCTTACGGACGCGGTCAGAGAAACAATTCAGTCTTTTGCCGCAGTTGCGGCTTCGCGGGATATTTCTCTGACAACCGATATACAAAACGATTTATGTTATATCGGAAACGAAGAGATGATTCGTCAGCTTGTAAGCCTGCTGACGGACAATGCCCTCAAATATACCGACGGAGATACGGTTGCCGTAACGCTGCGCGCGGAAAACGGAAAACGGATATTGGAAACGCGCAACCGTGCCTCCTATATGCGGGACGGCAGTCTGAACGGGGTGTTTGAACGGTTTGCGCGCGGAGACTCCTCGCGCAATTCGCAAACGGGAGGACAGGGGATAGGCCTTTCCGTATCGAAGGCAATCGTTGAAGCGCATAAAGGAAAAATAAAGGGCGAATGCAGAAGCGGCATAGTAACTTTCACGGTAATTTTATAGTTTTTTACGCAAAACGCACCGAGTACATCGGTGCGTTTTTAGTCTGTTTAAGGTTCTTGTGCTAGAATCCAAGCACAAACGCAGACGGGAGGCTTTGTATGAAAAAATCAGTAAAGCTCTTTTTATCGGTATTCGTGATTGTATTGCTTGCTTGCAGTTTGGTTTTGACGGGGTGCGCGATATCCTCCGAAAAACATGTCTGTGTCGTTTCGATTGAACAGACGGGGACAAACGGCTTGGAGGACGTTTATACCGTCACCTATTCGGACGGCTCCGTAAGCACGTTTACGGTAACAAACGGACAAGACGGCGAAGACGGAAAGGACGGCGACGATGTTACGATTCAAGACGTCTACGAACGGTATAAGCAAGCGACAAATTCGGACGAAATCACCTTTTCGGAGTTCTTGTCGCAATACCTTACCTTCACCGACGAAACGACGACGTTGGCAATACAGAAAAATTTGCTGTCCGTCATGAAAATTTACTCCGAATTCGTTGTTTCGGAAACGTACTCGTCTATACGTCCGGGTCAGTCGTATGTCGTTTCCGACACGGCTCTATGCACGGGCTCGGCCGTCATATACGATATGTGCGCGTCAGAGGGCGGCTATACGTACATCGTGACCAACTATCACGTGGTGTATCTTGAAGAAGCCGATGAAGCGCTCAACGGCGCATCGAAGATTGCGCGGAAAATATACGGTTATCTGTACGGAAGCGAGTCGACTCCCGCCGCTTCGGTAAATGTAAGCACGAACACGGTGCAAAAAGACGAAAACGGTTATACAAAGTACGATTACGGCGAAAGCGCCATAGCTCTCGAATATATCGGAGGCTCCGTTTCTTCGGATATAGCAGTTCTGCGGGCAAAGACGAGCGATATACTTGCGGTCAATCCGTGCGCAGCCCAAGTCGAACTTGCCGATTCCTACCATGTCGGCGAAACGGCAATAATCGCCATAGGCAATCCCGAAGCGCAGGGCATAAGTGTAACGCAGGGCATCGTCAGCGTTGAAAGCGACTATATTTCACTCAATATTGACGGCTCTTCCCGTTCTTACCGTTCAATCCGCATCGATACCGCACTGTATTCGGGCAATTCCGGCGGCGGGCTGTTCAATGCGGCGGGCAAGCTCATCGGCATTACCAATGCGGGCAATTCTTCCGACGAAAACATAAACTATGCCGTTCCTCTCGAAATTGTGCAGGGAGTCGCGGATAATATTATTTATTACCATGAAAAGGGCTCTGACGCGCAATGCGCCTATAAAATAGTTTTGGGTATCACCGTGCAGACGCAAAATTCAAAATATGTGTACGATGCGGGCAGCGGATACGGAAAAATCAGGGAAGAAGTAGTTTTGGACTCCGTCGCAAGCGACTCCATAGCCGAATCGATGAATTTACAGTCGGGCGACATTATTACCGCGATAATTGTCAACGATACAGAATATGAGATTGCGCGTTCCTTCGATATTTCCGACCTCATACTCACTCTGCGCGAAGGCGACGTTATACAATGCGTAGTCCAACGAAATGCACAGACGGTTTATTCGGAGGAATACACCCTGTCGAAAACGGCTCTCGTCGCGATAGAGTAACGATTTTTAGCCTAAAATAACAAATATTTGGTTTGAATAGGAGAATTTATCATGAAAATCAAAAAAGTGTTAATGATGTTTACCGCGCTGATTTTGTCGGTCTGTCTGCTTGCGGGTTGCGCTCCCGGATTTGTCAACCCCGGCGATAATCTGGGCGGGGGAGGGACGGTTTCCTCCGCACCGCAGGAAAGCAGCTCGGAATATTCGTCCGAAATTTCCGCCGCCGTTTCGTCGGACGCCGTTGCTTCCGAGGCGACCGAGGTACCGGAGGGCGCGACACGAATCACGGGCGAGGATTTGGACGGGGATGGCAAATATAAAATATCCGTCGAGGGCGATTATTACGTTACCGGCGAGCTTGCGGGAAAAATCAACGTCCGAAGCGGCGGAGTAACGCTCTATTTGCACAACGCCGCCCTCTCTTACGAAAAGAAGGTGATAGACAGCACGTATGACCTTACAATTACGCTAATCGGAAAAAATACCGTCGTCAATACCAACGAAGAAGACGGCGGCTCCAACGCCATAGATGTCGAAGGCGAGCTGGTGATAAACGGCGGCGGCAGTCTCTCGGTGGTATCCACCAAAAACGGAGTCAAAGGCTGCTCAGTCAGCATTGTGGGCGCAGCATTGGATATCGAGGCGGATAAAGACGGTATACATGCCGAAATAGACGCTTACGACGGCGCGGCGGAGGAACCGTCTCCCGCGTATACCGATGGCGGGTACGTCTATCTGAACGGAGCGGAGGTTACCGTCAGGAGCGTAGACGACGGGATTCAGGCGGATACATTCGTCAACGTTACGGGGAACAGCGCCTTAAATATATTGGCGGGCGGCGGTGCTCCGTCGAGCGTTACCACAGCTTCGTCGGACAACGCTTCGGGCAAGGGGATTAAAGCCGGACAGATTGATTGGACGGATGCCTCGGGCAATGAGGCGGATATTGATTGGGACGGCTACCTTATATGGATTGAAAGCGGCAACATAACCGTTAACTCCAACGACGACGCGCTGCACTCCAACGGCGAGCTGCTGATTGAAGGCGGAAGCCTGACTCTATCCTCGGGGGACGACGCCGTCCATTCCGACAATCTGCTGCAAATCACGGGCGGTTCGATTGCAATTGACAAATGCTATGAAGGTGTTGAATCCGCAAAAGTCGAGATTTCGGGCGGAACGATAGAAATCGAATCCTACGAGGACGGTATCAACGCGGCGGACGGTACGCAGAACCGTGTCGGAGTATCAAACGATAACTGCCATATAATTATTTCGGGCGGATATATTTCAGTGAATTGTATCGGGAGCGAGGGCGACGGCGTCGATTCCAACGGCACGATTTTAATTTCCGGCGGGGAATTGTATATCGCAGGGTCGGGCAACTCTACGGACGCCGCGCTCGATGCGGACGGCGGAATCCTCATAAACGGCGGTTATGTGTTCGCCGCGGGCTCTTTGGGAATGGTGGAAACGCCCGCCTCCAACTCCTCGCAGTATTGCGTTTCGTTTGCGCGGAATACGAGTATTTCCGCGGGAACTACGCTCTATCTTTGCGACAGCGAAGGCAACTGTATCATGTATTTCACCGCGCCGAGAAACTGTCAATCGCTGATTTTGTCCTGTCCGCAGTTTGAAAACGGAAAAGCTTACAGCATTTACGGAGGAGACAGTGAGCTTGCAGCTTTCACGATTTCCTCTGTTATAACGACGGTTGGTTCAAGCTCCTCCATTTCAAATCCCGGAGGAGCGCCGGGAGGAAATCAGCCGGGAATCAATATACCCGGCTTCGGTGGAAGAAAATAACTGTCGATTTCCAAACAAAAATCAGCCATATCATGTTAAATAAAAAACTGAAAATTAAATGTAAATAAAATTATATTTAAAACGGAATTTGCCGCTTTGCCTATGGGCAAAGCGGCTGTTTTTTATTTAAATTGAAATTTTTTAGGACAGAAAGGCTAAATATGACATACGGATGTCAATGCCTTGCGCACATGCTCGACGGCTTCAAAGTATTTTGGACTCAAGAGACTGGCGTAAAAGGCAGTCGATGTGTCAATGATGATATCGGACGAGGCAATGATTGAAAATAAGGTATATTTATGACACTCGATATTGACAAACCCCGTCAACGAGCTTTATAATGAATACACAATCGAAACGTAAACGGCGTTGACCTACGACCCTCCCGAGCAGAATAAGTGGCAGGCGTTTTGGCGAAGCAAATGGGGCAAATTGTTGGCAATAGGGATAATATTAGCGGCAACGATTCTGGCAATAATGTATCCGGCATTTGTGCCGTATTATCTGTCTGCGGCAATCGGAGCGAGTATATCGTTGTTGTCAGGCGGTATATGGTTATGGTCAGTTCTACGCAAATTCAACAAAAAACGGCGTGGCTAAATTTGCATTTGTAGGAATGAATAATTCACACATAGCCACTTTTCATGTCAAAAACGCAAAAGAATTATGGCGTCTATTAGGTAGAATAGGGGTTTAATAAACTATGGAGAATGTTTTTAAAGCTAAAATTATAAAAAAATTTGTCGATATAGAAGAAGCTATTGAACTGGAAATAGCGGGAATAAGAATTGTTGCTTTTACTATGAGTCCAAATAGATTTATTGTCAATGAAGGCGAATCCTATTTGGTTGAATTGACTCTTAATGAATATTGCAATATGGAAATAAAAGCAGCCCGGCATAGTATTAAGGAAGTGCTCCAACTTGATGGTTTTTTATATCGATTGACCGGGTTGTATGATGCAGATAAACATACCATAGACGTAGGATTTATGATTGATTTAAATGAATGGGATATGTTTGATTATGGCTATTTGCATAATCAATACATTCAAATGGAAATTGGTAGATTCGATGTGGATATTTTGCAAAAACTGTAAAAGAGATTTGCTTAGCAAATCTCTTTTTGCTTTAATTTCATTGACAAGCGATTATTAAAGTTCTATATTGATTACGTTAGCTTAGAAGTTTTTCTAAACTAAACAAGTAGCAGTATTTGGGCGAAGCAAATGGGGCAAATTGCTGGCAATAGATTAAGACATATAAAAAAATTAGAGAAAGTACCTTGGATAAAATTGTAAGGAGGAAAGTAATGTATATAAAAACTTATTCATTCGATGGTGAAAATGAAGCGAGTGCAGTAGTAACTGATGGAAAGTTTGAACTTATATGTCATGCATATCCTTTTAATAAAAAAATAAAAAAGTTTTGGTTAAGTACTTGTTTAGCTAAAAATATAATGATTGCATATGAACCTAAATATGAGGTAATAAAACTTGCAGGTTTTTATTCATATAAGCTACAAGGAAAAATAATAGATATAGAAAAACAAATCGTAACTGTGGGGGATATTCCCATGGAAATAGACGGATATATACCGAAAGACATTGTTAATGGCGATTATGTTGAATTTGAATGTGTCCATATTGATTTAATGCAAGAGGAATAAATTATATAGTACATTGCTATATTAAAAAGAGATTTGCAAATGCAAATCTCTTTTTAATTAAGTTGACAAACTAAGACTATAATTTTATACTTAACAAATAAAATAATACGCTACCAGAAACGCAAGAGTGGTATCATGTTTATGTTAATGGCGAAGAAATTGTTTGCACTGCGGAACACCCTTTCTATGTAGACGGAAAAGGCTTTGTGCCTGCAAGAGAACTGAAAGAAAGCGATAATCTGTTTCCTAATCAAAATGAATTTTGCAAATTCGTTGGATGGAATTGGTCGAGCATATAATGCGCATTATTAATATTTATCAAAATAATGATAGGTTTTAAGAGGCTATTATGATGACAGCAAGAGCGAAAATTGAATGGCTTGAAGAAAATAAAATTCCACCTGTACTTCTAGAAAAAGAAAGAGTAAGAGCAAATTCATATTCACCAACAATTGTTTTTAAAGGACAATATAATAAACCCGTTTGGGACGGCAATATTTGTTCTGTTTCAATTTGGAGTTCTGTGATTTTTAATGAAAGTATAGAAGGTAATGTGAGCATATCAACGATAACGTATTTGTTTGAAAAAGCTCCTTTTGAATTATTACAAGTGGGCGCAGAATTTGAACTATATGAAGGTGCAAGCAAAGTCGCTGCAGGCAAAATAATAGAAGAAATAAATTAAATTTAATAAAAAGATTTTGTATTACTATAGGTGCAAAAATGTTGCATGATTTCTTTTTGGCTAATAAAAATGAATTTACTGACCCTGAAAAAGAATTTAATAAGTTATATGATGAAAACAAAGAAAACAAAAACATTATTTATATTCACGATGAAGTAGTTTTAAATAATCCTTTGTTTTTAAAAGGATTTAAAAGTTTTAAATGTTCTTTTAAAAATTTAAGTGAGGGACTTGATTATTATGGAATAACCATATTGCCTGCTGAGTCTTTAGAAAGTTTTATTAAAAATTTAGAACAAGTAAAATGTAAGCCCAAATACAAACAACAATTAAAAGAGTTAATTGAATTGTGTAGAAAAGCAATAAAAGAAGACAAATATGTTATTCATTTTGGGATATAAAATTAACTAAAAAGAGATTTGCGTTTGCAAATCTCTTTTTAGTTTAAATTCTTGACAAGAACAAAATTAAAGTTTTAAAATAAAATAGCCGGCAAAGCGTACAGGCTTAGCGGAGGAGTCGGCGGGAGGTGCGTACACACTTGCGGTTACTAAATATGGAAAAAATATATTTTTTATATTTTAAATGCTGAATTTGAACAATATAAAAAAACAGGCGTTTTAGAAAAAACAAAGAGAAAGTTCATGAGCATATTAAATGATGCCGGATATTTTAAAGAATTTAATGACCATGTAAGGATAAGCTTCGACTCTGATGAAAGCGTTCGAAAAAATTATCAAGGCAATTATGGTCTTAGATTAACAGGCGAATAAAAAACAAAAAGATTGCATAGCAAATCATTTTTTATTTCTTGACATGACAAAATTAACGCTTTATATTATTTATGTAGAGACGATGCTAGATTAGAGCATTTTTACGACGCGGAAGGGATAATGGACTTCAAGGTTTATAGGAATATTATTTTTTTCCTTAAAGTCGCAAAAGGCAACGTGTGGATTAGTTTGTGCAGCAGTAGCTTGTATTCAACGGAGGTGTTTATTAAATGTTAAGGCAAAAAGATTTAAAAATTTTGCGCGAATATTATGATATTTATATTCCGCAGCCATTACGTGATTTTGATGATTATGATTTTATAGCAGATAATACTTTTTTAGCAGGTATTGTATGGCACGTTCTTGAAGGTAAATATTCTAAATTCATTGGACCTGGTTATGAAGAATATGTTGACGATGAATATCAAATTGCCAAAAAAAAGATACTTGAAGAAAATATGGGGAATGACAAATATAATAAACTTATTTATTATTTCAAAATGTATGAAGCTACAGTTAATATTTTAACAGAATTTTTGTTAAACAAAAAGAGATTTGCCGAGTAAATTTCAAATTGACAAAAAAATTGGTTAAATTGGTTGTGCAATCTCCCGAGCCGGGCAAGTGGCAGGCGTTTTGACGAAGCTGCCGGGCAGAGTTAAAGGTAAAAAAAATTATGGGAAAATATGAAATTAAACTTTTAATGAAAATATGGCAATCCACAAAAAACTTGCGGAAGGAAAAAGTTTGACGAGGGATGAGGAAGAAACTTTACTGGATGAGAAAATACAAAACCACAGAAGTGAATTTCAGAGATTTTCAACTTTTGATTGAAATGGGTGAAGAGTTTGTTTTAAATTCAGAGGAAAAGAATACGAAATTGTCAGAACGGGCAACGACGAGGAAATTATATAAAGAAGACGGAACGTGTGACACTTATCCCATCGAAGAAAGTTTATTGAATAACGCCAAAATCGAAGAACAACCGATAAGAGAAATTGCGGAAGAGTTTAAGTTAATAAATGATGATGACTAATTGTGCATGGCAAAAGCAAATGGCAGTCACCAGTAGATATGAAAGAAATATCTATTACATTATTTAAAAATGGAGAAAACAAATGAAAATTATGATAAGCTACGGACATGACCGTGCGGAACTCATACGTAAAATCGAGCGTGATCTCAAAGCGCTAGGTTACTCGGTATGGTCGGATGAGGATGGGATACAGGCGGGCGACGATTGGCGGCAGCAAATCGAAAACGCCATCCGCGACAGTTCGCTTGTTTTGGCTTTTTTGTCTGAACACTCGACGCGCGACAAGGGAGTTTGTTCGGATGAGCTGAAGATCGCCTATTCATATGGCTGCCCAATCAAGACAGTATTGCTAGACAAGGCTGCAAAGGAAAAAATTCCGCCCTTTCTTTTAAATATACAATATCTGGATCTGACTGAATTGGGAGAATATCCGGCGGGACGCGCGCAGGAATTGTATCTGTCAAGCTTGAAAAAATTGGTCGAATTGATAGAAAATGGAGATTATACTCAGCATAAGGAAATCATCGACCGCCTTGCAGCACGCCTTCATCCAGACCTTTCTATGGCGGCAAGATCTGCTGATATGTCCACGAAATACTGCCAACGCCAGTGGTTAGACGAGAACGTGCATTCGTGGGTGGCAGGTGAATCGCGCTTATCTGCGATCATCGGTTTTCCCGGGTCAGGTAAGAGCTGTTACTGCACACATTCCTTTCACAGCCCCGAAAATATATGTAGCGTCGTATTTTGCAAACAATTTAAAGGAAAACAAGGTGTTTCTAAAGTGCTGAAAAATGTTGCATATCAACTGTCGGTAAAACTTTTAACCTATGCCAAGCGGTTGTCTTGGATATTGGACAACGGAAATATCGATATTATGGAAATGAGCGACACCGAATTGTTTGACGTTCTCATAGCAGAACCGCTCTGCATGGAGATAGACGGCGCGCACCTGCCCATAGTGATTGTCCTCGACGGTGCGGACGAAATGACCGAAAACGGAAACAACGCGCTGACAGATATTATTGGGGAAGCTGCAGATAATCTCCCTCCGTTTGTTCACTTTATTCTCACGACTCGCAATAACCCTGCTGTAACATGCACCCTTGCGGGGAGAAATTATGTTGAGTTACTGCCGGGAGATATAAAAATATCTGCGGATATCCACAATTATCTCGCTCATTCTCTCAAAGATCATCTGCCGGCAGACAGTTCGGATGTGATATTGCGCACATTGACTGCAAAATGCTACGGTTCTTTTTTATATGCGAGTCTGTTGACGGAAGCGATAATCTCTGGCACGTTATCTGCAGAAGATTCGGATAAATATCCCGAAAAAATATATGATTTTTACTACCGTTGGATGAATGCGCTAGTGCCGGACGAGAATATATTTTCCGAAAAGTACTACCCCGCATTTTCTATTTTGGTTGCGGCGGGAGCGCCCGTATCGCAACGCATACTCATGCGTGCCCTTGGATGGAAAAACGTGGACAAAATGAAATTTATTCGTTTGTTCCGTTCTTTCATCATTGAACGCAAAGCGTTTGATGGCGAACTGACTGTCGATCTGTTCCACTCATCTTTTAGGGATTGGATGTCAGACGAGAGCGGCATTGCTGACAAATATTACGTTGATCCCGTGGATGGGCTGAAATTGTATGCAGACAGCCTTTACGAAGAATATAAATCAAAAATCATAAAAAAGAGCGAAGCGACAGAATTGGTCTCTGTACTGCTCCGCGCCGGGAGGCGCGAACAGCTTTTGGTCGTAGCGCAAGATAAAGAACTGCTTAACGACCTCGTATCATACGCCGAGAAATGTCAAACGCATATCGATTTATACGGCGTGGCGGTCAATCTGTTCGAAAGCATAAAAATGCTTTCAGATATGTACGGCGAAAACACCTATGCAGATCGCCTGATGGCTGCCAAGATTCCATATCTGGAAGGCGTTGGCGAATTTTCATTCGGAAATCTGAAACGCGCAGTGACACTTATAAAACCTTCAATAGAAAACATCCGTATACTGTGTACGGACGAGGAATATCTCGATGCCCTGTATGTGCTAGGAACTTCACTCGACTGGATCGGTGACCGTCGCGGTTCTGTGGAGTGTTTCTGCGAATTGTACAATGCAGCAACTGAGCGAAACAATAATAAATATATCGCCCGCGCTCTTTGCGGGCTGATATGGAACGACCATTTCAATAATTCCGATGAAGGAGCGGCTTGGCTTAAAAAGCTGTGTGCAATTGATGATCTCGATGCTCAAGAACGCCTTACCGTCGATTTGGTTCGGGCACGCATGATGCTTTCCGCGGGCGAGTTGCTTGATTCAATGGAGCTGTACATGCAGACGCTAGACGCTTCGGAAGAACTTTTGTGGGGTTATGATCTCGGTTCCGTGCGAAATCAAATGCTAATGCTTGAAGCCATTGTGGCGTGTTACGATAACGGTCTGTATATCCGCGCGATACAAATGGGTGAGAGAATATATGTACACCTCAGAGGCAGAGGCAATCTCCCAGAATGTTATTGCGCCTCATGGCTGTCGTTCAGTTATATGCGTGCGGGTATGATAAAAAAGGGATGTCATTATCTTCAGCTGGCCGAACAGCTCAATTGCAAGAGTAAACGCGCCATACGTTCCGAATGGATGAATATGCACCTGATGAGTCTGCGTACTTTTTACGAAATTGAATCAGGAAATTATGCGGTGGCATATGAGTGCTATAAAACGGCAGAGAGTCTTGCGGAAAATTGCGACGACGCTTGGGTCGCGGGAGATGCATGCTATTCCTTATTCAAACTGCATTTTCTGTTCGGCGTTGAGATGTCCGAAAGCGATATTGCGGTATATAGAACAAAACTTTGCGAAATCGCCGAAAAAAGCCGTCTGCCGCATCTGAAATTTAAATCTGCGCTCGTAAAAATTCTAACGGGAGAAGACAAACCAACCGCAGATATCCTCACACTGTTGATTCGTTGTGAATTGCCCAGTGTAGATATATTCTCCGAATTGTGCTTGTGCGCTGAGGTCGCAGAACGCTTTTCCATGACAACAACCGTGAAACAAATTCGCGACGCAATCACCAAAAAACTGACAGACTGCGCCGTTCGAAATCCTGGCGCCCCATTCCAGGAGCGTAAGCAGATAAAAATTGTTTGTGAAAGGTTGAAACTATGAATTACAAGATTGAACATTGTAACCCATTTGACGGAAAACATTGCAATTACTGGATGAAACTCGAACATTGTGGGCGGTATCTGTTTGCCGCAGAAGTGCTTTCTAAAGCAGGCACATTTTCCGTGCTTGACCTTTCCTGTGCTGAAGGATATGGTTCGGATATACTCGCTTCGCACGGCTTAAACGTTGCGGGAGGCGACATACGGAAGGAGTATATTATGACCGCTTCGTTGCGCTATCCGTCTGTGACATTCTTTTGCATTGACTTGGACGGTGAAATCCCTGCGTCTCTTAATAGCGTGAACGCGGTTGTGTGTTTCGAAACATTAGAACACTTAAAGCGCCCGAAAGCTTTTCTCCGCCGTCTTCCGACATTGCTACGAAGCAGCGGAACACTGCTTTTGTCTGTTCCCAATAAACGGTACGAAAAGACAGACGAAAACGGAAAGAACTACGATCCTTACCATCTGCATATCTTCGATAAAGACGAACTTCTTAGCGAACTATCTGCTTGCGGATTTACTGTACTTGGAGTTTATGGACAGCCAGCGTGTAACGAAATGTATGCTCGTGAACACGACGCTATAAAGGGCGGTGTCATGACGCAGGAAGAAGCGGATGGACTGCATAAATACGATCGCGGCAGCATCCTCGGTATGAGTCGCATTGCGGGCTATCCAACTGAAGAAAATGTAGATGCCTCATATTCCTATATTTTCGTGTGCCGCAACGACGCTAAATTTTAGTTTTAAATCAGCGTTTTTTGTTTTTCCTACAATTACCTATGGCAAAATTTATGCAATATTCGCCTTATTTTTTTGGCGTGGCTTTGCATCGTTGTTAGGTTTTTAAAAATTCAGATGAATTTCCGATTTCAGCTTTAACAGTGTGTTGATTGGTATTGTCGGTTTTTTATAATGTTCTGTGTGTACGTGGTTTTATTTGTTTTAAAGAAATAGCCGAGCAACTTTTATTGCTCGGTTGTTTTTTCTGATTTTAAAATAATAAATTGTACAATTAAAACGATTGACAAATCACAAGACCATTAAGTTCTATATCGGCTGCCTTATAATTGACTAATTTTTAAAAAAGCAGTACAATAAACTATATTAATATTTTGGGGGTGATTTTAATGAGAAAAAGACTAGCGTTTTTGTTGGTATTGTTGATTGTTTTTCTGCTTTCAGGCTGTTCAACTATTCCATTAGAAAAGAAAGAACTAGAAGAATATAAAAATATTGCAATTCAAGAGCTCAACATATATTTGGAAACTAAATTGGCAAATAATTTTTACGATGACGCGGGGCATAATAATTTGGTTTCCATAGTTGAAAACAGTATTGCTGAAATACAAAACGCAGAGAAAAAAACGGTAATAGATTTAATCATATCCGAGGCACAAAGAGACATGGATTTTGTTGAACCTATGGAATCGGTCGGCCAGTTCTTTTCATTACAAGAGGCATATAATAATAAAAGCCTTACGATCGATGATATTAAAAAAATAGCTGCTTGTAATTTTGATGTGGAAGAATTAGAATCCAAAATACAATATGCTATTAAGAAGTTATATTTAGAATCATTGAAGGATTCTGATTATCCAAATAAAAAAATTGAAGATATTTCAATTTTACATTATTATGGTCAATATGGCAATTGTTATGTTGTTCAAATAATCGATGCATATGCCGATTTTCCTGCCGTAGAGTCAGAGTGTGTCGTTGCCGGGATTGTTGTAAAGTATAGCGGTCCGCATATAATTGTTTGGGAAAGAACTGATTTTGAATATTAAAGGATTTATTTTATGAAATATACTAAAATCAAAAAGAGCATCGGAGTTTTGTAAATAATTAATGCTGCTTATTGATAAATAATTATGGAAAAATATGAATAAAATTTTGTAAGAAAAGAACGGCATAACAGAACTAAAAATGATTGAAAAACATAAATGAAAAGACTATATGCTTGATAATTATCAAAAGTAGAAAAAATTATATTTTTACGGGGATGAATTTTCATGAGAAAAAGACTAGCGTTTTTGTTGGTATTGTTAAT
>ULVM01030446.1_pt1 | contig 15047 bp, 7 predicted proteins | sample 1959451 | NCBI WGS metagenome assembly ULVM01 (sample SAMEA4835786, study PRJEB28245) | human gut metagenome | biome: gut microbiome; material: fecal sample | place: Denmark | collected 2008
TGTGACAGTCGTGATTGTACGCGAAGATCTTTTGGGCAACGCCCGTCCCGACACGCCCGCAATGCTCAATTGGCAACTGATGGCCGAAAATGATTCCATGTACAACACGCCGCCTTGCTGGCCTATCTACATTGCAAAAATGGTATATGAATGGATTTTGGACATGGGCGGTTTGGATGCGATGAAAGCATACAACGAGAGAAAATGTGCCGTGCTTTATGATTATTTGGATTCACAGGATTATTACACGGCACCGGTACAAAAAGAATTCCGTTCTATGATGAACGTCACATTTGTCACGGGCAATCCGGATCTGGACAAAAAATTCGCGAAAGAAGCCGGTGAAGCCGGGCTGAAAAACGTCAAGGGACATCGCAGCGTGGGCGGTATGCGCGCTTCTATTTACAATGCGATGCCCATCGAAGGCGTAGAAGCCCTGGTAAAATTCATGAAAGAATTTGCACAGAATAATCCCAAACAGTAACATCATCCATTGACTGACGACCAGAGAGGAATCAAAAGAAATGTATCAAATTCAACTGCTCAATAAAATTGCAAAAGAAGGTACGGATTGTTACGATCCCGCCAACTATACCACCGGAACCGATATTGAAAATCCGGATGCGATCATGGTGCGTTCCGCCGCGATGCACGATATGGTTTTCGGCGACAAACTCAAAGCAATTGCACGGGCGGGTGCAGGCGTGAACAACATTCCCGTAGATGCATGTGCGCAAAAAGGAATTGTCGTTTTCAACACACCCGGTGCAAATGCAAACGCCGTGAAAGAACTTGTGATTTGTGCCTTGATGTTGGCATCGCGTGACATCATCGACGGAGCTGAATGGGTGAAAACGCTGAAAGACGGCGAATTGACCGTCGCAAAGCAGGTGGAAAAAGGAAAGAGCCAGTTTGCCGGCCATGAAATTATCGGTAAGAAACTGGGTGTCATCGGTCTTGGTGCAATTGGTACTCAGGTTGCAAACGCGGCTGTTGCTTTGGGTATGGAAGTTGTCGGCTTTGATAAATTTTTGACCGTTGATGCAGCTTGGGCGCTTTCCCGTGCCGTGAAAAAAGCAACAAGTATGGAAGATATTTTCACCACTTGCGATTATATCACCGTTCACGTTCCCTCCACACCGGAAACCAAAGGGATGTTTTGCAAGAAAAATATTGCAATGATGAAAGACGGCGTACGGATCTTGAATTTTGCCCGTGGTGATTTGGCAGTCATTGCAGACATCAAAGAAGCATTGCAAAGTGGAAAAATTGCACGTTATATTACAGATTTCCCGGATAGTGAAACAATCAATGTTCCCGGGATTATCGCCATTCCGCATCTGGGGGCATCCACTGAGGAAAGCGAAGATAACTGCGCAGTCATGGCTGCACAGGAATTGATTGATTTTCTGGAAAACGGCAATATTACGAATAGTGTCAATTATCCGAATTGCTCTTTACCACGCGAGGGAGATATCCGTTTCTGCCTATTCCACTCCAATGTGCCGAATATGCTCAACAAAATTACTTCTGTGTTGGGTGACAACAACATCAACATTGAAAATATGGTAAACCGCTCAAAGAAAGACTATGCGTATACCATCGTTGAAATCGTGGGTGATATTCCTTCCCATGTAGAAGAAAAATTGCTTGCCATCGACGGCATGATTCGCGTGCGTGTGATTCGCTAAAAACAGTGGCTTGCCGGTCGAAATGGAACAGTAACGTCAATATCCAACATCACATAAATGATCTGTATCACATATCCCCGGCATGCGCTTCAAACAGCAAACAGAAACACCGGTGATCAAACATACAACAGAGCGAACGGGGGATGGACCCGCTCACTCTGTTGTTTTTTATTTCAGATCAATATATCAGTGTCGTATCACGTGCAAAAGATTTCTTTGTATCGTCCTTTTTTTCATAAATTATCTCACTTTGTTTTTCAATGATCTTACCGGATATGACAAAAGAAAGCGAGGACCGCCGTGGATCTGGATTATTTATCTTCTCTGAATGACAATCAGCGAAAGGCAGTTCAAACCACAGAGGGTTATCTGCGCGTAATTGCAGGCGCCGGCAGCGGAAAAACCAAGCTGTTGGTATCTCGTTATGCCTATCTGGTCAAAGAATACGGCATTGATCCGGCGAACATTCTTTGTGTTACGTTCACCAATAAAGCAGCCGGCGAAATGAAACGACGTGTCCGAAAGTTACTGGGCGGCGCATATCATACCACGCTCATTTGTACCTATCACGGTTTTTGCGTGCGCGTACTGCGAGACGACATCGAAAAAATGTTCTATCCCAAGGATTTTCAAATCATTGATACCTCCCAACAAAAATCGATTCTCGGAGATATTTATCAAAAGTACGAACGAAAACTCGATTACGCCAGTTTTGAAAAAATCCTCAAATCGATCGCCAATATCAAGGCACAGCGAAAATACGTGCAACACATGCGCGCCCCATATAAATGTCAAATTTTGGAACAGATTGTGTCTTCCGACGATCAAATCATGGAAGAATACCTCCAACGTCAAAAACAAATTTACGCCCTTGATTTTCAAGACTTAATATATTTCACATTGGATATTTTTGCCCGTTTCCCCGATGTGTTGGCCAAATGGCAGGATAGACTGAATTATATTCAGGTCGATGAGTTTCAGGATAGCTCAACGGTAGAAATGGAGCTCATCGATCAATTGTCACAAAAATACCACAATGTCATGATTGTCGGTGACCCCGATCAAAACATCTATGAATGGCGCGGATCCGATGTAAAACTATTGGTGGACTTTGATACAACGCATCGCCCAACCCAAACCATTTTTTTGAATCGAAACTACCGCTCCACGCCACAAATTCTGAATTGTGCAAATACGCTGATTGATCATAACCGCATGCGTTTGAAAAAAGATCTGTTTACCAAACAACGTGCCGGACATCAGGTCATCCACTATCATACGAAAAATGAATATGAAGAAGCAGAAAAAATCGTGGAAAATATCACAGCAATTCGGCGAGAAGAACACGCCTCGTTTGCCGATTTTGCCGTGTTGTATCGCGCCGGCTTTCTCTCCCGCATCATCGAAAAGAAATTCACAGAGAGCGGTATCCCCTATGAAATTTTCGGTGGTGTCAAATTTTATCATCGCGCAGAAATTCAAGATATCGTTGCCTATTTGCGCCTGATTGTTTTGGACGACGATGCGGCATTCAAGCGTATTGTAAACCTTCCCCGTCGGCGGTTCGGACGGGTGAAGATGCAGCATCTGTTATCTTTACAGCAAGATGGGTCCTTGTATGAAACACTCTCGTCGCATCCAAATGACCCAGTCTTTGCCAACAGTGATATTGGCGATTTTGTCCCCATGATCGACAACTTACGGACTGCCAGCACAACACTTACGCTGTCTGACTTTGTGGAAAAAGTTTGTGCGGACAGCGGATATGAAACATATATCCGTACACTGGGCGATATGGAACGGTTTGAGAATCTTTCTGAATTCAAGAGGATCTCTGATGAATATGAAAAAAATTTTGGCGAGCACGTTTCCCCCGGTGAATTTTTGCAACAAATTGCACTCCAGTCAAATGAAAGTGAGACAGAGGAAGACACGAAAGATCTGGTCAAACTGATGACCATTCACGCCGCCAAAGGTCTGGAATTCCCGTATGTATTTGTTGTTGGCATGTCTGAGGGTATTTTTCCTTCCTCCAAGACACTGGAAGAACGAAAAGAAATGGGATTGGAAGAAGAACGACGTTTGTGTTATGTCGCCATTACGCGTGCACAACGACGTTTGTTTTTGATGGATTCGGAAGGTTTTACCCAAAACGAAAAACAAAAACTCCCCTCCCGGTTTCTACAAGAAATCGGCGAGCAAAATTACACACGCATCGGTACCATTTCCAAAGAGCTGCAGGAACAGGCAGATCAATATGCCGCACAACTCTGCACACCAACACCCGAGCATACAGACCATAAACCATTGGAAGTCGGTGACAGTGTACAGCATCCCGCATTTGGAACGGGTAAAATTCTTTCTTTTGGAAAAAACAATCAAACGATGCGTGTTTATTTTGAACGTCTTTCCGCTACACGTGATATTTCTGCCAATTATTTTTCCCGGGAACATACATTGCCTACGGTTCCCAGCCACGAACCCCTCGTCCCCAGCGATGTCCCTCCCCCCGCCGTCACAGAAGAAAAGAACATTGCTACAGATCCCGTACCCTTTTCGGTCGATGAATCAAAAAATATGAAGCAGATATCAGATGATACCCCATCTGAACAACCAAACAAAAATGATGAAAAACCTGCGGAGATTTTTAATGGAGATCCTGTACCGTCTATGGCGGCCAGTGATGAGCAGGGGCTGGAAAACATCAAGAATGTTGCAATCCAAGATACCTCTCTATCCGACCCCACAAAAACGATGCCTGAAGCAAAAACCCGTTTGGCACTCCCAGCACAAGATGCACAACAACAAAGTGAAAACTTTTCCCCGCAAGGTATTCAATTGTCTTTGATGCAGGAAGATACAACAACACTTCCAACACCGACACAAGTGCCGCAGCAAACATCTGAACAAACAAAAACACCATCTCCGTCGCATACCACACATATTTCTGACAATCATCAAAACAACCTTGACAAAATGACGTTTTCCAATCCTGCAGTGATGTCCAATCATCCCGATACAACGGTGAAAGTGGAGCACAACACCGAAAAAACCGCAATAGACTCTTGCCCTGTTGCGAAAACAAGGGAGCAAAAGGAGCATCCGGATAACGAACCAAATGCACCGGAAATGACCGATACAGAAAATCTCTGGGAACGCCCGGATGTCCCCAAAACAGGATGGTATTGCGTCGGCATCACGGATCTTGGAAAACCAATTGGTATCTGCGGCATGTGCGGTCATCAGATCATCCGCTATGTTCATCATATGGTTCATCCGCATTTTCCACGCAAAATTGGCGCTGGCTGCGTTTGCAGCGGAAGAATGGAAGGAAACATAGAAACCGCCAGACGACGCGAGCAGCAATTCAAGAATAAACAAAAGCGATTGGAAAATTTTCTTGCCCGCAGTTGGAAAATTTCCCGCAACCAAAATGCATATCTGAAAATCCGCGGTCATCTTCTCATTCTATGTCAGCAAAATTCCCGTAACTCCGATAACAAAAATTCCTGGAAATACGCCTTAGATCACAATTTTTGCCACACAAGTTTTCCCGATATAGATACCTGCAAGCGCGCCGCATTTGAAGCACTGGAACAAGCAGAAGCGGCAACCAAAAACAATGAGTCAAAGGAAAACGGATAGGCACATTTTCAATTGATATTACACCTTACAACCAAAACCATTCAAACACGTTTCAAAGATGGAAAAAACGAAAATAAACAACATAAAATATTTTGTTGCTTCCATTCGTAGTAGAGTTGTATGGCTTATAACGTTAATTCTTCTGTATAATATAAATACTTCAACATATAGGAGTTGCTTTTCCAAAAAACGGGACACGTGCCGTTTGGTGCAACGTGTGACATCATCACAAGCTGCTTTTCCCACAAACACGTGTCCCGTAATCATGAAAAACGGATTGCAAAAATCAATTCCGTTTGCTCATCTCACCCATTAAGAATATACCGCGCCCGGCGGAACCACAATTCCGTCCTGCAGGATAACACCGGGACCGATCACAGCACCGTGTCCCACCGTTACATCTTTTCCCACTCTCACATTGTCACACAAAATTGCATGTGCCAAACGCGCACCTTTTTCTACCGTGACACCTTCCATCAGGACACACCGCCGCACCTCCGCTTGCTCAGAGATGTTGCAGTTTTCTCCGGCAATGGAGTGCTGCGCACAAAACGCGTTGGTATGAACAGGGAATATTTTTCCCGCCGCTGCATCAAAATTACAACGATAAAATGACGCCGGTGTCCCAATATCGCACCAGTAACCGTGACTCTTTGCGGCAAACAAACGATATCCCTCTTGCAGCGCCAAGGGAAACAATTCTCTTCCGAAATCAAACGCAATATGGTCCGGAATACGACGCAAAAGGGCTGGGGAAAGCACATAAATTCCGGTATTCACATACCGTACCGGCATATTTTCCCACACCGCACGCGGCGGTTTTTCGATAAATCCGGTGATTCGATCCTCGCGATCTGTGGTAACCACCCCAAACCCCGTGGGATCTTTCATATCGGTGACAACCAACGTTCCATGCGCCATGCGTTGTGCATGTAGCCGCATCACTGCACACAAATCCATCTCACACACGGCATCCCCGCTGATCACCAATACAGTTTGTGTCGTCACACCCGCACTTTCCAGCGCATGTTTCACCCCGCCGGCAGTTCCCATCGGCACCGGTTCTTCCACGTATTCCAGGTGCATCTCTCCGAAATGCGAACCATATTTTTTTCGAATCTGCGCGCCGCGATACTGCAAGGTCAAAAATGCGCGCCTAATGCCGCAACGTTGCAGCAAACGCAAAATGTGTGTTAGAACGCTCTCTCCGGCAATGGGTACCAAAGGTTTTGGCATTGCATCGGTTAACGGCTGTAGCCGTGTCCCTTTGCCTCCCGCCATAATCACCGCCGTATGCACTTGCCACGGCGCGTTCGTTTTTGTTTGTATTGGCGGTACGGTTAGGCTGATCGCCATATCAGTTTTTCCCCCGTTTTTCTGCTCATTTTCGTCTTTTGTTCATCTTCACTGTGTGATTGATTGAGCTTTGCAACTGCGATATTGGGTATCTCATAAAGCCAACTGGTTAAAGTTTGCAACAAGATGGAAATGCGTCGTCACATCCGATGGCATCCAACTATCGCCGTTTTTTCAGGCATGTGCCTTGTAGATTGGAAAACAGATGCAAACGCTATATTTTTCTTTTATTCATAAAAAAGATATAAAAGAACAAAACGAAAATGGTATCATATAGTGTCTAAGATCTGTATTTCAGTTGTTTTGCAAACAGATAAAACTATCCTTTCTTGTTTGCAAAGCCATTGCAATGGTAAACAATTCTATGCAATCATCAAACAATTGCGAATCGTGATTTACTAATAGAATATGTCATAAAACGCGGAAATATGCAGCGCTTTTTATCTGTTTTTCGTCCCAATCCGTCTTTTTCCGCGTCTGTTTTATCGCATGAACAAACATCAAATAATAGCATCCTCAGTATAAAAATAAATAAAATACAAGAAACAATGATCCATATCAAACAGTAAATAAAAGACAGGAGTGTACCAATTTGATCAGAGAAGATTTGAGAAATATTGCCATCATTGCCCATGTCGACCACGGAAAAACCACATTGGTAGATGAAATGCTCAAACAGGGCGGTATCTACCGAGAAAATCAAGTGACAGAAGAACGTGTCATGGACTCCAACGATTTGGAACGGGAACGCGGTATCACCATCTTATCCAAAAATACCGCCGTTCATTACAAAAACACCAAAATCAACATTATTGACACCCCGGGACATGCCGACTTTGGTGGCGAGGTGGAACGTATTTTGAAAATGGTCAACGGCGTTGTCTTGCTCGTAGACGCCGCAGAAGGTCCTATGCCGCAAACAAGATTTGTCACCCAGCGTGCATTGGCATTACAACTGCCTGTCATCGTGGTGGTCAACAAAATTGACAAACCGGATGCTCGACTGGATGAGGTCGGCGATGAAATTTTGGAACTGTTGCTCGATCTGGATGCCTCCGATGAACAATTGGACAGCCCCATGATCTGGTGCAGCGGACGGGATGGTACCGCCTCTTATTCCCCTTACGAAAAAGGAGAAAATCTCATTCCGCTGTTTGAAACCATTTTGAAATACATCCCCGCCCCCCAAGGGGATGAAAACGGCCCGTTGCAAATGCTGATTTCCTCCATCGACTATAACGATTATGTCGGTCGTATCGGTATCGGCCGTATCGAACGCGGTCAACTGCACGTGAATGAAGAAGTTGCTGTGTGTAACTACCATGATCCCGAAGTTTCCAAAAAAAGCCGCGTGCAGAAACTCATGCAAATCGACGGGCTGAAACGGATTGATGTGGATCATGCGATGATGGGTGATATTGTATGTGTCTCAGGCTTGGAAGATATCACCATTGGCGACACACTCACCGCCACAGATCATGTTGAACCGCTGGAGTTTGTCAAGGTCAGCGAACCAACGCTGGAAATGACATTCTCGGTAAACGATTCTCCCTTTGCCGGCAAAGAGGGAAAATATGTCACCTCGCGTCAACTGCGTGATCGGCTTTACAAGGAATTGCTCAAAGACGTCTCTTTGCGTGTCGAAGACGGGGAAACCACGGACTGTTTCCGTGTATGCGGACGTGGAGAAATGCATCTTTCCATTTTGATTGAGACCATGCGCCGTGAAGGGTATGAATTGGCGGTAAGTACGCCGCACGTCATTATGAAAGAAATTGACGGGGTAAAAATGGAACCGGTGGAACATGTCTATATTGACGTTCCGGAAGATTGTATGGGATCCGTGATGGAAAAACTCGGTGCACGGAAAGGTGAATTGCTCACCATGGAGCCGCACGGCAGCCGTATGCACATTGAATATCTCATTCCCACACGTTGTCTGTTCGGTTACCGTTCCGAATTTTTGACAGACACCAAGGGTGAGGGCATCATCAATTCCGTATTTGAAAACTATCAGCCATACAAAGGAGAAATCGTTCGTCGTTTCACAGGATCATTGGTCGCTTCAGAAACAGGTGAATCCACTTCTTATGGTGTGTTTAATGCACAAAGCCGTGGAACGATGTTCATTTCCAATCAGTGCCCGGTCTATGAGGGAATGATTGTCGGAGAGTGTCCAAAAATGGAAGAAATTTGCGTGAACGTATGCAAAAAAAAGCAACTCACCGCCATTCGTTCTTCCGGTGCCGATGAAGCACTGCGATTGGTAACACCGAAAACCATGAGTTTGGAAGAAGCCATTGAATTTATCGCGGATGATGAGCTGATCGAAGTTACACCAAAAAATATTCGTCTGCGCAAGAAAATTTTGGACACACCCACACGTCTGAAATATATCAACCGTGCAAAAGCCGTTGCCAACAAATCTTAACGGTATGCCAAACGCTCCAATACTGGTTTGTATGGCAATAGCTGCGCTTCAAAACCCAAGAAATAATCGGTAAACATCCCGTTCGTTTCGTGCATATTTCTTGTGCTTTGCGCATAAAAAATTCCCCTTTGCGGATATGCTTTCCGCAAAGAGGAATTTTTTTGTGTGAATCTGTCTGATTGGACGGGTCTTATTTCTTGACTACCCTGCCCCTATTTTTCCATCCAAAAGTTTTTCAATATCACCCCGTTACGAGAAACTTGCTGAACCCGTAACACTTGATATCCGCGTCGTGCAAAAAACGGCATAGCCGTAACAGAAGCTTGTACCGCGTATGTCGGTACCGACACCGCACGTTCCAATTCATCCACGATCGCCGTCGCAATGCCGCGGCGCTGAAATGCTTTGTGCACATACAATCGATCCAAATACCCCTGCGCATCCATATCGCCAAAACCGACGATCGTTTCGTCAATCAGCGCGACAACAGTCACATGTGATGCAAGAGAATGATGCCATGCTGTCAGATCACGCTGCACAGGTGCCCACGCATCCAGTTGCTGCGGCGTGTAATCAAGGGCATTGATCGTATGCACCGTGTCGTAAAACAACTGTGCCAATACCGCTGCATCTTCTTCTCGATATAATCTGAGTTCCATTTTATGCCTCCATACTTGTATGTTCTTAGACAAAAAAGCGATCAAGCACCGTTTCTTTGATGATATGATACCGCAAAAAGAGCACAAAAGCAAGAACAAAACATGCCCTGTGTTTTCTTTTTTTCAATCTTCCGTCTTTTTGATCCGACAAATGCATCTATTGCAGCGACAAGTTCAAGTAGAAACGACAAGTTTGTGAAAAAATTTACAATTAGGTCTTGCATATTGATGGGAAATCATGTAAAATATATGGGATGGAAAAATCTATAAATCATTTTTCATAAATCATTTGGGAGGTATCTATCATGTCAGTTAAAGTAGCTATCAATGGTTTCGGCCGAATTGGCCGTTTGGCTTTCCGTCAAATGTTCGGTGCTGAAGGTTATGAAGTAGTTGCCATCAACGATCTGACCAGCGCAAAAATGTTGGCACATCTGCTGAAATATGACACCGCACAAGGCAATTATGTTGCGATGGGTCATACCGTGGATTTCCACGAAGGCGAAGGTGAAGACAACTACATCACCGTTGACGGTAAGAAAATTGTTATTTACAAAATCCCGAACGCAGCTGAACTGCCTTGGGGCAAACTGGGTGTAGACGTTGTATTGGAATGCACCGGTTTCTACACCTCCAAAGCAAAAGCACAGGCACACATTGATGCAGGTGCAAAGAAAGTCGTTATTTCTGCTCCCGCAGGCAACGATCTGCCGACAATTGTTTACTCCGTAAACGAAAAGACATTGACCAAAGATGACAAAATCATCTCTGCAGCTTCCTGCACAACCAACTGCCTGGCACCCATGGCAAAAACACTGAACGATTATGCACCCATTCAGAGCGGTATCATGACCACCGTGCACGCTTACACCGGTGACCAGATGATTCTGGATGGTCCTCAGAGAAAAGGTGATTTGCGCCGCGCACGTGCCGGTGCACAGAACATCGTACCGAACTCCACCGGCGCTGCAAAAGCCATCGGTCTGGTTATTCCGGAACTCAACGGCAAGCTGATCGGTTCTGCACAGCGTGTTCCTGTACCGACCGGTTCCACCACCATTTTGGTTGCAGTTGTCAAAGGCAAAGACATCACCGTTGACGGTATCAATGCTGCCATGAAGGCTGCTACTTCTGAGTCCTACGGCTACAACGAGGACATGATCGTTTCTTCCGATGTAATCGGTATGCGTTACGGTTCCTTGTTCGACGCGACCCAAACTATGGTTACAAAGATTGACGATGACACATATCAGGTACAAGTTGTTGCTTGGTATGACAACGAAAACTCTTACACCAGCCAGATGGTCCGCACCATTAAATACTTCGCTGAAATCTAATTTCAAACAAAGCGATATTATACATCCCGTGTTGCATGCAACACGGGATGTTTCTTTATGGTGAGCTATATATTGCGTCATCGCAAGCGGCAAATTTTCGCCCATCTTTTTGCAGTACTGACAAAGAGTTGCATTTTTTCCATATCTGTGATATAATACCGTTGATTTGAAATGCATAAAATAAGACAAGTATCCGGTCAATCGAACTGCCGATGATACATAGGTCTACTTTTTCCATAGAATGATTGAAACCGGATTTTTCAGAAAAACATCATCCATCACCATCACGGAAAGGACAATATTTTTATGAAAATCACAGCAGCTGCAGGCAGCCGTAAAGATTCTTTCCGCCGCACGCTTTCTGATCGTTTGTATTGCAATGGCGCCTGTTCTGTCGCAACCACTTCCGACCAGGGAGATTTGCTGCAATATCAGGGCAAAGAAACGCAAGAAGCGTTATTTGCACTCTTTGGCAACACAGACAAAGAAAGCAATTCCGAAAATGCGGTACAAGCATGTTTGGAGCACTTTGCCGACTGCTTTGAAACGGCAAGTGTCACAGATGAAACACTTTGTAAATCGTTTGCCGATATGGAAAAACTTGTGATGCGTGGCAATACGGGGAGCGATCGCCCAACATATCAGATCAGCGCCACTGCTTTGAGTTTTTTGGAAAACACTACCATGACCATTGCCGCCGTCGGCAACGGCGCCGTGTTGCGCATCCGCGACGGAAAATTTGAAGTACTCTATGGCCCGGATGTTATGATGCCACCACTTGGTACGCCGCCGACCGCACCCCAAACCACAACAGAAGATGGCGCACCGAACGTACAAGAAGAAACAACACAACAGACGCAGACAGATGCATCACATCCCGATGAAAACAACGACGATCTTTCGGACGTTTTCCATGAAGATGAAACGCAAACACATGCGGATGAATGGTCGGATACCCCCGCAGATGCTTCATTTGATTTTGATGCGTATGTGGCTAATTCCGATACCGATTCCGATTCTTTGTCGTCATTTACTCCATATCTGCTGACACAAGAAGTGATGCCGGGCGATATTTACATTGCTTGTTCTGCTCCGGTCACGGAAGCACTGTCTCCTGCATCCATGATGCGGCATATCCGTTCTTGTAAATCGTCTCAGGAAATGGTCAACGCCATTTTATCCGCTGCCCAAGACACTGGGATTTCCGGAGATTTGAGCGCTTTGGTGGTTGTTGTGGAAGGCAAGCACGCCGCCGGCGCAAAAGGGCTTTCCAAACAAAAGAAAGCATTGCTGATCGCCATTCCCGCAGCTGTTGTTGTTCTGATTGTCACATTGGTTTTGGCATTGACGTTAAACAACGGTAAAATTTCTGATATTACCATTGAAAACCGTTCCGATTTGGAACAAATGACCGTTGGTGAGTCCGTCATTGTAAAAATCGAACCCGCTGATGTCACCTATGAATGTATCGGAACCGGCGACATTTTGTCTTACGACCCTGAAACAAAGACATTAACCGCATTAAAAGTCGGAACTGTTACCATATCGTTCAAAGCCCCGGATAGTGGCATGGAGCAAATTGAGATCACGGTCACAGAGGAAAAGGAAACGACAGAATCAACGCGTGCAACTCGTCATACTACCAGCAGTTATAACAATATTCCCGATGAGGATGACGATGATGAAGATGAAACGCAAGCAACGCGTCGTCCCACAATAACCACGCAAGCCACACAGCCAACACAAACTGAGGCCCCAGAAGTTGTGGTTACCGAGCCTACTCCAACAGAACCACCAGCACCGGTAGAAACAACCGCGCCCACACAGACTCAGGCGCCGCAGCCTACCCAACCTGTGCAGACTGATCCCCCCGCAGAAACCACTGCTTCTACAGCACCACCGCCGCAACCAACAGCGGAGCAAACCGCCACTGTGGCACAAAATGCAGAAGTTGCAGAATAAGTCATAGAAAATATCTGTTTTTCATGTATCAATCAACAAAACCGGGCGCGTCATACACGCCCGGTTTTGCGCATCCGCGCTCATCCCAACGAACAAAGAGGAATGAAACCATGCAAGCAGAAGAAAAGCAAGACATGTCCAATCATACAGAACAACCCATTTCCTCCGCACAAACAGCAACGCCTTGTTTGCTCTGTGTGGACGGCAACAGCATCCTCAACCGTACCTTTTACGGCATTCGCCCCCTAACCACCCGTACGGGGATCCCAACCAACGCACTATACGGATTTGTGAACATCCTATCCCGTCAACTGCAAACGCTGCGGCCTGCTTACACAGTCTGTGCGTTTGACCGCAAGGCCCCCACGTTCCGCCACAAAGCTTACGAAGCATACAAAGCGGGACGGCATGAGACGCCGCAGGAATTGTTGACACAGTTTCCTTTCGCAAAGCAGTGTGCCCAGGCCTTGGGCTTTCATGTGATAGAAATGGATGGCTATGAAGCAGATGATGTGTTGGGTACCTGTGCTAATATGGCAGAAAAAGAAAACGTGCACACCTATTTGCTCACCGGGGACAGAGACGCTTTGCAGCTGATCAGCGACAAAACGACCGTTTTACTCGCCACAAACCGTGACACGTTGCCATTCACACCACAAACATTTCGAGAAACATATGGCATCGCTCCCGCTCAGTTCGTCGATGTAAAGGCGCTGATGGGTGATAGTTCAGACAACATTCCCGGCGTGCGCGGAATTGGAGAAAAAACGGCGCTGAAGCTGATCGGCACATATCATTCACTTTCCGCACTGTATGAAAATCTGGAAGACAAAGAAATCGCCAAGGGCGTCAAAGAAAAATTAACGACCGGAAAAGAAGATGCCGAATTTTCCAAATTTCTGGCAACCATCGTGACCGATGCCCCGCTGGGCGTCGCATTAAAAGATCTGAAAAATGAGGGATTTGACAAACCCGCACTGCATGATCTTTTGGTAAAACTTGAATTTTCCCGCTTTCTCAAACAGCTTGATTTGGAAACAACTTCTGGCGGGTCGGCTGCACAAACAGATTCCGTGCAAACCATAACGGTACCCGAAGTACAAACCTGTACCGTCACACAACTGCCCCCAAACGGGTCTTTATCTGTGTATGTTGCAAACGAAACATGTTATTTCTCCGATGGCACAGCTTGCTATGCGATTCCTGTGACCGATATTCTGCAGGAACAGCAGACAGTTTGTGCACAATGCCCACGCCTCATCGTTTATGACGCCAAGGCATTTTACCATTTTCTGTGTACAAACGTGCCATCGGAAAACAAAAATGACAATGCGGATCAAACAAACAAAAAACCAAGTGACCATGGCACGCATGATACTGTAGAAAAAGCGACCGATTTCACAACTTTGGAAATGACGGATGTGGCTTTTGATGTCATGTTGGCAGCATATTGCTTACATCCGGGTGAAAAATACGAATTGCGTCAGCTCTTTTTACAGTATCTGCACACCGACGCCGGACAAACCCCAAGCGGTGCCTTGGACGCGGTGCTGTTGTACCGCCTGCACGATGTTATGAAGGCACAACTCAAAGAGGCAGACATGGAAACGCCACTGTATACGGATATCGAACTGCCGCTGGCTCGGGTATTATTCTGTATGGAATCGACAGGATTTCACGTGGACCCCGCAGCGCTGAAACAATTCGGCACGCAACTGGATCACATGGCACAAGAACTGCGAGAACGAATTTATCTTGCAGCGGGACACGAATTTAATATTTTGTCGCCAAAACAGTTGGCGGAAGTACTCTTTGATGAATTGCAACTCCCTTTCCGCGGGAAAAAGAGAAGTACGAACGCAGAAGTGTTGGAAAAGCTCCGCGGTTTTCACCCGATCGTGGATGACATTTTAGAATACCGTCAGGTAACCAAACTCAAAAGCACGTATGTCGATGGACTATTGAA
>ULVM01056190.1_pt1 | contig 14898 bp, 10 predicted proteins | sample 1959451 | NCBI WGS metagenome assembly ULVM01 (sample SAMEA4835786, study PRJEB28245) | human gut metagenome | biome: gut microbiome; material: fecal sample | place: Denmark | collected 2008
AGAAGCGAGAGAGGCCGATATAGGCATCGCCGGTGCAAAGGGCGAGGGTATAATCTTCAAAAAGGGCGAGGTTATACGCAGAGTACCTGAGGAAAAGCTGGTTGACGAGCTTATGGACGAGGTCGGCTTGATGCTCGGCAACAAAGAAAAATTATGAGGAACGTGAAATAAATGGCTGCCATTTTAAAAGAAATACTTGACAGGGTCGAAATGCCTCAGCAGACAGCGGACGCACGACTGCTGTCGATACTGTGTGACGAAGCGGATAAGAGCATGATACTTCAGCTTGAAGCGGATGAACTGATACCGTACAGCGTGCTTGCCGAAACGGGCAATGCGATAAAAAAGTATCTCGGTGTACCGTCGGTAAAGATTTATCCGAAATATGCACCTGAACTGTTCAGCCCGTCATATCTTTATGACATTATTCAGATATTGAAGCCGTCACACGGCGTTATAAACGGATATATGGACGATTCCGAGATAAGTGACGACGGAGATACATTTGAGTTTACGCTTATGCACGGCGGAATTGACCTTCTGTACAGCGAGAAGATAGACAAGGAAATAGAGAAGTTTACAAAGGGTGTGTTTTCTAAGGCTGTCACGGTAAAATTCAGCGAAAATGCGACAGTAGGTTATGCAGACCTTGACGAAAGATATTATGAAGAATTGTCGGCACAGCCGCTTCCGGATTTTGATGAGATTGACAGAAAAGCGGCAGAGCGTGCAAGCGAGAGCAAAAGTTCAAGGGGCAGGAAATCAAGACCCGAGCCGAGAAAGCGTCCGGGTAAGATAACGCTTACATATCTTGAGGATAAGCTGAACACGGACGGACTTTTATATCTCGGAAACGAGATAACCGAAGCACCGCAGTCGCTGAAGTCACTGGGCGAAGAAAGCGACAGCGTCACGGTATGGGGCGAGCTTACCGATGTCGAGCATAAGGATACAAGAAACGGCGTTTACACAATAATTACGGCATCGCTTTGCGACGATACGGGCAGGATACCTGTAAAGCTGTTCGCTAAGACCGAGATTATCGACGATTACGATTTTCTTGAAGACGGTGCGGTTTTTGTTATGCACGGCAGTTATAAGCTTGACACATTCGCAAATGAGATGCAGTTCAATCCTACGGATATAATGCAGGTTTCACTGCGTGATGATTACACTATGAAAACCCCTGCGCCAAAGGCTTCCTCGCAGGGAGGAAATGCGCCTGCCGCTCCTGCAATGACAAAGGCAAACGTGTTTGCAGAGCCTGAGGAAATGGATCTGATGTTTGAAACCACGCATTTCGGCAGTAAGGCAAAACTCGTAATGGGCAAGCCGATAAATGACGCTCCCGTTGAGATGGCAAGCATAATGACGGAGCGTGACAATGTCACCGTATGGGGTGAAATCTTCAATGTCGAGAAGAAGGAAACCAAGAGCGGAAAGTCAACGATAATCACAGCCGCATTCAGCGACAGGACTTCATCTATGATAATGAAGCTGTTCGTTTATAATACAAAGCTTGACAGCTACAGCTTTATTCAGAATGGCGCAAAGATACTTGCAAACGGCAGTTATAAGGCTGACGATTTTCTGCACTGCAACTGCTTTAATCCGCAGTCGGTAATGCTTGTCGAGGTAAAGCCGAAGCAGGACAATGCTCCCGAAAAGAGAGTAGAACTGCATATGCATACCAATATGTCGGATATGGACGCAGTTACAGCTCCGTCAGTGCTTGTAAAGCAGGCTCACGCATGGGGCCACAAGGCGGTAGCTATAACCGACCACGGCAACGCACAGGCATATCCTGAGGCTATGAATACCGTTGAGAAGATAAACAAGGACGATCCCGACTTCAAGGTGATTTATGGTCTTGAGGCATACTTTGTAAATGACGGAAACGCAGTTGTTGACGGATGTGACAATGTAAAAATCGAGGACGATATAATCGTATTTGACATAGAAACAACGGGACTTCATCCCGCAAATGAGCGTATAACCGAAATAGGTGCGGTAAAGCTGCGTAATATGGAGATAGTTGACCGTTTTTCTACTTTTGTAAATCCGATGATGCCGATACCGTCAAATATCACGGAACTTACGGGTATCACGGACGATATGGTAGCCGACGCTCCGACCGAAGATGTTGCGGTCAGCGACTTTATGGCTTTCTGCGGCAATTCTCCGGTCTGCGCACATAACGCAAAGTTTGACGTGTCGTTTATCAGAAGTGCCGCCACAAGAATGGGAAAGAGCTTTGATAATCCTGTAGTCGATACGCTGAGTATTGCAAAGGCGGCGCTCAAGGGTATCAAGAACTATAAGCTTGATACTATAGCAAAGTATTTCAAGCTGGGCGATTTTGATCATCACAGAGCGGTTGCGGATGCAGAAATGCTGTGCATGATATATATGCACATAGTAAACGATACAAGAAAGACCGCAAAGCTTGAATATATCGGCGACTTCAACACGGCATTCGGAAGTGTGGATATAAAGAAGCTCCCTACTTATCACCAGATAATTCTTGTAAAGAACAAGGTCGGTCTTAAAAATCTGTACAGACTTATTTCCGCGTCGAACCTTGATTATTTCTATAAAAAGCCGAGAATACCGAAATCCCTGCTGTCGCAGTACAGAGAGGGACTTATCATAGGAAGTGCGTGCGAGGCAGGCGAGCTTTTCAGGGCGATACTTGAAAAGGAATCGCAGGAGAAGATAGAGGAAATCGCATCGTTCTATGATTATCTTGAGATACAGCCTATCGGCAATAATATGTTCCTGCTTAGAAACGGCAAGGTAAGCAGTGAAGAAGATCTGAGAGATCTTAACCGTGCTATAGTGCAGCTTGGTGACAGGCTCGGAAAGCCGGTAGTAGCTACCTGTGACGTGCATTTCAAAGACCCTGAGGACGCTGTATTCCGTGAGGTACTGCAGGCAGGACAGGGCTATGAGGACTTTGCTAATCAACCGCCGCTTTATTTCAGGACTACCGATGAAATGCTTGAGGAATTCGCTTATCTCGGTGAAGAAAAGGCGAAGGAAGTCGTTATTACAAACACGAACAGAATCGCCGATATGATCGAGGTGGTACGGCCTATCCCCACAGGCACATATACTCCTCACATTGACGGTGCAGACGAAGAATTACAGCAGCTTTGCTGGGACAGAGCGCACGCATGGTACGGTGACGATCTGCCGGAAACAGTTGAAAAGCGACTCAAGAAGGAACTTGACTCTATCATAAAGCACGGATTCGCCGTACTGTATATGATAGCGCAGAAGCTGGTTGCATTCTCGGAAAAGAACGGTTATCTTGTCGGCTCACGAGGCTCGGTAGGTTCATCGGTAGTTGCCATAATGGCAGGTATCTCCGAGGTAAACCCCTTGCCTCCGCACTACAGATGCCCCAAGTGCCGACACAACGAATTTATTCTTGACGGCTCTTACGGCTCGGGCTTTGACCTGCCGCCGAAAAAGTGCCCCAACTGCGATATAGATATGATCCGTGACGGTCACGATATACCGTTTGAAACGTTCCTCGGATTTGACGGCGATAAGTCGCCTGATATTGACCTTAACTTCTCGGGCGAGGTACAGGGCAAGGTACACAGATATACCGAAGAACTGTTCGGTAAGGATCACGTTTTCAAGGCTGGTACTATCTCCGCCGTACAGGAAAAGACTGCGGAAGGCTTTGTACGCAAGTGGCTTGAAAAGAAGGGTATGACGGCAAATTCCGCCGAAATATCACGTCTTGCGGCAGGCTGTACAGGCGTTAAGAGAACAACGTCACAGCATCCCGGCGGAATGGTCGTTGTACCGAGCGATTATGAGGTTTATGACTTCACGGCGGTTCAGCACCCGGCGGATAAGACGGAGAGCGATATGATAACAACGCACTTCGACTTCCACGCACTGCACGATACTATACTTAAACTAGATGAACTCGGACACGATGTGCCGACGTTGTATAAGCACCTTGAGGATATGACGGGTATAAAGATAGCGGATGTTCCGACGAGCGATCCTAAGGTCATGGAACTGTTCACCTCGACAGAGCCGCTCGGCATAAAGGAGGAGGATCTCGGCGTTTCAAGCGGTACATACGGTATCCCCGAATTCGGCACACCGTTTACACTGCAGATGCTTAAGGACGCACAGCCGAAGAAATTCTCCGACCTTTTACAGATCTCGGGTCTGTCGCATGGTACTGACGTATGGCTCGGAAACGCACAGGATCTTATCTCTGACGGAACCTGTACGATTTCAGAGGTTATCGGATGCCGTGACGATATTATGGTTTACCTTATGCATCAGGGTCTTGAGCCGAAGCTCGCATTCAAGATAATGGAGATAACCCGTAAGGGTAATGCCAAGAAGCTGTTCAACGAGGATATATACAAGGCATTTGAAGAAAACAATGTACCGCAGTGGTATATCGAAAGCTGTAAGAAGATAAAGTACATGTTCCCTAAGGCGCACGCCGCCGCTTATGTAACCGGTGCTGTAAAGCTGTGCTGGTTCAAGGTCTATTATCCGTCGGAATTCTATTCTGCGGTACTTACAAAGCACACAGAAAATATAGATGTAAAGACGGTTCTCGGCGGTAAGGAGAGCGTAAGAAACAAGATACAGCTTATTCAGTCAAACCCGGAGGCTACTGCAAAAGACAAGGGTATGCTTGACGCACTGCTGCTGATATATGAGATGATGCTCAGAGGTATCACGTTCCTGCCTGTTGATTATAAGAAGTCGAGGGCGACAACTTATGCGATAGAGGACGGAAACCTCCGTCTGCCGTTCCTTGCGGTAGAGGGCTGTGGTGAAAACGCCGCAATCAAGCTCAAGGAAGTTATCGACAAGGGAGATTTCATCTGCCTTGAGGATATTCAGGCACAATCAGGTATAAACAGCACCGTTCTCAGCAAGCTGTATGATATGAATGTATTCGGGGATCTCCCTCAATCCGCACAGATCTCATTCTTCTAAGCGGGCGGCGAGTCGCCGCAGACAATTCCGACCTTTTTAAAGGTCGGTGAGGGGCTGAAGTTCGGCGGACGGTCGGGGAAACGGTGATACAACAGACTTTACAGTTATATAACAATCACCGCAGACAATTCCGCCTTTGGAGCAGTTTCAGCTATCCGCAGGATAGCAAAACGGCGGGCGGCAATGTCCGTTCCGAATTCCGACCTTGCGGCGAGTCGCCGCAGACAATTCCGACCTTTTTAAAGGTCGGTGAGGGGCTGAAGTACGGCGTACGGTCGGGGAGCAGTGATACAACAGACATTAAACAACAAATATTGATTGTTGGAAATATAAAGTGTTTTAAGAAAGGCAAGGTAAAAACCAAATGAACTATTCGTTCAACGTGAGAATTCTCAGTCATTTTTATCACAGCGCAGTAAAGGCTGAACTTGAAAGACGGAATTTTCCGAAAGATATGGCGAAGAAGATTTTTACCGAGCATAAGGCGGTAGTTGCCCGTGCAAAAGACATCGGCAAGTCAAAGCTGATGAGCTCTTATATGATGGGTGCGTATTTTATCGCTATGAACCGCAGTACAGGAAAGACGGCGGAAGAGAATTACGAAATATTAAAAGACGGATTATGTGCTTCAAAGCTGTTTCACAAAGCTGTAGGGAATGTAGACAGTTATCTTGACGAAAAGAAGATGCCCGGACGTCTTGCGTGGTCGGAAGAAAGCCACAAGAGAAAATATGAGAACGACTGGGTGGTCGATATTCTGCCTGCAAACAGTGAATACGATCTCGGTTACGATTATTATGAATGCGGTATATGCAAGTTGTGCAAGGACGAGGGCTGTCCCGAACTCGCACAGTATCTGTGCCGTATGGACTATGTTCTTGCGGACATTATGGATATGAAACTCACAAGAACAAAAACTATAGCTGAGGGTGCTGATATGTGCGACTTCAGATACAGCAGAAAGTAAATTTGACTTAAAAGGATAACGGTGCACAATGAAAACAGCGGCAATTATATGCGAATACAATCCGTTCCACAACGGACATAAATATCACATAGAGCAAACCCGTTTACAGCACGGCGCAACTCATATCGTATGCGTTATGAGCGGAAATTTCACCCAGAGGGGCGATGTAGCGCTTGCGGATAAATATGCGAGAGCAAGAGCCGCACTTATGGGAGGTGCGGATCTGGTGGTCGAACTGCCTACTCCGTTTGCACTGTCGAGTGCGGAGCATTTTGCTATGGGGGCTTGCCGTATTGCCGATTCGCTCGGTTGTGTCAATATGCTGAGCTTCGGCAGTGAATGCGGTGATGTTTCTGTGCTTGAGGAGGCGGCAGGAGCAGTTGAATATGCGGTGCAGACCGACGAGTTTTTCAGCCTTATGCGTAAAGGCGCTTCGTATCCTGCGGCACTGAAGCAGACGGTTGAGAAGAATTATACGTCAGATGTCGTGCAAACGCTTACAGAGCCTAACAACACGCTGGCTGTCGAATATATCCGTGCGCTTGACAAGCTGGGCGGTATGATAAAGCCGGTCACGGTAATGAGAAGCGGTGCGGCACACGACAGTGACGAGGGCAGTGATACGGTAATCAGTGCATCAAGGCTCAGAAAAATGCTGAGTGCAGGCGAAGATGTAAGCGCATATACCGATTTTGCCGATTATGAGAATTTCGCACATATTGAAAATATCGAAACGGCAATCCTTGCAAAGCTACGCACTATGTCAAAGTCGGAATTTGAACGGCTTCCCAACGGCACGGGCGGAATGGACAGCAGGATATATAAGGCGGTACGCACGGCGGTTTCGCTTCCGCAGTTACTGCTTATGATAAAATCAAAGAATTTTACTATGGCAAGAATACGCAGACTTGTGCTGTGTGCATTCTTAGGCATAACGGGAAACGATCTTAAAAATCCTCCTGCTTATGCGAGGATACTGGGAATGAATTCAAAGGGCAGGGAAATACTTGCCGCAGGGGAGCATAAGCTGCCTGTGGACACATCGCTTTCGGCGCTGGCAAAAACAAGTGCGGAAGCGGAGCGTTTTGCAAGACTTGAAGAAAGAGCGGGAAATTTGTACGCACTGGCACTTGATAAAAAACAGCCGTGCGGTGCCGAATTTACCTCAAAGCCGGTTATAATATAAACAGGAGGAAACAGTATGGACAACGCAGGAAAATACAGAGAGCTTCGTGAAATGCACAAGGAATTTATATATCACGGCTACGACATTGCCGATGACGGAATATTCTTTCATTTTTCGATAGATGATTATCATTTTTATCCCTCGTGGAAAACCGAAAGCGGACTTCTCAAAAACGTAACTCCGTTTCTCGAATACATAATATTCAATCTCGGTATGGCTGAGCTTGTCAGCTACTGGAAATGCGCCTGTCCGCCTGTTGTAAAGGTAAAGTGCGGTTCTCTTGACGAAAAGCAGTGCCTGTGGTGGAAAAAGCTCTACTTCAACGGACTGGGAGAGTTTTTCTACAGAAATAATATAGACGCTGATTTTCACAGCTTTATGCAGATAGTACCTGATGATAACGGCAAACGTAAATACAGCTGTGAAAGGGAAGTCGGCGGTTATCTCGTTGCGGTAGGCGGCGGAAAGGACAGCGTTGTTTCTCTTGAACTGCTCAGAAAATATCACGATGAAACGCTGTGCTATATAATAAATCCGAGAGGTGCTACGGTAGAGTGTGCCAAGGTCGCAGGCTTTGACGAAAGCAAAATTGTCGGACCTCGCAGAACGATAGACAGGGCGCTTCTTGAACGCAATGCGGACGGATACCTGAACGGTCATACGCCGTTCTCGGCGGTGGTCGCATTCTCGGCTTATCTGTTTGCTTATCTTTACGGCAAGAAGTATATAGTGCTGTCAAATGAAAGCAGTGCGAATGAAACTTATGTCAGCGGCAGGCAGGTAAATCACCAGTACAGTAAAAGCACCGAGTTCGAGCGTGATTTCAGAAGCTATGTTACCGATTATCTTGATGACGATATACAGTATTTCAGCCTTCTGCGTCCGTGGAGCGAGTGGCAGATAGCAAAGAAATTCGTTACCTATCCGCAGTATTTTCCTGTGTTCCAGAGCTGTAATCTTGGCTCAAAGACGGATACGTGGTGTGCGGATTGTGCAAAGTGCCTTTATGTATATATACTGCTGTCGGCATTTCTTGACGATGAAACGCTGGTGAAGATATTCGGAAAGAATATGCTCGACTGCGAAAAGTATGAGGATATGTTTGACGGGCTTGTGCTTGACGGCAAGGATAAGCCGTTTGAATGCGTAGGAACAAAGAGCGAGGTAAGGCTGTCGCTGTATATGGCAATAAAGCGCAGGGGAGAGAAGCTCCCTTATCTGCTCAGCCGTTACGCAAAAACCGATCCGCCCGTACCGCAGAGTATGGAAAATTATTTTGACAATGATAATTTTGTACCTCAGCACCTTATAGGACTGCTGAAGTAAGAAAGTGACGATATATGACTATAGATGAAAAGCTGAAAGTGTTTTTTGAGGGAAAGAAAGTTGTTATTTTAGGCTTTGGCAGAGAGGGACGTTCTACATTGAAACTGCTCGGAAGCTGTAATTGCAAAAGCATTACGGTAGCCGATATGAATCCTGTGCCGGAATCGGAAGCGGAGGGCTGTACGCTTTGCTGCGGAGAGGATTATCTTACCTGCCTTGACGACTGCGATGTTATAATGAAAGCTCCGGGTGTTATTCTTAAAAATATTGTGAGCGATGAAATAAAGGCAAAGATTACATCGCAGACCGATTTGTTTTTACGTTTTTGCGACAATATGATAATAGGAATCACGGGAACTAAGGGAAAATCGACCACGTCAAGCCTGATAAAATTCTTTATCGAAAAAAGCGGCAAGGATACGATGCTTATAGGCAATATAGGCGTACCTCCGCTTGAAAGACGTGAGGAATTCACAAAGGATTGTGTTATCGTATGTGAAATGTCCTGTCATCAGCTTGAATATGTCAAGGCATCGCCCGATGTGGCGGTACTGCTGAATATTTACCCCGAGCACCTTGACCACTATACCGATTTTGCGGCTTACAGAAACGCAAAGCTGAACATTTTCCGCTATCAGAATGAAAACGATACGCTGATAATCGGTGAAGAAGTAAAGCAGTATGCCGATACGAAGGCAAAAATTATAACGGCGGGCTTTTCCTGCGGTGATATAGGAACAAGAAACGGCGGTATCTTTATCGGTGATGAATTTTACCCTGCCGATATGATAGATACAAAGCTCAAAGGCGAGCATAACCTATATAATATAGCGATAGCGATTTATGCCGCAACAAAGGCGGGCTGTACCGTAAAGCAGTGCCTTGATGCGCTTCCGCAGTTTAACGGTCTTGAACATCGTCTTGAGTATGTCTGCACGCTGAACGGTGCAGAGTATATCAACGACAGCATAAGCACAGCGCCGCAGACTGCTATAGCCGCACTTAAAGCGTATCCTGATACCGATACACTGATAATAGGCGGAATGGACAGGGGTATACCTTATGATGAACTGTCCGACTGGCTGAGCGCCGATACTTCGGTCAGAAATCTGATAATCCTCCCCGACAGCGGCAAGAGAGTAGCCGAGAAGGTCACAAATCCGCTTGTAAAGCTGATTTATGCCGATGATATGGAGCAGGCTGTGAAATATGCGAAGCAGGTAACGAAAACACGTTGCATCTTATCGCCTGCCGCCGCAAGCTACGGCTTTTACAAGAACTTTGAAGAGAGAGGAAAGCACTTCAAGGAGCTTGTGACATCAAATAATTGACAGAATATAAAAACTTTTTGTAACAAATGACGAAATTTCCCCGATATAACTGTGGGGATTGACAAAATCGGTTTTATGTGTTATCATATTATCGTGATAGCACGTTAGCGCACTAAAGTGCTGTGATATAAATAAAGAAACAAAGCCGACAGGCATGAAAGGAAATAACCATAGATGAAAAGCTACGATCTTATTACACCTGAGGGTACAAGAGATCTGCTGTTTGACGAGTGTGTAGCCCGTAAAGAAGCAGAGGACAAATTAAGAGCGGTGTTCACCGCACACGGATACAGCGAAGTGATTACTCCTGCGCTTGAATTTTACGATGTGTTCAACAACAAGACAAGAAGCTTCCGACAGGAAGATATGTACAAGCTGACAGACGGCAAGGGCAGACTTATGGTAATGCGTCCGGACAGTACAATGCCTATCGCTCGAATAGTTGCAACAAGACTGCGTGACGGCGTGTTCCCGTTAAAGCTGTTCTGCTCGCAGAATATCTACCGCTGTAATCCCAAAATGGCAGGCAGGGACGACGAATTTATGCAGAGCGGCGTTGAGATAATAGGCGGTGACGAGAAGCGTTCCGACCTTGAGGCGCTCAGCCTTGCGGCACAGGTGCTGAACTCCTGCTCAAGCGATGATGTACGTCTTGAGATAGGCGATAACACGTTCTATAAACTGCTTCTTGAAAAGCTTGATATTGACGATGAAGAAACGGTAAGAAGCCTTATTGAGTCAAAGAACACTCCCGACCTTACACAGTTTATCAAGGAAAACGTTGACAGCAATCCCGAAAAACGCAGATATTCCGAGATACTTTTACAGCTCCCCGATCTGTTCGGCGGTGCGGAGGTATTCGACAAGGCTGAAAAGCTGTTCGCAGGCACAGCGCTTTCCGACAGGCTGACAGAGCTTAAGGAAACATTTGACGCACTGAGAAAGCTTGAAGCAGAAGATAAGATAACAGTCGACTTAGGACTTGTAAATAAGGCCGAGTATTATACGGGAATCGTGTTCAGGGGATATATAGAGGAATATGGTCAGGCTGTGCTTTCGGGCGGAAGATATGATACGCTTATCGGCAGCTTCGGAGCGGACGATATGCCGGCTGTAGGCTTTGCGGTAAACGTAAACGCTATTGCGGCGGCTAATCTCAGAAGCAACAGAAGCACAAAGGCACGTCACGCAGAGGTTCTGGTATTTGCCGCAGACGAGGATCTGATAGACGGTATCAGCCACTGCACAAAGCTTATTTCAAAGGGCATCAGTGCGGAGTTCAGCACCTGCCCCACGCTTGATGCGGCTATGGAATATGCTAAGGCTAACAAGATAGGCAGAATAGATATAATAGATAAAGATAAGAACGAACAGCCCGTTACAATGACGCTGTAAGAAGGGATATACATAAATGGACAAGAAAACAATCAGAATCGCTCTTACTAAGGGCAGACTTGAAAAGGACACGGTAAACCTTTTCGATAAGATAGGATATGATGTTTCACAGCTTCGTGACAAGGGCAGACGGCTTATACTCGATATACCGGGAAGCAATATCGAGGTAGTCCTTGCAAAAGCCGCAGATGTACTGACTTATGTTGAACACGGTGTATGCGACTTAGGCGTTGTCGGCAAGGACACTATAGATGAACATGGCGGAAGATTTTTCGAGGTATGCGATCTGGGATTCGGACGATGCAGATTCGCTCTTGCGGGCAAAGTCGGCAACAATTTCTATGAGGGCTGTGGTGTAAAGACTATTGCCACAAAGTACCCGAATATCACAAGAAGATTCTTCGAGTCAAAGGCTATGGACGTTGATATAGTAAAGATAGAAGGCTCAGTAGAGCTTGCTCCCTTGCTTGAGCTGTCGGACGGTATCGTTGATATAGTAGAAACCGGTACAACTCTTAAGGAAAACGGACTTGAGGTATATGAATATGTTTCACCTATATCAGCCCGTGTTATAGTAAATCCGGTAAGTATGAAGCTCAAGAAGAACAGTATTGAAGATCTTATAGACAAGATGGAAAGCAACATATAAGAAAGGACGCTAAGTAAGATGATAAAGACTATCAAAGCAGACGGCAGTGAAAAAGAATTCCTCGCAGGTATGAAAAAGCGCAGCAGTGAAGTAAACGCAGAGGTTGAAAAGACCGTAAGAGCAATTATAGACGATGTTGCCGCAAGAGGTGACGAGGCTGTAAAGGAATATACGGCAAGGTTTGACTGCCCCGATATGCAGTATTACAGAGTACCCGATGAAGTCATACAGGACGCACTCACAAATGCAGACCCCGACTTTGTGAACTCAATGCTTAACGCTCAGGAGAACATTACGGCGTTCCACACCCGTCAGAAGCAGAACGGATATATGATGACAGACGAGAGCGGCTGTATCTTAGGTCAGCGTGTAAGAGGTCTTGACAGAGTAGGCTTATATGTTCCGGGCGGCACGGCGGCTTATCCTTCGTCTGTTCTTATGAACGCTATCCCTGCAAAGATCGCAGGCGTAGGCGAAATTATTATGGTAACTCCTCCTATGAAGGACGGTACGCCCAACAATGATATACTTGTAGCGGCGGCTTTGTGCGGCGTTGACAAGATATTCATGTGCGGCGGCGCTCAGGCTGTTGCGGCTCTGGCATTCGGCACAGAGGAGATACCCAAGGTATCAAAGATAGTAGGTCCCGGAAATATCTTCGTAGCGACAGCAAAGAAGCTCCTTTACGGAACGGTCGATATTGATATGATAGCAGGTCCGAGTGAAATTCTTATAGTTGCGGACGATACTGCTAATCCGAAATATGCCGCCGCAGACCTTATGTCGCAGGCAGAACACGACAAGCTGGCAAGCTCCGTGCTTATAACAACAAGTCAGCGTGTTGCCGATGAAACAGTAAAGGAAATAGAAAGACAGGTAGCAGACCTTTCAAGAAAGGATATTATCAATACCTCTCTTGATAACTGCGGTGCAATAATCATATGCGACGATATGGACAAGGCTTGCGAGATAGCAAACGAAATTGCTCCCGAACACCTTGAGGTGCTTGCCGCAAATCCTCTCGAATATATAGGAAAGCTGACAAACTGCGGTTCGCTGTTCCTCGGAGAATATGCTCCCGAGCCTCTCGGCGACTATTACGCAGGACCTAACCACGTTCTTCCCACAAGCGGTACGGCAAGATTCTTCTCACCGCTTTCAGTGGACAGCTTTATCAAGAAGTCAAGCTATATCTACTATACAAGAGATAAGCTGTATGGCGCTAAAGAGGATATTGTAAGAATAGCAAATCGTGAAAGACTTACAGCACACGCAAACGCTATCACGGTAAGATTCGAGGACTGACAGATGAACTATACAACATGGGAACAGCGTGTCCGCAAGGTTGAGCCGTATACACCCGGCGAACAGCCCAAGACGGACAATGTAATAAAGCTGAACACTAACGAAAACCCTTTTCCGCCGTCACCTATGGTGGAAAAAGTGATTAAGGAATATAACGAGGACGCACTGAGATTATACCCCGATACAAGAGCGGGACTGCTCGTTGACGCACTGGCTAAGCGTTACGGCGTTGACAGCGATCAGGTGTTTGTGGGGGTAGGCTCTGACGATGTAATATCGCAGACGTTCCTTACCTTCTTCAATTCCGACAAGGAAATTCTTTTCCCTGATATTACATATTCGTTCTATGATGTATGGGCTGAACTTTACAGAATACCGTACCGTACAGTGCCTTTAAAGGACGATTTTACAATAAATCCCGATGACTACAAGTGCGACAACGGCGGTATAATTATCCCCAACCCCAACGCACCGACAGGCGTACTTGAAAGCCTTGATACGATAGAGGAGATACTGAAAGCAAATCCCACATCGGTAGTTGTAATAGACGAGGCGTATATAGACTTCGGCGGAACAAGTTGTCTGCCGCTTATAGACAAGTATGAAAATCTGCTCGTAGTACAGACATTCTCAAAGTCACGTTCTATGGCGGGTATGAGAATAGGCTTTGCCATCGGCAGTAAGAAGCTGATAAAGTATCTGAGCGATGTCAAGTTCTCGGTAAACAGCTACACGATGAATCCGCTGTCTATTATAGGCGGTGCGGCGGCTGTAGAGGACGAGGAGTATTTCCAAAAGACAACGCAGGAAATTATAAATACAAGAGAATACAGCAAGAAAAGACTTACTGAGCTTGGCTTTACATTCCCGGATTCGATGAGTAACTTTATCTTTGCTTCTCATAAGAAGGTACCTGCAAAGGAAATCTTCACAAAGCTTAAAGAGCAGGGAATATATGTACGCTACTGGGATAAGTCCAGAATCAACAATCACCTCAGAATAACTATCGGCACTAAGGAAAATATGGACAAGGTGTTTGAAAAGCTTGCCGAAATAGTCGGCTGAATACCGAAAGGATAAGAATATGAGCGTTATCGAAAGAAAGACAAAGGAAACCGTTATAAAGGCGGAGTTTAACGTTTACGGCAGTTCAAAAGCCGAGATTGACAGCGGTATAGGCTTTTTCGACCATATGCTGACGGCACTTACCGTTCACGGCGGATTTGATTTAAAACTCAAGTGTGACGGAGATTTATACGTTGACGGACACCACACGGTAGAGGACTGCGGAATAGTGCTTGGCAAGGCACTGGCTGAGGCACTCGGCGACAAGAGCGGTATCGTGCGTTTCGGAAGCGCATACGTTCCTATGGACGAGGCACTCTCATTCTGTGCGGTCGATATAAGCGGCAGACCCTATCTGGTGTTTGATGCAGAATTTACCGATGACAGAACGGGTACGTTCGATAACTGCCTTACGGAAGAATTTTTCCGTGCGTTTGCTTTCAATGCGGGAATTACGCTTCACGTTAAAAATGTTTACGGCAGGAACGACCACCACAAGATAGAGTCGATGTTCAAGGCGGTGGCTTATGCACTTAAAACAGCCGTAAGGAAAAATTCGGACGGCTCTGTAGTTTCCACGAAAGGAACATTATAATGATAACGATAATCGACTATGGCGCAGGAAATCTGTTCAGTGTGCAGAACGCACTGAATTTTCTCGGTGTGGAAAATAATATATCAAGTA